>Ga0209913_1000140_pt1 | contig 75384 bp, 70 predicted proteins | sample PersoiDNA2013203_FD_185805 | JGI IMG/M metagenome (GOLD analysis project Ga0209913, IMG submission 185805) | Permafrost soil microbial communities from the Arctic, to analyse light accelerated degradation of dissolved organic matter (DOM) -... | ecosystem: Environmental > Terrestrial > Soil >...
AATATATCATGTACGCGACCGAATCCGGACGACGCAAGTCGCTGGCAGTGGTATCGGTGGATGGCCGCGTCAAACAGCGTTTGACTACGCAAGCTGGCAATATCAAGGAGCCCACCTGGGGTCCTTTCATGAAGTAAATGCTGTACAGTTTCACCTTTAACCATGACCCGGAGAATAAAAATGAGTAACTTTAAAAGTTTGGCTTTCATCGCCGCTACCGCAGCCCTGCTGTCCGCCTGCAGCACCCCAGTCAAAGTCGCAGAAACCCCAGTGGTTGAGCGCGCTCCTGAAAAAGTCGTCGTTCCAGTTGACACCCGTCAAGTTCAGCCAGTGACGACCGCATCGGTCGATCCACTGGACGATCCAAAAGGCGTGCTGGCTAACCGCAGCATCTACTTCGACTTCGACAAATACGTCGTGCGCGAAGCGGACACCGCAGTTGTGCAAAACCACGCTGCTTACCTGGTGAAAACCCCGGCACGCAAGATCCTGATCCAAGGTAACACCGATGAACGCGGTGGCGCTGAGTACAACCTGGCCCTGGGCCAGAAACGTGCTGAAGCCGTGCGCAAGTCGATGTCCGCCCTGGGCGTGCCAGAAGGCCAAATGGAAGCCGTGTCGCTGGGCAAAGAAAAGCCTAAAGCACAAGGCAGCAACGAAGCAGCATGGGCTGAAAACCGCCGCGCTGACATCGTTTATTGATGTTGACGGGTAAGCGCTGCAGCATTGACGCTTACCTAACTGGCCAGTCATAGGCATAATAATGGGGCGCAGCGCGGTGTATCACCGCCCGGCGCCCCGTTTGCATGTTTTGCGTAACCTTTGAAAGCCCGACCCATGATGACATTCTCGAAAGCCGGCCTCGCCGCCGCCTTGATGGCCGCGTTTGCCTACCTGCCCCTGCACGCCAACGCCGCCCTGTTCGACGACGACGAAGCGCGCAAGGCCATCCTGGAGCTGCGCGCCAAGGTGGACGCCATGGCACGCGACCTGAACAGCCGCATCGACACCAAGGCGGACAAGACCAGCACCTTGAGCCTGCTCAACCAGCACGACCAGACCATGCAAGAGATCGCCCGCCTGCGCGGCCAGATCGAAGTGCTGGGCAACGACCTGACGAACACGCAAAAGCGCCAGAAGGATTTCTACACCGATATCGACGCGCGCCTGCGCAAGCTCGAGCCGCGCCAAGTCACCATCGATGGCCAGGAAGCGGCCGTGGGCGTCTCCGAGCAAAGCGCGTACGAGTCGGCATTCGGCCTGTTCAAGTCGGGCGACTACAAGGGCGCCGTCACGGCCCTGGACGCCTTCGTGAAACGCTATCCGGAATCGGCCTACGCGGCCAACGCGCAATACTGGCTGGGCAACGCCTATTACGCCCAGCGCGACTGCAAGAGCGCTATCACGGCCCAGCAAGCAGTGCTGAAACACTACCCGGACAGCCCGAAAGCGCCCGACGCCATGCTCAACATCGCCAGCTGCTACACAGAGCTGAAAGACAAGCCGAACGCGACCAAGACCCTGAACGCCCTGATCTCGCGCTACCCGGACTCCAGCGCGGCCCAGGCCGCCAAGGAACGGGGCGGCAAAAAGTAAAACCGGGGAAAAAGTTGCCCGTTAGGTTTGACAGAATCCCGGGCACCCCCTATAATCTTCCTTCTTCGGGTCGTTAGCTCAGCTGGTAGAGCAGCGGACTTTTAATCCGTTGGTCGCAGGTTCGAATCCCGCACGGCCTACCACGAATACGCAGTACTGATCTGCTTGCGAGTTGTACCAGCAAGCATTTTTTTACAGCACAGTGTTACCGAAGTTGTTGTAAAAGTTTTTGGGTCGTTAGCTCAGCTGGTAGAGCAGCGGACTTTTAATCCGTTGGTCGCAGGTTCGAATCCCGCACGGCCTACCAAATACTTAAGAAAGCCCACGAATTTCGGTTCGTGGGCTTTTTTCATTTCTTGCTGCCCCTGATAACATCAAGCAGAGCCGCGCCGGTGCCGGCCAGCCCTCTGCAATCCAGGTAGCTTGCCGGCTCCCGGCAATGCCACCAGATCGGCCCTACATCCACAATACAGCATCAATCCAATGGCTTCAAAACAACGTATCGCAAAGAGACATTGCCAGCCTTAATAATCTTGAAGCGCGCACCGCGAAATCCAATGACGTCACCCTCGGATAAATCATATTTCAATTCCTGCGTAAAGGCCGGCCGGGCCGTTTTATCGGAGAACTCGCGATAACTGATGGCGACCGTCCCCTGCGATACTCCCCCATAGACCAATTCCTTGACGAAGCTGTCGGCTTCAAATGTCTTGATCGACGTTGGCGTGGTGACCACCGGCGCATCGCCAAAATAAACTACCGCCTTGGAGAAGGTCCAGGGGAGCGAGGGCTGATTCGCATCGTTCGGCACGAAAACCCCGCCTTCCTGATCCATGGTACCCGCCGCAAAAGTGAACGTGGCACTGTCTGCACGATAGAAGACGCCCTCCTCATTACTGAAATAGCGCTTGAATTTACCTTTTTTTATGGTCGCAGTTCCAGACCATGTATTTGAAAAGAAACCGCTTTCCACCTTGAAGGAAAGATCGCTACCAACCTCCAACGCAGGATGCACCAACTGCTTGGCCTTGGAAACGATGGTCTGCCCGATTTCAACTTCGCTCTCCAAGCCAATCTCGGGAAAATAAATCGTCTCCGCAACAGGATGAAACGCTACAATATTTTTTACCTTAAACGGCTCCTTGGCGGAAACATTAAAGGCACTTAACAGAATCAGGACGGCAAGTACGGTTTTTTTCATTATCGGCGACCATTGAGATTAAATTGACAGGCAGCATAACTTGAAAGCTGCTTGCGGGCAATTCAGAGGCCTCAACCATAAGAAACCTGCCCTCTCCCACCGAAGCTCGCAATCGACTCTCCCTATGCAGGCAGGGCGAAAAATACCAGCGCATCGCCCGACGACGATCAGCATGAGCGATAATCTGCCTGACGGCTCAGGTCGATCAAGCCCATAACACTTATCGGCGTTTTTGCATGGCCTGCAACGCCATGCCTTGCGACACGAACGCGCTTGCTCGATATCGATGGGTGGCAATACGTCATGGAAGTTTGCCGGCGTTTCCGTACCCAACATCTTGCAGTACGCATTCGCATGCAGAAATGGCGCGCTGGCCAGGAGCAGGTAGGCCGCAGCAATGCCCTTTCGACCCATTAACGCGATCGCCGGCGAAGCCGCGATCAATGCGACGGCATAGATGCCTACGAAGTCGAATCCCAGCGTCAGAGCTCCGAAATAACACAGCGCCAGCAGCAAAACGGAGAGCGTCGGGCTGGCGATGCGGAACGGACGACGGTATGAAGCACGGCTTCTTGTGATCATTTTTTATAAAGTGCCGGCGTGATTGGACAGGACTTGACGGTTCTCTAGTCCTACCGCATAGCATCCTGATCACTATTAATGTGTCACTCGGCAATTCATTGGCCGCCGTCGATGCGACTTTTAGCCAAGCACGGGCCGCGCTCGCAAATGCGACACAGCCAGCGGCACGATGCGCCCGAGCGGCACCTCCACCCAGCGGTAAAACGCCGCGCCGGCCGCCAGGCTCGCGCCCCAGGCTGTCAACATGCCCAGCGCCTGCCACTCCGGCGTCAAAGGAACATACGTGATAAACAAGGCATTGACCAGCAGGCTGACAGGGAAGTGGACGAGAAACACCGCATACGAGATGCGCCCCAGGGCGTTGACGATGCGCCAGGCGCGGCCCTGTGCAGGCGTGCGGGCGCGACCGAACAGGAACAGGGCGCAGGCGACGATCAGGGCCAGGGCGATACGACTGCGGTAATCGACGGCCAGGGCCAGCAGGGCGGGCACGGCAGCCATGGCCATGAGCGCGGCCATGGCACCGGGCTTGCGCCTGGGATCGCTGGCCCACCAGGCCATGAGTCCCAGGCCATAGCTGCCGAAGAAATACGGCGCCCAGTTGTCCCAGCCTGCGTCCAGGTTGAAATACAGCAGGGAAAAGGTGATGCCCACGGTGACGGCCAGCGGCATCAGCCAGTGCCCGCGCAACTGGCCCGCCAGGCAGCCGCCCAGCCACAACAGCGATACCGTCAGCAGGTACAGCTGGAAATCGATGGCCACGTACCAGGCGCCGGCCGACAGCGATTCATAGCCCAGCACGCCGTGCAGCAGCAAGGCATGGGCGCTCAGCTGGCCCAGGGTGACGGCGGCCGACATGGAATCGTGCAGCATCCAGATGCCGGCCACGGGCGTGATGACGGCGGCGAGCAAGGTGGCAGCCAGGAAAGGCGGCGCCAGCTTGGCATAGCGGCGCCAGACGGCTTGCAAGGGGGTAGCGATGCCGGGACGGCCGGCGGGCGAGAGGGATTTGGCGACCAGGAAGCCGCCGATGACGAGGAACACTTGCACGGCGATGCGCGCGCTGCCGCCCAGCCAGTCCAGCAACTCGGGCCACAGGGGCCGCACATAGTCGGACATCGGTCCGTAAAACGCCAGGTGGTGCAACACGATCAACTGCGCCGCGCCTGCCTTTAAACCATTGATCCAGCCAAACTGCGGACGACTTGCCAGGTCCGCCTGTGATACCGCTGCTACTGCCGTCATTCCCATCCCTTGCCATGCCAGGTAGTGTCGCCAGCCCATCGCGCAACTGGCGCGCGGCCGAGGATTTACCGAAAGGCCGACATGATAGCCGAGCCTGGCAAATGGCGGGGCACGGCAGGCGGCTAAGCCGCCGGTTTTTCCGCCTCCGGCGGCCCGGACGCCAAGGGCTGCTGCGCCAGGATGGCATCGAGCAAGCCGGGGAAACGGCTCTCGATATCGGCGCGGCGCAGGGTGTTCATGTGCGTCGTGCCCGCGTTTTCCGTGTAGACCAGGCCCGCTTCGCGCAAGACCTTGAAATGGTGAGAGACAGTCGACTTCGGCCGCCCGCCGTCGAGGTCGCCGCAAGCGGCCGCGTCCACTCTGGCCAGGTGGCGCACGATATCGAGACGAATCGAATCGCTCAAGGCGTAGAGTACGCGTTCGAGGACGAATTCGCTGGCGGGAGGATGTTTGTGTGGACGCATGAGCAGAATCATACAGCATGCGCTATACTAATTCCATTATTCGAATATTTACGAACTACCGAATCAGCGTCCCTATCTATCCATTAACATACACAAAGGCCACCATGTCCGCCCTCTTCCAACCATTCAGTCTTAAAGAGATCACCCTGCGCAACCGCATCGCCGTGCCGCCCATGTGCCAGTACATGGCCGTCGATGGCCAGGCCAACGACTGGCATCTGTCGCATTACGCGGGCATGGCGCGTGGCGGCGCCGGCCTGGTGATCGTCGAAGCGACGGCCGTGGCGCCCGAAGGCCGCATCACGCCCGGCTGCACGGGCATCTGGAACGATAATCTGGCGCAAGCCTTCGTGCCTGTCGTGAAAGCCATCAAGGCGGCCGGCTCCGTGCCCGGCATCCAGATCGCCCACGCGGGCCGCAAGGCCAGCGCCAACCGTCCATGGGAAGGCGATGACCATATCGCTGAAGGCGATGCGCGCGGCTGGCAAACCCTCGCCCCGTCCGCCATCGCCTTTGGCGGCGGCCTGCCGAAAGTGCCGCGCACCATGGACCTCGACGATATCGCCCGCGTGCAACAGAACTTCGTCGACGCAGCCGTGCGTGCGCGCGAAGTGGGCTTCGAATGGCTGGAACTGCACTTCGCCCACGGCTACCTGGCGCAAAGCTTTTTCTCCGCCCATTCGAACCAGCGCGACGATATCTATGGCGGCAGCGTGGAAAACCGCAGCCGCTTCCTGTTGGAAACATTGAAAGCCGTGCGTGCCGTATGGCCCGAGCACCTGCCGCTGACCATCCGCTTCGGCGTGCTGGAATTCGACGGCCGCGACGAGCAAACCCTGCTCGAATCCATCGGCCTGGTGCGCCAGTTCAAGGAGGCCGGCATGGACATGCTCAGCGTCAGCATGGGTTTTACCATTCCCGACGTGGTGATTCCGTGGGGTCCGGCCTTCATGGGCCCGATCGCCGAGCGCGTGCGCCGCGAAGCGGGCGTGCCCGTCTCGTCCGCCTGGGGCTTCGGCACGCCAGCCATTGCCGAGCGCGTCGTCAAGGAAGAACAGCTCGACGTGGTGATGGTCGGCAAGGCGCACCTGGCCAATCCGCACTGGGCCTACTTTGCTGCCAAGGAACTCGGCGTCGAGCGCGCCTCGTGGGTGATGCCGGCGCCGTACGCGCACTGGCTGGAGCGCTATTGATCATCGTTGAGCGTTGCCGGATGCCCCTCCAGGGGCAGTTCCGGCAGAAACAGCAGGAAGACCAGTCCCACTAGCAGCAGCACGGCGCCGGCGCCAAATACGCTGGCGATCGCATGGCGGTAGACATCTACCGTCTGCACCGCCGCCTGCGCACCCAGCGCCGAGACGGCTTCCACGCCATGCTGGTGCAGCTGATGCGCCAGGATGGCGCCGGACGCCGTCACGCCCAGCAAGCCGCCCAATGAGCGGAAAAAGGCCAGCATGGCCGTGCCCACGCCCCGGCGCGCCAGGGGCAAGGCATTTTGTACGGCAATCGTCATGTTCGGCATCACCAGTCCCAGCCCCGTGCCGAGGAAGAAGATGGCCGGCTCGATGATCCAGTACCCGCGCGACGTTGCCATGGCCCAGGCCAGCACGGCAAACGCCAGCACCGCCACGGCCAATCCCGCCACCTGCACCATCTTGTACTTGCCCGAGCGCGACAACACGCGGCCGTTGAACATCGACGACGCCACCAGCCCCACCATCATCGCCACCGTCATCACGCCCGATTCGGCAGGACTGGTGCCCATCACCAGCTGGAAGAACAGGGGAAAGAAGACGCTGGCGCCCATCAGCCCCATGAAGGTCATGGCCATCACCAGGCTGGCGATATTGAAGGTGCGGTTCTCGAACAGGTCGGGCGGCAGCACGGGTTCATCCACGCGGCTCACGTGGAAGGCCAGCCAGATACCCAGCAGCACGGCCAGGCCGCCGCACACCCTGATGGCCAGCGCATCCCACGGCCACTCGGTGCCGCCCAGCGCCAGCACCAGCAGGGCCGCCGTGACGGCGCCCGTCAGCAAGGCAGACCCCAGGTAGTCGATCTTGTGCGCATGCGTGCGCGCGGGTTTGCGCATGGCGCGCGCAATGATGACAAAGGCGGCCGCGCCGATAGGCAGGTTGACGTAAAAAATCCAGTGCCACGACAAGGCATCCGTGATCACGCCGCCCAACACGGGACCCAGCACGCTGGTGACGGCATACACGATGGGCACCATGCCTTGCCGCTTGCCCCGCTCGGCTGGCGGCACGATGTCGCCAATAATGATTTGCGCCAGCGGCATGAAGCCGCCCGCACCGAGGCCCTGGATGGCGCGAAAAATGATCAGCTCCGTCATGTTCTGCGCCAATCCACACAGCACGGAACCGAGCAAAAAGGTCAGCAGGGCCGTGAAGATCATGGGACGGCGGCCGTACTGGTCGGCCAGCTTGCCGTACAGGGGCATGGTGGCCGTCGAGGCCAGCACGTACGCCGTCACCACCCATGACAAGTGCGCCATGCCGCCCAGATCATCGACGATGCGCGGCAAGGCCGTGGCGACGATGCTCTGGTCCAGCGCACCGAGGCCCAGCACGGCCATCAGGCCCAGGTAGATGGCGCGCACTTCGCGCTCGGTGACGGGCTTCGCGGCGTCTTTGTCTGCGCCTGTGGCGTGATCGTGGCCGCTCATGCCTGGCCAATCTCGAGCAGGGGCTGCATGGCGGCGGCCAGCGCATCGATCTGCTGCGGCGACAAGCGGGCGATGCGCCGCGCCAGTGCATCGCGGCGGCGCGCGCGCAGGGTTTCGAGCATGGCCAGCCCTTGCGCGGACACCTGCAAGCCCGAACGCCGGCGGTCTTGCGGATCGGGCGCGCAGCGCTCGACCAGCCCCGCTTCTTCGAGCGACTTGACCTGCGCGCTGACGGTGGGTCCGCGCACATTCTGCAGACGCGCCAGCGCAGCCACGCCGATGCCGGGTTGCTCGTGAATCAGCGCCAGCAGCATGTATTGCATCATCGACACGCCGCCTTCAAGCTCGCCCCCTTCGCGCTGCATGGAACGCAACAAGCGCTTGAAGGCCGTACGCAATTCATCGGACAGCGCCAGCGCGCGTGCGGGAATGGGAAGTTCTTCGGGAGTGGACATGGAAATATATAAGTAGGTAGGCTATCTACCTATATTATGCCGTACACTGGCACCATGCAAGGTTTTTTCCATTCCCGCCCTTCCCAAAAGCGCCGTTGGCCGTCATAATAGCCGCCCTTGGGTCGTTAGCTCAGCTGGTAGAGCAGCGGACTTTTAATCCGTTGGTCGCAGGTTCGAATCCCGCACGGCCTACCAAGAATTTGCAGTCCGCTTGCATGCCTTCATGGCAAGCACGTCCCGCACAGTATTACCGCAGTAAGTAGTCAAAGTTTTTGGGTCGTTAGCTCAGCTGGTAGAGCAGCGGACTTTTAATCCGTTGGTCGCAGGTTCGAATCCCGCACGGCCTACCAAGTACTTCAGAGAAGCCAACCGTTCGCGGTTGGCTTTTTTGTTTTGCGCGCCCCTCCCCTCCGCCCTTGAATTCGCCGTCAGCGCGCGGCCCCCTCCGGTCAAAGCATAAAAATCCTTTATGAATCAACAATCTACATGATGTAATGATTCGGTTATGTCAAAAACCTGGCCTTGGCAGGATGCGCAAAGCAGAATGGACCAGAACAGAGCCGGCCCGTCAGTGAGTACAGGCTAGCCTCATCGAGTCGCGGACTCGCACAACCCAGGAGAACCCATCATGCATATCAAACTTGCCACCACACTCATCATCGTCACGCTGCTGGCCGGCTGTAGCGGCGCGCCCAGCGAAAGCGAAGTACGCGACGCCTTGAGCAGGGAGATGACCTTGCAAACCCCCTCTTTCATGCAGGTCGACATACCGGGAGTCGTCGCCAAGATCAAGGTACTCGGTTGCAGCAAGGCCGATACGAGCGGCTACGTGTGCGATATTCAAGGAGTGGAAGGACAAGTCAGCGGCATGCGCTTCGTCAAGACAGACAAAGGCTGGTCGGTCGCAAGGAAGTAAGCACTTACAATTAGAACACCCATCTCCATGATCAATGATAAAGAGGCATGACCACATGAGCGACAACGATTCCCCCTGCAATTCCTACAGCCCTTATTCCTCCATGAACGGCTTCAGCCTGGGAGAACAAGGCATGGCAGGGGTCAATCCCCATGAACATCCATTTTCAGCCGCAGCCAAGACAGAGATCTATCGCCGCAACAATGGACTCGATATCTACACTGGTATGCCGGTGCAACGGCACCACCCCAGGCCTACTGCCAGTAGCGACAGCACCGCCGAGGCTCGTGGCCATGCTCGTGGCGGCATCCTGCGCAAAACGATCAAAGTCATCTTCGCGATACTCGGCTGTCTGCTGGTGCTCCACATTGTCGATACCGTGAAGCTGCTCACCACCTACAACCTCGAAAATCCGCCGCCAAATATTGCCGGGACAGCTAGATAGCCCGACAGGGGCATGGGGATGCAGGCATTCCAGCATCGCAAGCGCAGTCAAACACATGCCCTTTCCCATTTAGCATTGATGTAAAGATCCGGCATGAAGATGCAGTACAACCTATTGCAGGACTGGACAGCGCGCCAACTATGCCATCCCCTCACCATACCTCCCCGGCGTCACCCCCATCACGCGCTTGAACATGGCAATGAAGGCGCTGACGTTGTCATAGCCCAGGTCCAGCGCAATCGTCGTGACGGGCTGGCCGGCTGCCAATAATTCCAGGGTGCGCAGGATGCGGGCGCGCTGGCGCCAGGCGGAGGGCGTAAAGCCGGTCTCGATCGTGAAACGGCGCGCCAGGGTGCGCGGGGATACGCCGGCCCAGGCGGCCAGCGCTTCCACGCCCCGCTCGTCGGCCAGGTCATCGAGCACGGCGCGCGCCACGCGCAGCAGACGCGGGTCCGTGGGCAGGGGCAAGCCGAAGGATTCGTGAGGCGCGGCGGCGATCTCGTCGAGGATCACGCCCGCCACGCGGGCCTGCCGCACGTCCAGCGCGCCCTCGTCCCAGGCGCTGGCGCGGGCCACCGCCTCGCGCAGCAAGCCCAAGACGCGCATCACGCAAGGCGCGGCGGGCAAGCTGGCGCAACTGGCCTCGTCCACATACACGCTCCAGCCCGCAAACGGGCCATGCGAGCGCAGCGCATGGACGTGATGGGGCGGCATCCACACGCAGTGGCTGGCCGGCACTACCCATTGGCCGCTGTCGGCGGCAACGGAAAGCAAGCCCCGCATGGCGCCGAACAGCTGGCCGCTGGCATGGCGATGCGCCGCCGTCACCCGTTCCTGCGGCTGGGCAATGCGCACGGCGCGCAGTGGCGACGCTGCAAAAATTGGCGGCTTTGACGTATCGAATGACATAAACAACGCAGGCAAGACAATCCGGCCATCATACAGTGAAGTCTTTCCAACCTTCAGGAGTTCACCATGCGTGCAGAAGACGTATTAGCCGATCAACAAAACCAGGGCCAGTTCAACGGCGTCACCGTGCGCAAGGGCACGGTGGGCGCCTTCCTCGCCAATGCCAGGCTATGGCTGGATGACGCCAGCAGCATCGACGACAAGGCCGTCGCCGAGCGCGACATCCTCGACGCCTTGCCCGCCCTGCATGCGCTGGGACTGTTCGATATCCTGCAAGTGCGCGACCTTGCGCTGCGCGAACTGGTGGCCGCCGCCGCGTGAACGGGGGGACTGACTCGTCCCCGGCGCGCATTTCCTCTATCATGCTGCTTTGCCCGCCCTCGCACCCGCCATGCCGTTTACCATTGCCACCCCCGTCTACAGCGAACTGATCATCAAGAAAAGCCGTTTCATCGGTTGCGTGCAGCCGATGACGGACCGTGCCAGCGCGCAGCAGGTGGTCAACGACTTGAAGGCGCAGCATCCGGGCGCCTGCCATGTGTGCTGGGCCCTGCTGGCGGGCGGGCAGTCGGCGGCCGTCGATGATGGCGAACCGAGCGGCACAGCCGGGCGGCCCATGCTCGACGTGCTGCGCCACCAGGACCTGGAAGGAGTGCTGGCGACTGTCGTGCGTTACTTTGGCGGGATCAAGCTGGGCGCGGGCGGCCTGGTGCGCGCCTACACGGACAGCGTGGCGCAAGCGTTGCTGCAGGCGGAAAAGACGGCCATCGTGCGCCAGCGTACCTTGCGCTGCACGGTGCCGTATGCGATGGAAGGCATGCTGCGGCGCGTACTCGATGGCGCCGGCGCCAGCTTGCTGAACGTGACACACGGCGACGCCGTGCTGTTCGACTTCAGCCTGGCGGAAGCGGCCGCCACCGCGCTGCTGGCCAATCTGCATGAGGCGGGCAATGGCCGCATCGTCTGGCTTGACGCCGAGGTCTGAGACTGGCGCAGCTTATTGCACGCGGCGCACCTTGGGCGAGTTGTTCGTGCCTTCGATCCTCAGGAAGAAGGTGCCGATGAAATTGCGTTCGAGCGTCACCTTGGGATTGTTCTGCGGCGCCAGCACGGCGGAACTGCCGTCGACGATGCGCCAGACCTGACCATTGCTCAATTTGATCAATTCGTTGCCGCTCCAGCCATCGAACTTGCCGGCGATGCTGCTGCTGATCGACTTGTTTTCTTCCGGCTCGGCTGCCTTGGGCGCCTTGACCGTTTCCATGCCAAAGCTTTGCTCGCGCTGCTGCGCGGTCGGCACCGCAGTAACGGGGGCGATGGGCGCGGCGGCGCCCAGAGGAATGGCGTCATAGCATTTCACGCGGCTGGCGATATCGGCCAGCGAACGGCATTGCAACATCGCAGCATCATCGGCCAGGGCCGCGCCCGATACGAACAGCAGCAAAAAGAGAGCTTTCATCGAAATTCTTTCAAAATAAGAGAAGTTACGCCAAACATGCCGGTTGCCATGCATGCGGGGAATGATTATATCGATAGCCAGGGGCAGTGGCATGACGATCTTGCCACGGCTTGCGGTACTTGTGCGAAACTCAGACGCCGCGCGGCCGCTTGATCTGCAGCAAAATGAAATGTATCCACGCCAGCGCCGGCAGCACCAGCAACAGCAGCATCAGTCCGGCCGGCATGTCCGGCACGAAACGCACAAAGCAGGCGAGAAAAGCGGCGATGGCCAGCCAGAAGCGCCAGTTGAACGCATAGGCCTTGCGCGCCACCGTCGCCAGGGCGATGCGCCAGAATTCCAGCAAGGCCCACAGGCCGCCCGTCAGCAGCAGCGCGGCCAGGGCATGGTCGCCGGGGGCGTCGGCCCAGGTGCGCACCAGGTTATACAGCAGCACCGGATAGCCGGCCATGACGGCCAGGGTAGCCGGGCCGGCGGCGATGACAGCTTCAAACAGCTGTCCTTTGGAACGATGATCCACTAAACCTTGCTCCTCAAGCCACGACGCCCGAATGGGCGGCGGTCACTTGCAGCGCGCCGGCCGCATCCTGCGTCCAGACGCGCGTAAAACGGAAGTCGCCATGCGTTTCCACGTCGTGATAACTGCCCGTCAGTTGCATGCGCACGGACACCACGGCCACGTTGCCGCTGATGCGCACATGGCGCTCGGAGGCGCGCAAGTCCGTGATGGTCAGCAGGCGCTGCTCGTGCGCGGCCAGGTCTGCATGCTTGCTCAGCAAGTGCCCCAGGTGATTGGTAAACAACAAGTCATCGGCCAGCAACACGTTCAGTACAGCCACGTCGGAGGCCATCATGGCCAGGCGCAAGCGCTCTTCCGCATCGAGTACTTGGGCTTCCGTTAAAGCATTCATCTTTTTCCTTAAAAAATAGTGCGCCAGATTAGCAAACGAACAAACGTGCAATGCTGGCATGAAATCTTCCTTTTCACAATCATCCGGCAGACCTATTCCTGCGCTTATGCCTGTGAAGCATATTTATATAGCGTAATATTCGCAGCGGTATGGCGCAAAACGCCACCATAGTACTGTACAGTGCTTGCCCTTCCGCCCCGGGCTGGGGCAGCTGTCAGTGGTAGTACAGTTTTATGTGCTGCGTGCAGTCTCGAATAAAACCAAGATAAGGCCCCCTTCATGGCAATTAACATCATTCTGAACCTGCTCGTAGCGTTGCTCGTCTTCGCCTTCATGTTCCAGCAGCAACGCAAACACGCGACATTTACCGTGCGCGTCTTCACGGGTCTGGGCCTGGGCGTGCTGCTCGGTGCGGCCGTGCAAGCGCTGTATGGCGCCGGTTCGCCCATCATCGCGGGCACCAATGAATACATCGATATCGTCGGCAGCGGCTACGTAAAACTGTTGCAAATGATCATCATGCCGCTGATCATGGTCTCCATCATTTCCGCCATTCTAAAGCTCAAGGATGCGAGTTCCCTGGGCAAGATCAGCGCACTGACCATCGGCACCCTGCTCATTACCACCACGATCGCCGCCGCACTGGGCATTTTGATGGCCAAGCTGTTCGGCTTGACGGCCGTCGGCCTGACCTCGAGCGCGGCCGAAGTGGCGCGCGGCGTGCAGTTGCAAGGCTCGCTGGAAACGGCAAAAGCGCTGTCCTTGCCGAAACTGCTGGTCAGCTTCGTGCCGACCAACCCCTTCCTCGACATGACGGGCGCGCGCAAGACGTCGACCATCGCCGTGGTGGTGTTTTCCATTTTCATCGGCATCTCGGCCACGGGCATCGCCGCGAAAAAGCCGGAAATCTTCGCTTCCTTCGAAAGCTTCATGAAAGTGGCCCACGCCATCGTCATGCGCATGGTCACCCTGGTGCTGCGCCTGACGCCGTACGGCGTGTTCGCGCTGATGTTTGAGGTGGTGGCCTCGTCCAGCTACACGGACATCTTGAAACTGATCAACTTCGTCGTCGCCTCATACAGCGCGCTGATATTGATGTTCCTGGTACACCTGGCCATCATCGCCGGCGTGGGCCTGAACCCGCTGCGCTTCGTGAAAAAAGTCTTCCCCGTGCTGGCCTTCGCGTTTACCTCGCGCACGAGCGCCGGTTCGATCCCGATGAGCGTGCAGACGCAAACCCAGCGCCTGGGCACGCCGGAAGGCATCGCCAACTTCGCCGCCTCGTTCGGCTCGACCATCGGCCAGAACGGCTGCGCCGGCATTTACCCTGCCATGCTGGCCGTGATGATCGCGCCCACGGTCGGCGTCGACCCGTTCACCGTCAGCTTCCTGCTGCCCTTGCTGGCCATCATCACCATCGGTTCCGTCGGCGTGGCCGGCGTAGGCGGCGGCGCCACGTTTGCCGCCCTGATCGTGCTGTCGGCCATGGACTTGCCCGTCGCGCTGGCCGGCTTGCTGATCTCCGTCGAACCGCTGATCGACATGGGCCGCACGGCCCTCAACGTCAGCGGCTCGATCACGGCCGGCACCGTCACCAGCCGGGTCATGGGACAGACCGACCTGGCCGTCTACAACAGCGACGACGCACCTGACCTGGACGAGGCGGAACACGCCGCTTAAGGCCGCCCGCAGCGGCGCGCCGCGCCTTGCCGCTTTCGTCTATATTTATTCACCATAAATACAGAGGAAGGCGCAAGGCGATGGAACAGAAATGGCCGCAGCAAATCTGGATCGTGCGTCACGGCCAAAGTGCCGGCAACGTGGCGCGCGATGCCGCCGAAGCGGAAAAACAGCTGTTGATCGCCATCGCCGAGCGCGATGTCGACGTCCCCCTGTCCGAGCTGGGCGCACGCCAGGCACACGCCCTGGGCGACTGGTTCGCCACCCTCCCCCCTGAACAACAACCGACCGTCGTGCTGTATTCGCCCTATGTGCGGGCGCAGCAGACGGCGCAAGCCGTGCTGGCGCGCATCGATGCGGACAGCTTGAGCGCCGTGGTGGCCGACGAGCGCCTGCGCGAAAAGGAATTCGGCATTCTCGACCGCCTGACCGTGCACGGCATCGCCAGCAAGTATCCGGAACTGTACGAACAGCGCCGGCACGTCGGTAAATTTTATTTCCGCCCACCGGGCGGCGAAAGCTGGTGCGACGTCATCCTGCGCCTGCGCAGCGTGCTCGACACCATCACCCGCGAATACCGTGGTGAGCGGGTGCTGATCGTCGGCCACCAGGTCATCGTCAACTGCTTGCGCTACCTGCTGGAACGCTGCGACGAGCGGGCCATCCTGGCCATCGACAAGGCGGCCGACGTGCCCAACTGCGGCGTCACCTCGTACGCCTTCAACCCCGCCCTGGGCAGGCACGGCAAGCTGCAGCTGGACCTGTGCAACTTCGTCGCGCCGCTGGAAGCGGCCGGCACCCCCGTCACGGCGCAGCCCGACATGCCGGCCGCGCCGAAATCCTGATCCTTCAGAGGCCTGCATGGACGCCATCGACATCACGCCTTCCCTGCTGCGCTCCTGGCCCCTGCCCATGCCCCAGCCCGATGGCGACAAGGAAGTGCGCGGCCACCTGCTGATCGTCGCCGGCTCCGAGGAAATGCCGGGCGCCATCGTGCTGGCCGCCACGGCCGCCCTGCGCGCGGGCGCGGGCAAGCTGACCCTGGCGACGGGCGCATCGGTGGCGGCGCAAGTGGCCATCGCCATGCCCGAGGCGCGGGTCATCGGCCTGGACGAAACGGCGCAAGGGGGCTTCCGGCACGAGGCGCGGCACCAACTGGCGCCGCTGGCCGGCAAGGTCGATGCCGTCCTCGTCGGGCCTGGCATGTGCGACACGGCGGCCAGCTGGGAACTGATGCGCCACCTGCTGCCCCTGTTTGCGGACAGCCGTTTGATCCTCGACGCGCGCGCCATGCAGGTCGTGCGCCAGCCGGCGCACTTCCGTTTTTCGCAGCCAGTGCTGCTGACGCCGCACGCGGGCGAACTGGCCCAGCTGATGGGCTTGTCGAAGGACTCCGTGCTGGCCGACCCGCAGGCCTGCGCCGTGGATGCGGCGCGGCGCTGGCATGCCATCGTCGCGCTGAAAGGCGCGCAGACCATCCTCGCCATGCCCGACGGCACCAGCTGGGCGCACGCTGGCGGCAATATCGGCCTGGCCATTTCCGGTTCCGGCGACACCCTGGCCGGCATCATCACGGGCCTGGCCGCACGCGGCGCGCCGTTGGAACAGGCCTGCGCCTGGGGCATCGCCCTGCATGCACTGGCGGGCGAACAGCTGGCCCTGCGCTTCGGCATCCTCGGCTACCTGGCGCGCGAAATCCCGGCCGAGATTCCCGCGCTGCTGCGTAATCTGGCGCCCTAAGCTGGCGCCCTGAGCTGGCGCCCAGAGCGGCGCGGCATGAAAACAACAGCCATAAGCATATCCGTAAAGAATCGTTCGCCTAGGCAACAACCTCCCTTAAGCTCATTCCATTGTTTTCAGATGAACAAGCTTAAAGGATACCGCCGTGCACCTGCGCCACACATACGCCCCCCGTTCCCTTCCCGCCACGCCGCTGCGCGCCATCGTGCTGGCCTGCGCCATGCTGGGCGCCCCCTCCGCCTGGGCACAAGAAGCGCAAGCCACCACCGGCAGCGCCAATGACACGGCCAGCGCCAGCATCGACCAGGTGACCGTCGTCGGCTCGCGCGCGCGCAACCGCACGGTGTTCGACAGCAGCGTGCCCATCGACCGTTTCGGCGCGCGCGAAGTGAGCAACGCACTGGCCTCGGGCGACGTGGGCGCGGCCCTGCAAAACCTGTCGCCGTCGATCAACTTCCCCCGCATCGAATCGAGCGGCGCGTCGGACTCCGTGCGCGGCATCCAGCTGCGGGGCCTCGCGCCCGACCAGGTGCTGGTGCTGATCAACGGCAAGCGCCGCCACACGAGCGCCGTGCTCGACACGGAAAGCAGCTTCGCCGGCACCGTGCCGGTCGACATCAATGCCATCCCCCCCAATGCCATCGACCACATCGAAATCCTGCGCGACGGTGCCGGTGCCCAGTACGGCAGCGACGCCGTGGCGGGCGTGATCAACATCGTGCTGAAAAAAGCCCGCACGGGCGGCGCCGCCTCCGTCAGCTATGGCGCCAACCACACGCATTTCGATCCGACCGATCAAACCCTGACGGATGGCCAGACCGTCATCGTCAACGCCGACTATGGCGTGCCGCTGGGCGAGGCGGGCTTCTTCCGCTTCGGCGCGGAAACGCGGCGCCGCTCGCCCACGGAACGGGCCGGCCCCAGCGACGCAGGCTGGACTTCCTACAACTTCACGCCGGCCGACCAGGCGCTCGATGGTAAGGTGGTGTTCAAGTCGGGCGACTCGCGCCAGCGCAACAACTACCTGTTCTACAACACCCAGCTCACCCTGGCGAATAGCCTGGACCTGTACTCGTTCGCCACCCTCAACGAGCGCAACTCCGACGGCAGCGCCTACTTCCGCTATCCGGGCGACCCGTCGAATGTGCCGGCCCTGTATCCGAACGGCTACCGCCCCGTCACCAACGGCGACAAGCGCGACCTCAGCATCGTGGCCGGCGTGCGCGGCAGCACGGGCGAATGGAACTGGGACGCCAGCGCGCGCCACGGCAGCGACCGCTTTGACTACGGCGTGAGCCACTCCGTCAACGCCTCTCTGGGCGCGGCCAGCCCCACACGCTTCAGCCTGGCCGGCTTCGATTTCCGCCAGAATGCCTTGAACCTCGATGCCACGCGCAGCATCGACATCGGTTTGCCCGCCCCTTTGAGCGTGGCCGTGGGCGCCGAATGGATGCGCGAAACCTACACCAGCTCGGCCGGCGACCCCGCTTCGTATGCGGCCGGCAGTTTTACCGACGCGCCACCGGGCGCGCAGGCGGGACCGGGCTTGCGTCCATCGGACACCTACGACGGCAGCCGGCAGATCCGCTCCGTGTATGCGGACGTGGAAAGCGACCTCACGCCGCGTCTGCTGCTGGGTGCCGCCGCCCGCTATTCCAGCTACAGCGACTTCGGCAGCGCCAGCACGGGCAAGCTGTCCACGCGCTACAAAGTGACGGACAACTTCCTCGTGCGCGGCTCGCTGTCGAACAGCTTCCGCGCACCGGCCCTCGTACAGACGGGTTTTCGCTTCGCCACCCTGAACTTCAATGCCGATGGCACAGCCCTGCAAACGGCGGCCCTGCTGCCGGCCAGCGACCCGCTGGCGCGCAGCTTCGGCGCGCAACAGCTGAAACCGGAAAAATCGACCAACGTGTCGCTGGGCCTGGCCTGGAAACCGGCGGCGGCCACCAGCGTGACGGTGGACGCCTATGTGATCCGCATCCGCGACCGCATCACGCGTTCGAGCGACTTGCAAAGCGACGCCGTCACGGCCTACCTGGCCGCGAATGGCCGCAGCGACATCCAGTCCGTGGCCTACCTGGCCAATCTGCTCGACACGCGTACCAAGGGCCTGGACGTGGTGCTGAATCACGACCTGGCCTTCACGTCAGGCAAGCTGAACCTGAACGCGGCGCTGAACCTGAACAAGACCAGCCTCGACAAGGTACGCCAGAGTTCCGCTACGCTGGCCAATATCGATCCGAGTTTGACCCTGCTGACGGAGACGAGTTTGTTCCGCATCAAACATGCGTCTCCGACCAGCAAATTGATCCTCGGTGCCGACTGGCAGGCGGCAGGCTGGGGCGTGCAGGCGCGCGCCACGCGCTTTGGCGAGTTGAAAGATTTTTCCTACGACAGCGATGCGCCCCTGATCGACGGCATTCCCGCGCAGCGCTTTGGCGCCGTCTGGTCGCTGGACCTGGAAGGCCAGTTAAAACTGAGCAAGCAACTGACCTTGAGCGTGGGCGGCAACGATATCCTCGACCGCTATCCGCAGCGCGTGCGCCAGACAAATAACGCCACGTATGGCGGCGCCCTGCCCTACAATTTCATCAACCCCATCGGCGTCAATGGCGCGTACTTTTACGCCAAGCTGAACTACACCTTCTAACGCCACGGAAAGAATATATGATCATTAAAAAAATCTCCCACCTCGTCGCCGGCGCCTGCCTGAGCGCCCTCCTGCTGTCGCCCGCCCACGCTGCCGCACCGCTGGTGCTGATGACGGACTTCGGCACGGCTGACGGCGCCGTGTCCGCCATGCATGGCGTGGCCTATGGCGTCGATCCCACGCTCACCATCTCGGACCTGACGCACCAGATTCCCGATTACGACATCTGGCTGGGCGCCTACCGTTTGTACCAGACGGCCAATTACTGGCCGCAAGGCACGGTGTTTGTATCCGTCATCGATCCGGGCGTGGGTACCAGCCGCAAGTCGGTGGTGCTGAAAACCAAGGGTGGCCGCTACTTCGTGGGGCCGGACAATGGCCTGTTCACGCTGATCGCCGAGCGCGACGGCGTGGCCGAACTGCGCGAAATCGATGAAAAGGTCAACCGCCTGGCGGGATCGAGCGAGTCGTACACCTTCCATGGCCGCGACGTGTACGCGTATGTCGGTGCGCGCCTGGCGTCCGGCGCCATCAGCTATGAACAGGTGGGCCCGCCATTGCCGAGCGAATCCGTGGTGAAGATCGCGTATCAAAAACCTGTACGCGACGGCAATACCATCCGCGGCATCGTGCCCGTGCTGGACGTGAAATATGGCAATGTGTGGACGAATATTCCGAAATCGCTGCTCGACGAATTGCAGGTGAAACTGCATGACCCGCTGCAAGTACGCATCTTGCACAATGGCAAGCAAGTGGCCAAGGTCACGGCGCCCTTCGAGCACACGTTTGGCGGCGTCGCCAAGGGCAAGCCGCTGGTCTACCTGAACAGCCTGCTCGACGTGGCCGTGGCCATCAGCCAGGGCGACTTTGCCGCCCAACACCACGTCGCCTCGGGCGTAGACTGGGAAGTGGAAGTAAGCAAGGTTTCGTCGTCGAAATAAACACCGGCCGGGACGTCCTGTCCTGGCCCTTTCTTTCTCGTTCACGTGGCACGTTTGCGCCATGTCAAAACGGATTGCCGCGCCTCCTGCCGATGGCCGCTGATTTGTAAATCCGGTGAACCTGCACGCCCCCGTCTACTCTAATTTTTGCAAGCGATGCCAACCTTGCTACGACGGCCTGCCCGCGCCGTGGCAGGCAACCGGCAAGCTATGACTACCACGACAGCTTTCCACCGAGAAAGGAACAATCATGACGGCACCACTCCCTAGCACCAGCAAGCTTGTCCTCGGCACCGCCCTCGTCTGCGCGCTGCTGGGCGGCTGCAACAAGCACAACGAATCCACCACCACCACGCCGGCCGCCACGCCCGGCACGGGCGGCAGCGGCACCTCGGGCACCAGCGGCACAACCACGCCGGATACCACCGCGCCCCCCACCCCATCCGTTGCGCCGGGCACCACCACCAATCCCGACGGCACGAGCACGCCGCCGGCCACCTCGCCCGGCAATGGCACCACGCCCGGCAGCGGTACAGGAACTGGTACCACCACGCCGCCGCCACGCAGCAGCAGCTAAAGGCCAGGCCCGCTCTGCTGCTGCGGCCGGCCCTGCAACAAGCAAGGGAATCAACAACAAAGAGCCTTCCAACGAAGGCTCCTTGTCTTGCACAGCGCAGCAATTGCCCCCGTTGCAGCGCATCAATGGGCTGGCGCCGCCTTCACCGTCCCCCGTGCGCTCAGCGCCTGGTGGTCCGCCGCCAGGAACAGATACATCGCCGGTACCACGAACAGGGTAAACAAGGTACCGATGGACAAGCCCGTGAAAATCACCAGCCCCATCGCGTGGCGCCCGGCCGCTCCCGCGCCTGAGGCCATCACCAGGGGCAGCACGCCAAACACCATGGCGGCCGTCGTCATCAGAATGGGACGCAGGCGCACGGCGGCCGCGTCTTCCACCGCCTCGCGCTTGCTCTTGCCCGTCCTTTGCAGCTGATTCGCCACTTCCACGATCAGGATGCCATGCTTGCTGATCAGTCCCATCAGGGTCACCAGGCCCACCTCCGTGTAGATGTTGATCGAGGCAAAGCCGAGGAAGATGAACATGGTGGCGCCAAACAGGGCCAGCGGCACGGAGATGAGGATCACGACGGGGTCGCGGAAACTCTCGAACTGTGCCGCCAGCGCCAGGAAGACGATCACCACGGCAAACAGCATGGTGACGATAAAGCCGCCCGATTCCTGCACGAACTGGCGCGACTGGCCCGAATAATCCACCGTGTAGCCACTGGGCGCGACCTGGGCCAGCGCATCGCGCATGAAGGCCAGCACCTCGCCCTGAGAGGCGCCGGACACGCCGGACAGCGTGACGGAATTGAGTTGCTGGAAGCGGTTGATCGATTCGGGCACGACATCGTATTGGATATGCGCGACGGTACTGGCCGGTATCATCGTGCCGTTGGGCGTCTTGATATGGAAATCCAGCACTTCGGACGGGTTCAGACGGTCCACCTGCAACACTTGCGGGATGACCTTGTAGGAGCGGCCAGCGATGGAAAAGTAATTGACGTAGCCGCCGCCCAGCGCCGCGCCCAGGGCCTGCCCGACGTCCTGCTGCGTCATGCCCAGCGCGGCAATGTTGTCGCGGTCGACCACGACGGTGGCTTGCGGTTTATCAATCTTCAAGTCCGCATCGACGAAATAGAACTTGCCCGATGAACGTGCCTTGTCGAGTACCTGCTGCGCGATGGTATTGAGATTTTCAAACGGTTCCGTGGTGGTGATGACGAATTGCACGGGCAAGCCCGAGGAACCGGGCAAGGCCGGAAACTGGAAGGCGGCCACGCGGGCCCCGGCGATCTTGTTCCAGCCCGCCTGCAAGTCCTGCTGCACTTCCTTGGCGCTGCGCGTGCGCGCGTCCCATGGCGTCATCAGCATGCCGCCAAAACCCGAGTTGACGGTCGGCACGCCCGTAATCTGGAACATCTGGCTGTATTCGGGCATGGCCTTGGCCACCTGGTAGACCTGCTCGGCATAGGTTTGCATCTGGTCCGAGGTGGCCGTCGGGTCGCCCACCACCTGCGACAACACCACGCCCTGGTCTTCCTCGGGCGCCAGCTCGGACTGCGACATCTTGAACATCAGTCCCAGCACCAGCATCAAGATCGCCGCCATGACGATGAGCACCACCCAGGTATCGAGCAGCGCGTGCAGCAGGCGCTGGTACGTGTCGTGCACCTTGCCGAAGACGCGGTCGATGGCTTGCACGAAGCGACCGCTATCCTGTTCCGGGCGGAAGAAGCGCGAACACATCATGGGCGACAGGGTCAGGGCCACCACGCCCGACACGGCCACGGCGCCGGCCAGGGTGAAGGCGAACTCCGTGAACAATGCCCCCGTCAGGCCGCCCTGGAAGCCGATGGGCACATACACGGCGATAAGCACCACCGTCATGGCCAAAATCGGACTGCCCAGTTCGCGCGCCGCCTGCAGACTGGCCTCCAGCGGCGACTTGCCTTCCTTCATGTGGCGGTCCACGTTTTCCACCACGATGATGGCGTCATCGACTACCAGGCCGATGGCCAGCACGATGGCCAGCAGAGTCAGCAAATTGATGGAATAGCCGAGCGCCAGCATCACGGCAAACGTGCCGATCAGCGACAGCGGCATGGCGATCACGGGGACGATCACGGCGCGCAGGCTGCCCAGGAACAGATAAATGACGATGGTAACGATCAGCAGCGCCTCGACCAGGGTCTTGATGACCTCCTTGATGGAGGTATTGATGAAGAGAGTCGAGTCGTACACAATTTCGCCCGTCAGGCCGCTGGGAAGCTGGGCCTGGATGTCGGGGAAGCTGGCGCGCACGCGCTTGGCCACGTCGAGGATATTGGCTTCCGGCGCCACCTTGATGCCAATGAACACGGAGCGCACGCCGCTGAAGGCCACGTTGAAATCATAGTTTTCAGAACCCAGCACGACGGTGGCCAAGTCTTCCAGGCGCACGATGGAGTCGCCGCTGCGCTTGACGACGAGTTTCTTGAATTCTTCCACCGAATGCAGGTCCGTGCCGGCCGTCAGGGGAATGGTCACCATCTGGCCCTTGCTGGACCCCAGCGCGGCCAGGTAATTATTATTGCCCAGCGCCGTGCTGACGTCGGCGGCCGTCACGCCGAACGCGGCCATCTTGTCCGCGTCCAGCCAGGCGCGCAAGGCAAACAGACGCGCGCCCAGCAGTTCCGCCGTCTGCACGCCGCTGACGGAGTCGAGCTTGGGCTTGACCACGCGGCTCAGGTAATCCGTCACATTATTCGTCGGCAAGGTCTTGCTGTAAAAGCCCAGGTACATGGCGTCCGTCGTCTGCCCCATCTGCACCGTCAGCACGGGCGTTTGCGCCTGGGCGGGCAGCTGATTCTTCACGGAACTGACTTGGGTATTGATTTCCGTCAAAGCCCGGTTCGCGTCGTAATTGAGACGCAAGGTAGCCGTGATGGTCGACACGCCGCTGCTGCTGGACGAGGACAGGTAATCGATGCCCTGCGCCTGGGCGATGGCCGATTCCAGCGGTTGCGTAATGAAACCGGCCACCGTCTGCGCGTCGGCGCCATAGTAGGTGGTGGAAATCGTCACGACGGCGTTCTGCGTCTTCGGATACTGGTTGATGGGCAAACTGAACAGGGAGCGCAGCCCCAGCACCACCAGCAACAAACTCACCACCATAGCCAGCACGGGCCTGCGGATAAAGAGATCGGTGAAGTTCATGGCAGCGCCTCAGTGTTCCTGCGGAGTGGGTTGCGGATTGTTACCCGGCTCGACCACGTTGCTGATCACCACGGGGCTGCCGTTCTTGAGCTTGATCTGCCCGCTGGTGACGACTTGCTGTCCCTCGGTGAGCCCCGTCAGCACGGCTACCTGGTCGCCGCGTGTTTCACCCGTCGTCACGAATACTTGTTGCACCACCAGGTCGCCCGCCCTGGGCGGTGGCGCACCGGGAGCCGTGACCTTGGGCGCCTGCGCCGGATGCACGACGAAGACGGTGGAGCCATACGGGTTGTAGGTGATCGCCGTCTGCGGCAAGGTCAGGTACTGCTGCTTGTCCCCCACTTCCACATGCACGTTGGCAAACATGCCCGGCAGCAACTGCCGTTTCGGGTTGGCCACCGTGGCTTCCACCTGCACGTTGCGCGTGGCGGGGTCGACCTTGGAACTGATGGCGCTGACCTTGCCGGCAAAGGCCGTTTTCGCGTAGGCATCGCTGGATAGATTCAGGGCTTGCCCCACTTGCAGGCCACTCAGCTGCTTTTGCGGAATATAGAAATCCACATAGATGGGATCGATGGTCTGCAGGGTCACGATCTTGTCGCCGGGATTGATGTACTGGCCCGGATTGATGGTGGTGATACCCAGTTTTCCCGCAAACGGCGCACGGATGGTTTTCTTGGCCACCAGCGCCGCCTGCTGGGCGGCCAGCGCCTGCTTGCTTTTCAGGTCGGCCTGGTCGCTGTCGATCTGCGCCTGGCTGATCGCCTGCACGGCAAATTGCTGCTGGTCGCGCTTCAACACGGAAGCGGCCAGTTCGGCCGCCGCCTGCAGCGCGCGCAGCTGCGCGATATCCGCATCGGCATTGAGTCGCACCAGTAATTGCCCTGCAGCCACATCCTGGCCCGACTTGAAGTTGATCGTCCTGACCAGGCCGGCAATTTCGCTCGTCACGTCGACGCCGCGCACGGCCACCATGGTGCCCACCGATGACAAATGGGGCTGCCAATCCGCTTTACGGATGACGGTCGCCGACACCGTCTGCGGCGTGGGCTTGGGTGAACTGGCCATGAGCTGGCGGATATGCAGGAAAAATCCCAGCGCCAGCAGGGCAATCAACAGGAACACCGCCCCCAGCATGATGAGCATGCGCTTATTGCGTTTCGTCATGGATGCACTCCTTGTCATTCCTTCCGGCTGCCATTGCGGTGTTGTATTGCAAGCCCCTCAGTTCCTGCCCGCCGCCACCGGCAAGGTGGTCGTGGCGGGAACGTTGTCCAGCGCGGGCCGGTTCCACCAGCCGCCGCCCAGCGCCTGGAACAGCGCGGCACTGTCCGCATAGCGGGCCGCCTGCGCCTGCACCAGGCCCACCCTGGCCTGCTGGTACGTGCGCTGGACATCCAGCAGGGTGAGATAACTGATGGCGCCCAGCTTGAATTGCTGCGTACTCAAGGCCAGCGATTCGCTGGCCAGGGCCTCCACCTCAGCCTGCTGCTTCAGGGCCGCGGCATCCGCCTCGAGCGCCCGCAAGCTGTCGGCCACATTCTGAAACGCGCCCAGCACGGTGGCGCGGTAATCTGCGGCCGCGCCCTCGTAGGCGGCGACGGCGGCGCGCCGCCTGGCGTCCAGCGCGCCGCCATTGAAGATCGGCTGGGCCAGCCCGGCACCCAGGCCCCAGACGGCGGAGCTGGCGTGCAGCAGCGCGGGGAAGGTGGTGGCTAGCGCGCCGTAGCTGCCCGTCAGATTGAATTGGGGATATTTGTTCGCCGTAGCGACGCCGATTTGCGCGCTGGCCTGGTGCAGCAGCGCTTCGCTGGCGCGGATGTCGGGGCGCTGGCGCACGAGGGCCGACGGCAGGGATAAGGGCAAATCCTGCGGCAAATGCAGCGATGCCAGTTCAAACTCGGGCATGTCCCCTTCGCTGGGAAGGCGGCCCGCGTACATGGAAAGCTGGTGGCGCGTCTGCGCCAAGGCCTTTTCCAGCGGCGGCAAGGTCGCCCGCGTCTGCGCCACCGTGTTGCGCTGGAGCAGTACCGTGGCGCGGCCAATGGCGCCAAACTTGAGTTGCTGCTCGATCACATCCAGCTGTTTTTGCTGCGCGTCGAGTACTTCGCTGGTCGCCTGCAGCTGGCCGCGCAGGGACGCTTCGCGTATAGCCGTCGTCACCAGGTTGGCCGTCAGGGCCAGATACGCTGCCTCAAGCTGATACTGCTGATACTCGGCCCGCGCTTGCAAGCCTTCCAGCTGGCGCTTGTTGCCACCGAACACGTCCAGCGAATAGGACACGTTGACGGAGGCATTCGTCAAATTGAAGACGCCGCCCGCGCCCGTCAGGCGGCTGGTCTTTTCGCGGTTGAAACCCAGCTGGCCAGTCACGCCGGGATACAGCAGCTCGCCGCTTTCGGCGCGGTAGTTTTCATTCGCCTGGCGCAGGGCGGCTTGCGCCGATGCCAGGCCCGGGCTTCGCGCGAGGGCTTCGCGCACCATCTGATCGAGGACCGGCGATTGAAACAGCGACCACCACTGCGCGGGAATATCCTGGCCCGGCATGAAGCGCTGCGCCTGGCCGCCGATACCGGGCGCCGAGGCCGTTTGTGCCGGCAAGGGCGCCGGCGTATAGCTGTCGCCTCCGCCCGGCGCATCGGGTGGCCTGAAGTCGGGTCCCACGGCACAGCCGGCCAGCAGGCAGGCCAGGAGCGCCGCCGGCATGGCAAGACGCAGGAAGACGGCAGGAGACGAATTCCTGACGCGCAAGGCAATAGGGGGCTGCCATAGGCTGGGGACCATTGTTTTTATCCGATACTATGCATTGCAACATCATGACAACGTTGTAGAGCTTCTCGAATACTGGACTTGCCGCACGACAATACCGCGCCAAAGCACTGGCGGGCGCGATTATTCTAGCATCAAAATCCGGCGGTGTATGCGGTACCGCTGCCGTGCGCAAGATGCCGGCAAACGTCAACGAGCCTTCCGAAGAAGGCTCGTTGACTTGGCACAAGGATTGCGCAGCCGAGGCTGCCTGAATTATTTTTGCAGGCTGACCGACGCCGCTTTCGGCGTGCGGCGTCCCATCAGGAACAGCACGGCCTTCTTCAGCATGCGGTAGACGAAGCGCACCAGCAGCAGGGTCAGTATGCACTCCAGCAGGGTCAGCACCATGGCCACGGCCGCGGGCATGCGCGCGGCGCGGCGGTGGAACTTTGCCACGGCGCCATCACGGGCGATTTCGATGCTGTCATAGAAGGTCGGCACGACCAGCAGGGTCAGAATCGTCGAGGTGATGGTGCCGCCGATGATGGCGATCGCCAATGGACGGTAGAACTCGCCGCCCTCGCCCAGGCCCAGCGCCACGGGGAACATGCCGGCGATCAGCGCAAACGTCGTCATCAGGATGGGACGCAAACGCATGCGGCCCGCATACATCAGCGCATCCTCGCGGCCATGGCCCTCTTCCTCGCGCTTGCGCGCCGCGTCGAGCAGCAGGATGGCGTTCTTGGCGACCAGGCCCATCAGCATGATGATGCCGATAAAGCTCATCAGGTTGAGGGTGTTGTTGGTGATCACCAGCGCCACCACCACGCCGATCAGACTCAGCGGCAAGGACATCATCACGGCCACCGGCGCCGTGAAGGAACCGAACTGCATCACCAGGATCAAATACATCAGGCCGATACCCATCACCAGCGCGATCAGCATTTCCGTGAACAGCTCTTGCTGGTCCTGGCCGGCGCCACCGAGCGCCAGGCCGTAGCCGGGCGGGAAGTCGATGGAGTTGGCCAGCTTCATGGCGTCGGTCGTCACTTCACCGTTCGAGCGGCCTTGCGCATTGGCCGACACGGTGATCGTGCGCTTGCCATTCTTGTGCTCGATGCCGGATGGTCCCTTGCCCATGGTAATGGTGGCGATCTGGTCCAGCGGCACCATTTGCGACGTACCCGTCACGCTGATCGGCAGGCGCTCGATGTTTTCCGATGCCACGCGGTCATCGGGATGCAGGCGCACGGCCACGTCGCGCGTTTCGCCCGTCGGATCGACCCAGTCGCCCACTTCCACGCCGGCAAACGCCACGCGCAGCGATTGCGCCGCATCGTTGACGGAAATGCCCATCGAGTTGGCCAGGCCACGGTTGAGCTCGATCTGCAGCTCGTTCTTCGGGTCCTGCTCGGACAGGCCCACGTCGACGGCGCCGGGAATGGCGCGCAGCTTGTCCATGTAGGCGTTAGTAATTTCCATGAGTTTACGCGAATCCGGACCCGTGAATTCCACCTGGATCGGTTTTTGCGAACCGTTGCTCAAGTCATCCTGCACCACGTATTCGGCGCCCACCAGGCGCGACATCTTTTCGCGCAGCTCGACCGCGATTTCCTTGGCCGAACGCTTGCGGGTGTTGCGCTTGCCGATGTCGACATACACACGTCCGCCGCCGGCAGTGATGGAGCTGTTGGTATCCTTGGTTTCAGGCAAGGTCCGCGCCAGCACGGCCGCCGCTTCCAGTTTCAAACGCGAATACTCGATGCTGCTCGACGATGGCGTGCGCACATTGATCATCAGATTGCCCGAATCGGATGCCGGCAGGAAACTCGTGCCGCCATGCGTGGCGTGCAGGGCGATGGCGCCCACCAGGCTGCCGAAGGCGATGACGGCCATCCAGCGGCGGTGATGCAGGGCCCAGGCGATCACGCGGCCATAGCGGTCCGCCTGGTGGTCGAACCAGTGATTGAATTTCTCCAGCACGCGGCCGATGCCCTTTTTCGGCGCCGTGTGTTCGTCGACCGGGTCGCCCCAGTAGGCCGACAGCATGGGGTCGAGCGTAAACGAGATACCCAGGCTGACCAGCACCGAGCACGTCACCGTCAAGGCGAACGGACGGAACCATTCGCCGGAAATGCCGGGCATGAAGGCCACGGGGATGAAGACGGCGATGATGGAGAACGTCGTGGCGGCCACGGCCATGCCGATCTCGGCCGTGCCTTCCAGCGCGGCCGTGCGGCGGTCCTTGCCCATCTGCATGTGGCGCACGATGTTTTCGCGCACCACGATGGCGTCATCGATCAGCACGCCGATGGCCAGCGACAGGCCCAGCAGGGTCATGAAGTTCAGGGTAAAGCCGCACAGCCACACGGCAATGAAGGCGGCAATCACGGACGTCGGCAGGCTCAGCGCCGTGATCAGGGTCGAACGCCACGAGTTCAGGAAGGCGTAGACGACGAAAATCGTCAGCACGGCGCCCAGCACCAGCGATTCGATCACATTGTTCAAGCTATGCTGGGCATTTTCGCCGCCGTCGCGCGTCACTTGCAGGATCGTGCCTTTGGGCAAGGTCTTGTTGATTTCCGCCACCATGTCGCGGATCTTGTTGGCTACGCTGACGGTGGAGGCGTCGCGCACGCGGGTAATCGATATGCCCACGTTGGGCTTGCCGCTGCGCATGCTCAGGCTGTTGACCTCGGCAAAGCCATCCTCGATGGTGGCCACTTGCGCCAGGCGCACGATTTCCTCGCCGCGGCGCTTGATCACCACTTTCTCGAAGTCGCTTGGCGACTCGATGCGCCCCACCAGGCGGATGCTTTTCTCGTCCAGGGTGCCGCGCACCTTGCCCACCGGGGCATTCGTGTTCTGGTTGCGCAAGGCGGTGACGACGTCGCTGACGGACACATTGTATTCACGCAATTTTTCCGCGCGCAGCAGCACCGACAGTTCGCGCTTCAGCGAACCGCCCACGTTGACCAGCGCCACGCCATCGACGGTGCGGAAGCGGTCCGACAGCACGTCCTCGGCCAGGCGCGAAATTTCCGCGTGGCTTTGCGTATTCGACGACAGCGCCAGCTGCATGATCGGTTCGGCAGCCGGGTCGATGCGCTGCAGGATAGGCTCGCGCATCTCCGTCGGCAACTTGTAGCGCACGGCGGCAATCGCATTGCGGATATTGTCGGACGCTTCGATCAAATTGGTATTGAAGGAAAACTTCAGGAAGATGCTGGCCGAACCTTCATTCGAATCGCTGTTGACCTCGGTCACGCCGGAAATGCTTTGCAGCGACTTTTCCAGGCGGTTCACCACTTCGCGCTCGACCGTGTCGGGCGATGCGCCAGGGTAAGGAATGCTGACGACGATGAATGGCACTTCGACGTCCGGATTTTGGTTGACGCGCAGTTTCTTGAGCGCCAGCAAGCCGACGCACATCATCGCCAGGATCAGGACGATGGTGGCGGTAGGCCGCTTGATACTGAAATCGGAAAGGAACATGGCTTAGTTTCCTTTACCGGCAACGGCGGCGCTGCTGCTGGCCACGGCAGCAGCGGGCACGGCTTTGCCGGCCGTCAATTCCACTTTCTGCCCATCCTTGAAGGTCGAGCCCGGCGTGCGCAGCACGGTGTCGCCGCTGACCAGACCGCTTTGCACTTCCCACTGGCCCGTGCGCACGTCGCGCGCGCCGATGCGCAAATTCACTTTATGCAAGGCCTTGTCCTTGACCTTCCACGTGTACGTGACGTCGCCCGCCTTCACCAGGGCCGAGTCGGGTATCATCAGCGCACTGATGCTGTCCGTCTCGATGCGCCCTTCCGCATACAGGCCGGCCACGCGCGGCTGCTCCTTGTCGTTGAAATCGACCAGCACGGCCACCTGGCGCGTGACGGCATTGGCGGCAGGATCGACGCGGCGCACCTTGCCCGCGAAATCCTGGCCCGGATATCCATTGATGCGGAACAGCACGGGCTGGCCCACCTTGACGACGCCGATCTTGTCGGCCGACACCAGGCCTTCCAAACGCATGCTGGTCGGATCGATGACTTTGATCAATTCCTTGCCGATTTGCGCCGTATCGCCATTCGATACCTTGCGCTCGCTCACGATGCCGTCGAACGGCGCGCGCACGAGAGTGCGCTGCAACTGCTGGCGGGCCTGGGCGGCGCGGCTCTTCGCGGCGGACAAGTCGCTTTGCGCATTGTTGCGGCGAATTTCCGCGTCTTCCAGCGCCTGCGTCGAAGTCATGCCCGAGGCGCGCAGGGTTTTCATGCGCTGGAACATGCGTTCGGACTGTTCCAGTACCTGGCTGGCGGCACGGCTGGCTTCCTCGGCCGAATTGAGGCTGTCGCGGATGGACGTTTCATCCAGGCGCACCAGCACGTCGCCCCGCTTGACGACTTCACCATTTTCCTTCATGACCTGGATCACCACGGCCGACACTTCGGCGCGCAAGTCCGCGTTGCGCTCGGGCTGCACGGAACCGGTGATGACGGGCCCCGACGCCAGCGCATTGCTCTGGATGGTCAGCAGGTCTTCCGGGGAAACCAGCAAATTGACGGCGGCGCCCGCCTGTTCCTTGGCCCCCTTGCCGCCCTTGCCGGGATCTTTGGACTCTTTGCCGCAGGCGGTCAGGGCGGAAGCGATTGCCAGAACAAACAGGGTTTTGCGCAACATGGGTAATTCTCCGGATAGATAGCGCCGCGACCGTCCCCGCGGCCCGGATAGGGCTGCAGGCGTTAGCAAGCATTTATTTTTATTAAAACCACAAGCGCCAAAGTATCCATGAGCGTATCCGGGCATGTCAATCGGCGGTTTCCTGTAATGCTTTAATCAATGGATGAAACGTAGTTTTTACGCCCTGAAACGCACAACCCCGCCTTGAAGCGGGGTTGTGCGTTTCAGGGGAAGCGGGCTTAGCGGCTAAAAACGGTGTTGATCAGGAAGCCGATCGCCACGCCCGTGCACAGGCCGCCGGCGATTTCCACCAGGGTATGGCCCATGCGCTCGCGCAAGGTCTTGTGCGCGGCGCTGGCCGCTTCCCCGGCCAGGCGGTTGATGGCGGCCGCCTGCTTGCCCACGTGCTGGCGCAGGCTGTTGGCGTCGATGATGACGATGAAGGCCAGCGTCACGGCCACGCCGAATGCGGGGTGGCCTATGCCTTCGCGCAAGGCGATCAGGGTTGCCATGCTGGACACGACGGCGCTATGGTTGCTGGGAAAGCCGCCATTGCCGACCAGGCCGAACGCCCATTGCCGCGTGCGGACACTGTTGATCAGGAATTTGATCGGTCCGACCAGGATCCAGGCGATCAGGGGCGTGACGAGGTAAGCGATATCCACGGGTATTCCTTCTTTTATATGTAGAGAGTGTGTCTGGAGAGACGGGCGCGCCGCAATTATCGCAGATCATCCGCGCCAGCAGAACTGTCTGGCGTCAGCCTATAAAACGCGGCCCCCGGCGGCAACTAATATAAAATCATGGCATATACAACAATTGACGTATATCAACACTGGGCGCGGCGCGCACAGCGGAGCGGATAATCAAACGTCTTTCATACTTGCAACGGGGTCCTCATGCGGCATTTCAGAATTTCCTTTTTAGTCACTTTTATCCTGATGGCGGTGTCGGGCTGGTGGGGTTACAGCCATGGCGGCATGCCCGGCCTGATCAATGCCCTGTGGATCACGGGCGTGCTGGGTGTCATGGAAGTGTCGCTGTCGTTCGACAATGCCGTGGTGAATGCCTCGGTCTTGCGTCACTGGAATGAATTCTGGCAAAAACTATTCTTGACGGTGGGTATCCTCGTGGCTGTCTTCGGCATGCGGTTGCTGTTTCCGCTGGTCATCGTATCCGTGGCCACGGGCCTGGGGCTGGTCGACGTATGGAACATGGCCACCACCACGCCGGACGTGTATGCCAAGCACCTGACGGACAACCACGCGCAAGTGGCAGCCTTCGGCGGCGCCTTTTTGCTGCTGGTGTTCCTGAACTTCCTGTTCGACGACGAGAAAGAATTGCACTGGCTGGGCTGGGCCGAGGAAAAAGTCAATGCACTGGGCACCGAAAGCCTGGCCGTGCTGATCACCATGGGCGCCGTGGCCGCCTGCGTGGCGATGGGCCCTGCGGAAGAAAAATACAGCGTGCTCGCTTCGGGCGTCGTCGGCATCGCCGTCTATATCGGTGTGAACTGGATCAGCGGCTTGCTGGAAGAAGGCGAACCGGACTTGCAGGATGACGCAGAAGAAGGCGCCGCGCCAGCCAAAAACGGCAATGGCGACCTGGTAAAAACGGTGGCGCGCGGCAGCATCGGCGGCTTCCTGTACCTGGAAGTGCTGGACGCCTCGTTCAGCTTTGACGGCGTGATCGGCGCGTTCGCCATCACCAACGACGTCGTCATCATCATGCTGGGCCTGGCCATCGGCGCCATGTTCGTGCGCTCGATGACGGTCTTCCTGGTGCACAAGGGCACGCTGGACGAATTCGTCTACCTCGAGCACGGCGCCCATTATGCGATCGGCATCCTGGCCTTGATCATGCTGGCGTCCGTCAAGTACCATATTCCGGAGTGGTTCACGGGCCTGTCGGGCGTGGCCTTCATCCTCGTTTCGCTGTGGTCGTCCTTGCGTTATCGCAAACGGCACGCGGCACAAGCTTGAAATCGGGGGGTCCACCCCCAATTGAGAGAGTAATGGCACGAGCGCCTTGCGCTCATCCCATGCAGGCATGTTTGAGTTTAATTACTAAAAGGAGCACCACATGGCAATCAGTTTGCAAAAAGGCGGCAACGTCAACCTGAGCAAGGAAGCACCGAACCTGAAGAAGATCATCGTCGGCCTCGGCTGGGATCCTCGTTCGACGGACGGCGCCACCTTCGACCTTGACGGCAGCGCTTTCCTCCTGAAGAGCGACGGCAAAGTCCGTGGCGACTCCGACTTCATCTTCTACAACAACCTGAAGTCGACCGACGGTTCCGTCGTCCACACGGGCGACAACACCACGGGCGAAGGCGAAGGCGACGATGAGCGCATCGAAATCGACCTGACCCGCGTGCCAAGCGATATTGACCGCATCAGCATCACCGTCACCATTCACGACGCCGACGCGCGCCGCCAGAACTTCGGCATGGTCTCGAAAGCCTTCATCCGCTGCCTGAACGCGGAAGGCGAAAAAGAAATCGCCCGCTACGACCTGTCCGAAGACAGCTCGACGGAAACGGCGATGATCTTTGGCGAAATCTACCGCTACAACGGCGAATGGAAGTTCAAGGCCATCGGCCAGGGCTTCAACGGCGGCCTGGGCCCTCTGGCCCGCTCGTTCGGTGTGAATGCCTAAACGTTTTATGCGCTAAACACAGCCGCCTGGACGTACTCAGGCGGCTTTTTTTTGGAGATTTATCATGCCAGTATTTAGTGTCACGGGCGACGTCGATCCCTTCCTCCACGTCAGCATGAAGCAGGGCGAAACCATCTATTGCGAATCGGATGCGATGGTGATGATGGAAACGGCGCTGGACTTGAAAGGCAAGATGACGGGCGGCCTGGGTAGCGCCATCATGCGCCGCTTCGCCAACGGCGAATCGTTCTTCCAGCAGCACATCGAAGCGGTGCGCGGCAGCGGCGACTGCCTGCTCTCGCCCACCCTGCCGGGCGCCATCGAAGTGGTCGACGTGGGCGCGCGCCAGTACCTGCTCAACGACGGCGCCTTTGTCGCCGCCACTGCGGGCACGGAAATGAAAGTGCGCACACAGAGTCTGGGCAACGCCTTGTTCGCCCAGTCGGGCGGCTTCTTCGTCATGGAGACGGCCGGCACGGGACAAGTGGTGGTGTCGGGCTTCGGCTCCATGTTCCAGCTCGACGTCGAGCCGGGCAAGGATGTCGTGATCGACAATTCCCACGTGGTCTGCTGGGACAATAGCCTGAAATACGAAATTTCCGTGACCACGGGCGGCGGCTCGGGCGGCGGCGGCATCGGCGGCTTCCTCGGCAATATCGTCAACAGCGTGACCAGCGGCGAAGGCATCGTGCTGCGCTTTTCCGGTTCGGGCAAGGTGTTCATCTGCTCGCGCAACCGCGATGCATTCCTGAAGTGGACGGCCAGCGGCAAGGCCGGCTGATCCCCTCTCTCTAAGGCCAGGTTAAGTTTTTCTGGCTACACTGCCCGCGCGCGCACCTGCGCGCGGCTTCCCCTATTTCCACCCGGTCCCCGTACATGCAAAGAGTCTGGTTCAACAAAACATTTTCCTCGGTCGGCACGGCCATGCGCCTGATCCGCGAGGCCGACATGGCCGCCACCGGCGGCGCGCCGCGCTACCACATCGTGTGCAGCAATACGAACGCGCACGCGGCAGCCTTTTTGTCGGCCCACGAATACGCGGTCGAACCGTCGGGACTGACGGGCCTCAACTATGTCGAGTGGTGCCTGGAATTTTGCCGCGACCGCCACATCACGATTTTCTGGCCCGGCAAGGAAGCGGGCCTGATCGGCAGCGCCAGCGCGCGCTTCGCCGCCCTCGGCACGCGCGTGCTCAGCGTGGCCACCGAAGAGGTACTGGACCTGATGCACGACAAGGCACGCTTCTGCGACGGCCTCGATCTGCCCATGGCGCGCCCGGCCGACTACCGCGCCGTGACGACCATCGAGGAATACGACGCTGCCTACGCGGAGCTGCGTCCTCGCTACCCTAAGCTGTGCATCAAGCCGTCCGAATCCGTGTATGCCCTGGGCTTTGCCATTCTCGATGAAGAGCGCAGCAGCGCCCAGCTGCTGCTGGCCGGCGCCGCCTACCAGGTCAATGCGCAGGAGCTGCGCAGCGGCCTAGCGCAGATGGAAACATTCAAGACGCTGCTGCTGATGGAATACCTCGACGGCCACGAATACAGCGCCGACTGCGTCGCCGACCAGGGCAAGCTGATTTGCGCCGTGCCGCGCAAGAAGCTGCACGGGGCCGGCAGCGGCCAGCTGATCGAACTGCGCGCCGACTTGCTCGCCGCCTGCGACAAACTGGCGCGCGACTACCGCCTCAATGGCGTGTTCAACATCCAGTTTCGTGTAGGCGCGAACGGCCTGGCCTTGTTGGAGATCAACCCACGCATGTCGGGCGGCATCGGCATGGCGTGCGCGGCGGGTCCCAACCTGCCCTACCTGGCGCTGGCCGGTTTCGACCAGGGCTTTGACAAGCTCAGCGTGCCCGCCATCCGTGCAGGCATGCGCGTGGGCGAAGCCGCCTACGCCGTGGAGCTGCCATGAACCTCGTCAAGCAGCAGATGCCAACGGGCGAGCTGACCTTGAAAGTGGACGAGGCGCGCTTTCCGCTGGACTGGCTGATCGGCTTTGCCGCGCGCGCCAACGCCAAGCGCGGCTTCCTGTTCCTGTCCAAGGTGCTGGGCAAGCACTGGCCCGTCACGCCACGCGCCATGCAAGCCATCCACGACGACCTGGCCGCGCAGATTCCCCCCAGCCTGCCCGGCCCCGTGGTCTTCATCGCCATGGCGGAAACGGCCGTCGGCCTGGGCCAGGGCGTGTTCGAAGCCTGGCTGCGCGCCAACCCGAACGGCAAGGCGCTGTTCTTGCACAGTTCGCGCTACCGCGTGGGCACGGTGCCCTTCTTCGAATTCGAGGAATCGCACAGCCACGCGCCGCGCCAGTTTTTGCATTTGTCGGACTCTGCCAGCGCGCTGTTTTCCACCGCGCGCAGCCTGGTGCTGATCGACGATGAAGCGTCGACGGGCAACACCTTCGCCAACCTGGTGCAAGTGTGCCGCGCGCGCTATCCGCAGCTGGAAAAACTGCACCTGGGCGTGATCACCAATTTCATGGGCCAGGCCGCCAACGCGGGCCTCACGCAGCGTTTCGGCCTGCCCACCAGCGTCGGCGCGGCGCTGTCCGGCCAGTACGCCTTCCAGGCCGGCGATGCGCCCGCTCCGATAGCGGCCAGCGCACAGCGCTTCGAAGCGAATGCGGAACGCGGCGCCAGCCCCGCCTTCGGACGCATTGGCGTGGGCCGCGCCCTGACGCCGCCGCAAGGCCTGGCGGTGCAGCTGGCGCAGGAAATCGGCGCCGGCGACTCCGTGCTGGTGCTGGGCACGGGCGAATTCATGCATCCGTCGTTTTTGCTCGCGCGCGAATTGGAAAGCCTGGGCAAGAACGTGGTGGTGCAATCGACCACGCGCTCGCCCATCCTGTCGTGGGGCTCCGTCGGCCATATCGTCCACTGCGACGACAATTACGGCGAAGGTATCGCCAACTACCTGTACAACGTGGCGCCTGGCCAGTACCAGCACGTTTTCATCTGCCATGAAACTCCGGCCAGCCCGGCCCTCATGCAACTCGCCGGCCAGTTGAACGGCCGCCTGTTCCACTTTCAGTCAGAGACCAAAATTGAAGAAATTCCTGTTTGTTGATCTGGACGACACACTGTTCCAGACCCCGAAAAAATGCCCCGGCGAGACCGACCTGCAAGCGGCCGCCTATTTGAAAAATGGCGACGCCTGTTCGTTTACGACGGCGCGCCAGCGCGCCTTCTTTGAGTTTGCGCAAAGCGGCATGACCCTGATCCCCGCCACGGCCAGGAATGGCGACGCGTTTCGCAGAGTCGACCTGCCGTTCACCAGCTACAGCGTGCTCGATTACGGCGGCATTGTGCTGCAGCCGGGCGGCGCGCTCGACGCGGGCTGGCTAGCCCTGATGCAAAGCGACATGCAGACGGCGCTGCCCGGCCTGCAGGACGCCATGCGCATCATCGACGATTTCCAGGTCAAGACGGGCATGCCCTCGCGCGCGCGCCTGATCGAAGACTACAACACGCCGTTCTACATCGTCGTCAAGGACCATGAAGCGCGCGGCGAACGCCTGGCCGATATCGAAGAGCAGGTGCTGCAGCAGTGGATCGCCAGCGAAGGCGCCGACTACTTCATTCACCGCAACGGCAACAACCTGGCCCTGCTGCCGAAGACTTTGAACAAGGCGCGCGCCGTCGCTTACCTGCGCGCGGAGCTGGAAGCCGAACATGGCCCCATCATCAGCTTCGGCATGGGTGACAGCCGTTCGGACGCGCGCTTCATGGCCGCCTGCGATTACGCCATCATCCCCAACGGCACCCAGCTGGCGGCACTCACGGTGGCGGCGCTATGACCGACGGCACGCAGCATTTCAGCGGCAGCTACCGCCAGGAGGACGTGGAGTTTCTGCTCACGCCGATGGCGCTTGAGCCCATCCTCGACCTGGCCGAAAAAGAACGTTTGATCCAGTCCGGCCAGCGCCACTACAGCGAGATGCTGTCGCCCGAATCCCTGCCCTCGCCCGCCTACCTGGCCCTGTTCCAGAGCGCGTTTGCCGCCAACCGCCTGCAAATGGCGCGCGACTGCCTGCGCCTGGCGGCCCTGATCGCGGCGCGCCGCACTGGCGCCATCACGCTGGTGTCGCTGGCGCGCGCCGGCACGCCCGTGGGCGTCATCCTGGGGCACTTGCTGCGCCAGGTGTTCCAGCGCGAGTGCAGCCATTATTCCGTTTCCATCATCCGCGACCGCGGCATCGATGCGAATGCATTGAAACACATCCTGGCGCAGGGCCACAGTGACGCCTCCATCGTCTTCGTCGATGGCTGGACGGGCAAGGGCGTGATTTCACGCGAATTGCACCAGACCGTGAATGATTTCAATGCGGCCAATGGCATGGCCATCGACGGCGGCCTGTTCGTGCTGGCCGACCTGGCCGGCACGGCCGCCTGCGCCGCCTCGGCCAGCGATTACCTGATCCCGTCGAGCATTTTGAACGCCACCGTCTCGGGCCTGGTCAGCCGCTCCGTGCTCAATGAAGCCATCGGCCCCGACGACTTCCACGGCTGCGTGTACTACGCGCAGTTCGAGCAGCACGACCAGTCGCGCGCTTTCGCCGACGGCCTGGTGGCCGACGCCATGGCGATCGCCGCCAGCAGCGGCATCCCGCTGGCCGAAGCGAGCGATGCGCCAGCCATGGCGGCGCGCTCGCAAGCCTACATGGCCGCAGCGCAGCAGCAATACGGCATCAGCGACATTAACCTGATCAAGCCAGGCATCGGCGAAGCGACGCGCGTGCTGCTGCGCCGCGTGCCCGAGCGCCTGATCGTGCGCGACACGAATGCGCCGGACGTGGCACATTTGCTGCTTCTGGCACAAGAAAAAGCCATACCCGTCACAGTAGAACCGGCGCTGCCTTACCAGGCGGTCGCCCTTATCAGGAGCGCAGTCGATGGATAACAACTCCCTACACCCGCAAAGTGAACACAAGGCGGCGCTGGGCGCCTCCATGTACGTGCCGACCACGCACAAGGACTTGCTGGCGATCGCCAGTGGCGACAAATTCAGCCATTTGCGCTCGGTCATCCTGTGCACCGAAGACGCCATCGCCGAACGCGATCTCAGCTACGCGCTGTTCAACCTGTCGCTGGCGCTGCAAAACATGTGCGACGAATCGGATACCCTGCGCTTCGTGCGCGTGCGTAATCTCGAGGTACTGGCGCGCGTGCTGGCCATGCCCGGCGCCGAAAAATTGAGCGGCTTCGTGCTGCCCAAGTCCACGCGCCACAACTTCGCCGCGTATTTCGAGCTGGTGCGCCACACGCACCATTTGCTGATGCCGACGCTGGAAACGGCGGAAGTGTTCGACGACGAGGAAATGAAGCAGTTCCGCGTCACTTTATCTGCGCCGGAAGTGCGGCGCCGCATCCTGGCGCTGCGCATCGGCGGCAACGATTTACTGGCCCTGCTGGGCCTGCGCCGCCCCACCAGCGGCACCATTTACCAGACCCCGCTGGGCCAGGTCATCGGCCGCCTGGTGACCATCTTCAAGCCGCACGGCTTCCAGCTGACGGCGCCCGTCTTCGAGCACCTGTCGCAGGGCAGCTGGCTCGATGCCGAAGTGGCGCAGGACATGGCGCACGGCATGATCGCCAAGACGGCCATCCACCCGGACCAGGTGCCGCAGATCGAGCGCCATTACCAGGTGGCGCAGTCGGACATCGAACTGGCGCTGCGCATCATCGACCCGGATAGTCCCGCCGTGTTCCGCATGCAGGAATCGATGTGCGAAGTGGCCACGCACTCCAGCTGGGCGCAGCGCATCATCGAACAGGCGCGCCTGTTCGGCATCCGCCATGCGGCCGATAGCGCCGCCGCGCACCTGCCGACCACCTCATTGACTCAACTCTCAAGCGACGAAGGGATTGCACGACCATGACCAATTTCACACGCGGACAAAAAGGCAAACTGGCTGACCTGGGCTTGAATGGCCCGTTTGCCGTCACGCTCGATATCGTTTCGGGCTCGATGGAAGTGGACGTCAGCTGCTTCGGCGTCGATGCGGCCGGCAAGCTGTCGGACGACCGCTACATGGTGTTCTTCAACCAGAAAAGCGCGCCCGACAACGCCATCACGGTGGACTTGAACGGCCCCCGCTCCACCTTCCAGGTCGACCTTTCCCGCCTGCCCGCTTCGATCGACAAGCTGGTATTTACGGCGGCGACGGAACAGGGCAGCATGCGCGCACTGGGCAATTCCAGCATGGCGCTGGGCCAGGCAGCCACCTTCGCTTTCACGGGCAATGACTTCCAGGACGAAAAAGCCGTCATCATCGGCGAACTGTATCGCCGCGACGGCAGCTGGCGCTTTGGCGCCGTGGGCCAGGGCTTTGCCGGTGGCCTGGCAGCGCTGCTGAAGCACTTCGGCGGCAGCGAGGCGGCGCAATCCTCTCCTGCGCCGGCTCCCGTCTCCACGCCAGCAGCGCCACCGCCACCGCTGGCGAATAAAATCTCGCTGTCAAAAATCCGCCTGGAAAAACGCGGCGACAAGATTTCACTCGACAAGCGCGACAGCGGCGGCTATGGCCGCATCCGCGTCAACCTGAACTGGAACCAGAACGCCGCGCCAGGCCAGGCGCCCGCCTCGAAGCTGGACACGGGCTTCCTCGGCAAGCTGTTCAACAAGCCGGCCAGCCGTTCGGGCGGCATCGACCTCGATATCGGCTGCCTGTTCGAAATGAGCAATGGCAGCAAGAGCGCCGTGCAGGCGCTGGGCAACAGCTGGGGCGCGTACGACCGGCCGCCGTACATCCACCTGGAAGGCGACGACCGCACGGGCAGCGTCAGCAGCGGCGAAAACATCTTCATCAACGGCACCCATTTCGACCAGATCAAGCGCGTGCTCGTGTACGCCTTCATCTACGAAGGCGTGCCGAATTGGGCCGCCACGGATGGCGTCGTGACGATCGAGATTCCCGGCCAGCCGACGGTGGAAGTGCGCCTCGACACAGACAGCTCGCACGCCATGTGCGCCATCGCCATGCTGGAAAACCACGGCGGCAACCTGCAGGTGACAAAATTGGTGGAATACTTCGGCGGCCAAGGTAAAATCACGGCGCACCAGGCGATGGACGAACGCTACAATTTTGGCCTCAACTGGAAAGCCGGACGGAAAGACTAACTCTTTCTCCAACTAAACAATTCAGCCCCAACCATGACCCCTACGACCAAAAAAGTCACCTTCGCCTTCGTCATCTTCCTCGTGGCCGGCTTCCTGCTGCTGGCCGCCTACACGTGGATGGCCCTCAGCTTCTCGTACTCGGAAGGCGAACGGGCGGGCTACCTGCAAAAGTTCTCCAAGCGGGGCTGGATTTGCAAGACATGGGAGGGTGAGTTGCTGCTGACGGCGCTGCCGGGCACCATTCCGGAAAAATTCCAGTTCAGCGTGCGCGATGAAGAAGTGGCGAAGCAACTGTCGGCTGCCGCCGGCAAGCGCATCCTCGTCACCTACAGCCAGCACAAAGGCGTGCCGACGCAATGCTTCGGCGAGACGGAATATTTTGCCGATAAAGTCGTACTCAGCCAGTAATAGAGACAGTAATACGACCGCAAGTCCAGCAATCCCGCGCCGGCCAGCCATACTCGTGCCGGCGCCATTCCCTTCCCTCCTGCCACCGATCCCCTGCCAGCAAAAAATCTATGGCCCGACTGGCGCGCCTCCCCCATTCTCACTTTCTTATACACTGGGATAATTAGTTCTGACTGAGACATTTTACTAATGTAGTAAATGTGCGTGATGATTGCGCCGTCGCATGATGCCCAGCCAGCCTTCAGCCTGCATCATCACCGGAAAATTCATGCGCATACGCCCCGCCGCCTTCGCCTTGCTGGCAGCCTCGCTCCCCCTGTCCGCCCAGGCACAGGATATCTCCGGCATGGCCGGCGCCCTGAAAGTCAGTTCGACCAATGAGCGCACCTTTGTGGCCGCCGTCAGCTACACGCAGCCGGTAGGCGACTACAACGCCGTCAGCCTGTCGTACATCAACGAAGGCCACCCGGAAGACCATCACCGCGACGGCATGGCGGGCCAGTTCTGGCTGCGCACGAAAAAAGTGGAGCAGGGCCTGATGCTGGGCGCCGGCGCGGGCCGCTACTTCTTCTTCGACACGGCCAGGACCGACGACGGCCTGCACAACTTCGACAATGACCATGGCTGGGGCTCCATCGTCAGCCTGCAGGCGCGCTGGCAGTTCGACAATCGCTGGTATGCGCAAGCGCAGCTCAACCGCATCAAGCCCGATGGCAAGGACAACACCACGCACCTGCTGATCGGCGCCGGCTACCGCTATGACGGCATGCCGGGCGCCAAGCTGCACTTGCAGAACTGGGCGCACGACGACACCTTGACACTCTCGACGGGCCACACCATCGTCAACAGCTTGCGCTCGGAAAGCGCGCGCCCGTTCACCCTGGAATACCGGCGCGCGGCGGGAAAATACGTGGACTGGACGGTCACCGCCCTCGATGAAGGCGATGCCGACCTGGCGCACCGGCGCGGCGTGGCCGCCCAGCTGTGGCTGATCCGTTCACTCAATGAAAAGGTGGAATTCGGCATGGGTGGCGGTCCCTACCTGGCGTGGGATGCGCGCGACACTCAGGGCCACAGCACGCGCCTGACAGGCTTGCTGTCGGCTGCGGCCCGCTACCACGTCGACCGCCGCTGGGTGGCGCAAGTAGCGTGGAACCGGGTCATCACTGATTATCACCGCGATGCGGATGTGATTTTGGTGGGGGTGGGAAGAAAGTTCTGATGGAAAAACGTAAAAATTCTCGCTCTTCCACTAAAGTAACGATACCGAACAAAACCGTAGCGAGCGGCAGTGATTTGTGGCCGAGAAGCGCAACCGTACTTCCAGTACGGTGAGCATCGCCGGGCGCAAAGCGCGCCGCGCAGTAGGTTTGGTTCGGTATCCTGCCTAACGCGAACGCCAGACGGCGCCCGCTTCATTCGGCTGCGTCAGGCGTTCGATCACTTCACGCGTCAAACTGGCCGAGCTGACTTGTTCTGCTTTTGCGCGGGCGGCGGTCAAGGAGCTGGAAAAGACCGTTTGCGGTTGCTCCAGGCTGGCGCGCAGGGCGGCCAGTTCGCGCTCTTGCTGCTGCGCGCGCGCCGTGTCCTGTTCCAGCAACTGCTGCCTGGCGGCGGCCATGGCAAGCGTCGTCTCGGCGGCCTTGCGCTGCAGGGCCGCATGGGCCTGGGCGCTGGCCAGCAAGGCTTGCTGCGCGGCGAGCTTCTCGCTGGCGGCCTGCTGCGCAGCCCGTTCCAGCTGCTCGCGCTGGCGCATGGCGTCGAGCGCCTGCTGTTCCATGGCGGCGCGCGTTTCAGCTGCCAGCGTCGCCTGCTTTTCCGCTTCCAGGCGGCCGGCGATGGCTTGCGAAGCGCGCTCTTCGGCACTGCTGGTCTGGCGCTGCTGCACCAGTTTTTGCGCGATCAAGGCCAGCGACTCGCGTTCGGCAGCGACGAAATCGCGCTCGGACGCCAGCAGCGCATCGGCTGCCAGGGCTTTGTCTTCTTCCACGCGGGCACGCTCGCTATGCACTTGCCCCAGTTCCACGGCCAGGCGCGCCTGCGCCTGCACGGCTCGCGCGGCAGCGGCTTTCTGCTCGCCTTCGACCAGCGCCTGGTCCATCAGAATACGCATGGCGTCGGCTTCCTTTTGCGCCGCTTCCTGCAAGGCCTGTTCGGCCGCCTGCTGGCAGCGCAGCAGTTCGGCTTGCGCGCCTTCGGCGGCGATGCGTTCCTGCGCTGCGTTACACGCCAGCGCTTCCGCTGCCAGTTTCTCTTTCAAGGCGGCCAGGGCGGCTTGTTCCGCGGCCAGGCGCTCCTGCTCCGCCTGCAGCAGGTGCTCTGCCTGCCGGGCTTTTTCCTGCGCCAGTTGGGTCGCCTGCGCCTGCGCAGCCAAGGTCGCCTTGCCGGCATCGAGCGCGGCCTGCTCGGCGTCATTCTGGCTGGCCGCCAGTTCCGATGCCTGGCGCGCCAGTTCGGCGCGTTCGTGCGCCAGGCCGGCGGCGCGCTGCTGCTCTTCCAGTTCGCGCGCCGCTGCCACGGCGGCTGCCTGCTCGGCCGCTTCGCGTGCCTTGGTCTGTTCCAATGCGGCCGTTTCCGCTTCCAGCTTGGCGTGGCCGGCGATTTCCGCATCCTGTTCGGCCGCTACGCGGGCCAGCGCCACGGCGCGCAGCTGGCGGTCCACCTCGATGCGCGCCTCGGTGGCGGCCAGGATGCGCACGTCGGCATCGCGGCGCGCCTGCGCGCTGGCCACGGCGACCATTTCCAGGCGCTCGCGGTGGATGGCCGCGTCGCGTAATTCCTTTTCCGTCTGCAGGCGCAATCGCAGGGACTGCGCCGCATGGCGTTCCGATTCCGCCTGCGCCAGCGCGATGGCTTCGCGTTCCTGTTCCAGGTGCGCCAGCGCGCGCGCTTCTTCCAGGGCGCGCACTTCGGCGGCGGCGCGGTTGAAGGCCGATTCGAGCGCGATCTGGTCGGCGCGCTCGCGCTGCACCGTCAAGTCCAGCGCCTCGCTTTCCGCTTCGGCCAGCATCTGCGCCGTCTGGCGCGCACCGTGCGCATGGCGCTCGCGTTCACGCGCCAGCACGGCGACTCTGGCGTCGGCCGAAGCGATGCCCACCATTTCTTCCTTGGCCGCCTGCACGGCGGCGACGCGTTCGACGGCTTGCAGGCGCGCCTGCTCCGTCTGCACCTGCAATTCTTCGGCGGCGCGGGCGGCCTGCTCGGCCAGTTCCGACTGCACCGCCACTTGCTCGCAGGCGCGCAAGCGGCTTTCCTGTTCCGCGCGCGAACGCTGTTCGGCGGCCAGGCGGATGGCATTGTCGGACTCCACGCGCGCGCGCAGTTCGGCCGTCTCCTGCTTGACCGCTTCCAGGCGGGCCACGCTGGCCTGCGCGGCGGCGCGCATGGTATCGAGACGTTCGCGGTTGGCGGCAATCGATTCTTCGGCTGCCTGTGCATTTTGCTGTGCGGCGGCGGCGGCGGCGGCGTCGATGGCGGCGCGGTCCTCGGCCAGCGAGCGCACGCGCGCCTCGGCCAGCGCGCGGCTTTCGGCGGCGCAGGTGGCCTTCGCTTCCGCTTCCACGCGGGCAATCGCCTCGTGGATGGCCTTCAATTCCATTTTCTGGCGTTCGGCGGCGGGCGCCTTGCTGTCGGTGTCAGTTGCCGGCTCGGCTTGCGGTTCGGCGTGCAATTCGGGCGCGAGGGCGACGGCCGGTCCATCCGCCTTGCGCTCCAGGTCCTTGAAATCATGCAGCGAGACCATGCTGTCCTGGTCGAACTCGTCGTCGGCCGAATAGGCGACGGTGAGGGAGGCGGCCTGGCGCGGATTTTGCTGTGCTTGCATGATTTCTCGCTTATTCGGGTGAATTCTTTTGCTTATGGGAATTTATTACCACCATTATCGAGTAAGCACCTGCAAATCAGCGCGGCAAGAAGAGGGACGTTTACCGTTCTTCTCGCCACTTAACTCAAATTGGCCATAGGGGAGCTTCGTCCATCAGCGCCACCTGCTCGCGCAACTCCAGGATGCGATCCTGCCAATAGCGCTGCGTGTTAAACCACGGGAAGGCGACGGGGAAGGCGGGGTCGTCCCAGCGGCGCGCCAGCCAGGCCGAATAATGGATCAGGCGCAGGGTGCGCAGCGCTTCGACCAGGTACAGCTGGCGCGGGTCGAAATCGCAAAAATCTTCGTAGCCGGCCAGGATGTCGCTCATCTGGCGCACCTGGTCGCTGCGTTCGCCCGACAGCATCATCCACAGGTCCTGGATGGCCGGGCCCATGCGGCTATCGTCGAAATCGACGAAATGCGGGCCGGCGTCCGTCCACAGCACGTTGCCGCCATGGCAATCGCCATGCGTGCGCAGTACGGCCACGTCACCCGCGCGGTCATAGCAGCGCTTGACGCCATCGAGCGCCTGCTGCGCCACGCTGGAATACGCGGCCAGCAGTTCGGGCGGCAGGAAATTACCCTCCAGCAAGAACTCGCGCGGCTCGACGCCGAACGTCTGGTGATCGAGCGCCGGCCGTTCCTGGTAGGTGGACAGCCCACCGACGGCGTGGATGCGGCCGATGAAGCGCCCTATCCATTCCAAGGTGGCCGGATCATCCAGCTCGGGCGCGCGGCCGCCGTGGCGAGGGAAGACGGCAAAGCGGAAGCCCTGGTACTGGTGCAAGGTACTGCCGTTGATTTCCAGCGCCGGCACCACCTGGATTTCGCGCTCGACCAGCTCGGACACGAACGCGTGTTCTTCCAGGATGGCCGCATCGCTCCAGCGCGCTGGGCGGTAAAATTTCGCCACCAGCGGCGCGCTGTCTTCGATGCCCACCTGGTAGACACGGTTTTCATAGCTGTTCAGGGCCAGCAGGCGGCCATCGCCGCGCAAGCCCACGCTGTCGAGCGCGTCGAGCACGCAATCGGGGCTCAGGGCGGAAAAGGGATGGACGGGCCGGTCGTCCTCGTGCGGCTGGTTTTCATTGTGCATAAGCGACATTGTAAGGCGCGCGCGCGACGCCGGTGCAAACACTTCGGTGATGAAGCGCTGCAAGGCGTATACTGGCGCCTTACATTCATAAAAGAGCAAGCCATGCAACTCGAACAGCCATTATCAGAAAAAGAATTCGACGAACTAGACCAATTCCTGTTGTCGGAGCGCTGCTCCGAAGACGCGATGACCATGGATATGCTGCACGGCTATCTGACGGCCGTCGCCATCGGCCCGGAACCGATCATGCCGGCCGAGTGGTTGCCGCGCGTGTGGGGCGAAGATGCCGAAGATGCGCCGAAATTCAAGAACAGCAAGGAAGAAGAACGCATCGTCAACCTGATCATGCGCTTCATGAACGAAGTGCTGGTGACGTTTGAAGTGGCGCCGAAGGAATTCGAAGCCCTGTTCGTCGAACACGACTACGAAGGCCAGACCCTGATCGACGCCGAAGCCTGGTGCTGGGGCTTCTGGGACGGCATGGAACTGCGTCCTGGCTCGTGGAGTGAAATCTGGACATCCGAAGTGGCCGAGCTGATGCAGCCTATCTACCTGCTGGGCGCCGACGAAATCAAGGAAGAAGAGCTGAAACTGGTGGAAGACCCGGTCAAGGCGCACAAGCTGGCGCAGGAACTGGAAGCGAACCTGCCGGCCATCCACCGTTTCTGGGTACCGCGCCGCAAGGCACCCGTGCAAACCATGAAGCGCGAAGAGCCGAAAGTGGGCCGCAACGACGACTGCCCTTGCGGCAGCGGCAAGAAGTTCAAGAAATGCTGCGGCGCCGAGCCTGCAGCCGAGTAATACCTTCGCGTTACCCTGCGCCGGGCACTGTCCCGGCGCATTTCTCTCCCTCGCAGCACTCCCCATTCGCTCGCCGCCACTGTTGTTGCCACGCGATTGCGCCAGCCTTTTCACTTGTCTGTAATCAAGAATAACTCGTGCCTCCATTTGTGCTGCAGGACAACGCATGCCAGACCATGCCCTGCCCTGCCCTGGCCTGTCCTCTTCACGTCATGAAAATTCCAGCCTGTCTTGCTATTACTACGGGGGACTCAGTAGAAAATGAGTACTACAAAGCGGATAGAAAACAAGTGCATGGATTGCGAATATACGTGGTTCCCAAGAGGGAAAGACCTATCAATAAAGTGTCCCAACTGCGGGAACCGCAATATTGGCTTCTCAAGTACAGGCCGCTACGGCATGGGCTACTCCATGCGCAGGCTCCTCTCCAAGAGCCTGATGATTTTCGGCATTGTCATCATCGGTTTTGTAGCGTTCGGTCCACGAACGGAAACGGAAGCCCCCTCGGCAAAGAGCCTGGTGACTGAGACAGAGCCTGCTGCAAGCTTCACGGAAACACCACCCCCGTCCGCCGCTCCACGTTTAAAGAATTTCATCGTGACGAACGAGGAAATAGCGCCACCACAAGCAATCCCGGCTCAACCACTTTCCATGGCAGAAAATGAACGCGTTGTCACCGACTCAGGCATGCATGGATAGGCAGGCAAAAGAGTAATTTTCCTGGCGTCTGTCCAGCCTTAAGATCGGCATTGCCACTGCAGGAAGCTCCTTGCTTGGCGCTGTCATCGCCGCATGACACTGCCCACCTGAACCTGATCGTTGCCCTCCTCATTCTGCTCGAACAAGGCAGCGCCGTGGCCGCCGCGCGGCGCATGCATCTGAACGCGCCGGCCATCAGCCGCACCCTTGTGAAGCAGGCGCACGCCGTCTTCACCTCCGGGCGCTGAGCCTACCCGCAGCCACCTGGAACACACCTTCAGCCTGTGCGCCAGGGAGGTGTTTTTCGGCGCCTACGGCGGCAAACTGCGCGACTTGCTGGCCAGCCACGCGGCGAGCACGCTGCAGCTCATCGTGTGTATGGTGCAAGCTGAGGCCAGTGCCTGCACTCACGCTCCCCATTTTTTTCAGCGCGATGCGGCGCGCCACGCTGGCGGCGATCATGCGGCGCATAGTTCGCCCTCCTGCAGCACGCGCTCGACGATATGGCGCCATTCGCATAATTCATGCGCGCCCGGCTTGCGCTCGCCGAAGAACATGACGATGGTGTCGCCCTTGGCATCGAACAGTTCCACCGACGTCACCAGGCCGTCGACGGTCGGCTTTTTCACCACCCAGGCACTGGCGATATGGTCCTCGCGCAAATGCAGGCTGAAGCGCGTGTCGAGGACATTGATCCACGGCCCCATCACGGCGATCTTGTGCACGGGCCCCGAATGGATCTGGATCATGCCGGCATTGCCGACGAAAGCCATGATGGAGACTTTTTCGAGGGCGGCGCTATTGAGCAGGTCAAGCACGCAGGATTTGTCGATCTGCTGCACGAAGCGCGCCTCGGCCAGGCGCAGGCCCTGCAGGCGCGAGACCGAATATTTTTTCAGCACGGTGAAAAATTCATGCGTGTCGCGCAAATCGGCCCAGGCGGCGCGAAAGCCGGTCACGTCGATCTGCGCGTCGGGCAATTCCGCTGGCGGGGCCACCGGCGCCGTCACGGCAATGCCGGCAGCCTGGTTCGCGTCGACAAAATGCGCCACCAGCGCGTCGTAGGCGGCCAGGTCGCTTTGCGGCTTGAGGAAAATCTTGTGCACGGCGTGGCCGGCCGCATCAAAGAATTGCAGGCTGCGCTGCACTTCTTGCTCTCCCATCTCGCGAACGGCAAAGCCATGCGCCCAGTGGCGGTAAAACACGCGCAGGTCGATGTCGCCACCGAGCACCAGACCCACATGGTTGTTGTGACTGGTTTTTCGATAGACGCCCGTCTTTTCATGCACGCACGAGGCGTTGCGCGTCAGCGCCATGACTTCGCCCAGCGGCTCCAGCGCCTGGACGATGGCGGGCCAGTCGGCTTGCAGGCGCACGGCGCCCAGCAAGGCGCCATCGGCCAGCGACAGGCCCGCATGCGCGGCGATCAGCTCGCCTTCGGCTATGCCCAGTTCCTCGGCGATGTCGCGGTGGCGGGCTTTCTTTTCGCGGCGCAGGCGGGCAAATTCGCTGGCGACCAGTTCGGTATTGCAAATGGGGAACGTGCTCGACACGGTGTCTCCTTTCAAGGCGAACACTGGCTGGCATGCGGAGGGCTGGCTGGTGGTGGGGGAATCTTGAAGTTAATTATAAATGAGAATCATTCGCAATCAAGGCTTTATGTGCAAAAAAAAGCGCCGCGACAGGAAACCCGTCGCGGCGCCAAAGGAGACCGATCGATACAGCCGATCAGTTCAGAAAAACAGGATCAGGCGCTGGCCTGCACGCCCGGCATGGCCACCGCCTTGGGCGCGGGACGCTGCGCCAGCAAGACCACGGCGGCCAGCACCATGGCGCCGCCCAGCAATTGCGTGCCGCTGACGGATTCTTTCAGCATGGTCACGCCGAAGGCCATCGTGATCACAGGTTCAAACGTGGAAATAATGGATGCCTTGGCCGCGCCGATTTGCGCCACGCCGGCAAAGAAGGCGGCAATCGCGATGGCCGTCGAGAACAGGGCAATGGCGCTGACGGCCAGCCAGCCCGTCGCCGTACCCGGCAAGGACACGCCTTGCCACAGGGCAATCGCAGTATTCGACAGGCCAGCCGTGCCCAGGATCACCACACAGGCGGCCAATGGGTGAATATTCTCGCGGCTTTTCGACAGGCTGTTGCCAAACAGAATGTACACGGCGTACACGCCGGCGGCCATCAATGCCAGCGCGATGCCGATGGGCTGGCCCTGCAGCTTGCCGCCCAGGGTGATGGCCATGCCGGCAATCGCCAGCGCCATCAGCACCAGCATGCGCCGGTCCAGCTTTTCCCAGCCCAGCGCCAGCGCGAGAATGGTCACCAGCACGGGATACACATACAGCAGCATGCCGCACAGGCCGCTGCTGGCATACATGAGGGCATTGAAATAGCCTTGCGACTGGGCCGTGTACATCAGGCCCATCAGCATGTAGCCGGCCAGCAGGCGGCCGCGCGGCAAGCGCCAGCCACCGAGCCACACGAGCGGCAGCAACAGCATGGCGGCGATGACGAAACGCAAGGCCAGCATGGTCGACGGGTTGACCCCGGACGCATAGGCTGCCTTGGCAAACACTGCGGAACTGCCGAAACCGGCGGCCGACAGCAACACCAGCGCAACGGCGCGGCGATCAGACATGACTAACCTCTTTCAATAACACTTGGGCAAACCTGCTGCGTATCGCGACGGTTTTCCCAGGCGTTGTAAATGTAAATGCCAAGCAAGGCTGGTAGATGATGCATGCGTGAATCCTATTGCGGGTCACTTCACGCGATGACGGCATCATATTCGCTTGCGCAAAATGAAACAAACCAATATTCTTCACGGATAGGCCAAATATTACTGAGGCTCAATTCTCTTGAAGAGTGCCATGTCACGTCCCTTGCCCCCGCTCGCCGCCCTGCACGCCTTCGAGGCGGCTGCCCGCCATGAAGGCTTCCAGCGCGCGGGCGAAGAATTGCACGTCTCGGCCGGCGCCATCGGCCACCACGTAAAACAGCTGGAAGCGTGGCTGGGCGTCGTGCTGTTCCAGCGCATGCCGCGCGGCGTGGTGCTCACCAGCGCCGGCCAGCGCTATGCGGCCGCGCTGGGCCCCATCCTCAACCAGCTGGCCGACGTCTCCGAGCAGGCGCGGCGCCAGGGCGATGACAAGGTGGTGACGGTGACGGCCACCAGCTCGCTCGTCTCGCGCTGGCTGATGCCGCGCCTGGGCCGGCTGCGCGACCGCTATCCGCAGATCGAGCTGCGCGTGCTGGCCTCGATGCACCCGGTCGACCTGGCGCGCGATGGCGTCGATGTGGCCATCCGCCTGGGACCGGGCCGCTATCCGGGCCTGAAAGTGGATTTATTGATGGAAGAGTGGTTTTCCGCCGTCTGCAGCCCCGGCTTTCGCGCCAACGCGGCCAGCCTGCGCCAGCCCGCCGACCTGCTGCGCTACCCGCTGCTGCACGACGAACCGGAAGTGCACTTGCCCGGCGAAATCGACTGGACGCGCTGGCTGCACAGCTGTGGCGTGCATTACAGCGGCAATAGCGGCAACAGCGGCGCGCGCTTTTCGCACACGTATTTATGCCTGGACGCGGCCGCCAGCGGCCAGGGCGTGGCCATCGCGGCCAGCCCGCTGATCGGCGACGACCTGCGCTCGGGCCGCCTGGTGCGCGTCTTCGAACACGCGTTGCGCGGCCCCCACTGCTATTACCTGCTGCGCTCGCCCCAGGCGGAAACGCGGCCCCTCGTGCATGCCTTCTGCGAATGGCTGATCGCCGAGGCGCGCGCCGACCAGGAAACCGTCTGGCCCACCGTGGAGAGCGCATGACGAACAGGGAACTGGCGCGCAGCGCCATATATACTGTCCAGCATGAATATGAACAGGCCACGGTGACGGCGGCCGATGGATGGCAAGCCAGCCTGGGCGAATTCTATGGCGACCCGGCCGTGGCCTTGATTGATGCTGATGAACAATGGTGCGCCGTGGCGGGCGAGGGATTGGTGCTGTGCCGGCTGAAGGAAAAATTTGGCCTTTGTCAGGCATATTATCGCCAGCCTGGCGCAGTGCACTGGATCACGGACTTGCGGCAAACGGGAACGTTTGCGCTGGAGTGGCAAGGCGAGGATGGCGCGTGGTCCGCCCTCGCCTTCGAGGCGGCGGATGTGTCGGGTTACGCGCCAGGGCGCTAACCCGACCTACGCCAGCGGCGGAGGATGGCCCGTAGGTCGGGTTAGCGCGCAGCGCGTAAGCCGACAACACCATTACAGTTTAATAAAGTGCTCGCGGTAATATTTCAGCTCTTCAATCGATTCCAGAATATCGGCCAGCGCCGTGTGCTTCTGGTGTTTCTTGAAGCCGGTGGCGATTTCCGGCTTCCAGCGCTTGCACAGCTCTTTCAATGTCGATACATCAACATTGCGATAGTGGAAGAACGCTTCCAGCTTCGGCATGCCGCGCACCATGAAGCGGCGGTCCTGGCCGATGGTGTTGCCGCACATGGGCGACTTGCCTGCCGGTACGTATTTCTTCAGGAACGCGATCAGTTCCGCTTCCGCCTGCGCTTCCGTCACGGTCGACGCTTTCACCTTGTCGATCAGGCCGGAGCGGCCGTGCGTGCCCTTGTTCCAGGCATCCATCTTGTTCAGCGTTTCATCCGACTGGTGAATCACGAACACGGGGCCTTCGGCCAGCAGGTTCAAATGCATGTCCGTCACCACCACCGCCACTTCGATGATGCGGTCGGTATCGGGCTCCAGGCCCGTCATTTCCATGTCGACCCAGACCAGGTTCATCTCATTTGGACGTGCCGGGACAACGGGTGCAGGGGTGGATGCAGTTAAGTCGGTCGCTTGTGACATAATTCTCTCTTGGCCTAATCAAACTAAATAATCAGCCATTTTCTCACAGGCACAGAATGTATTCACTCGCGTTTTCGATTTTGTTTGTATCCGTCCTCGTTTTGACCCTGGCCGTGCGCTTCTGGCTCGCTTCGCGGCAGATCCGCCATGTGCTGGCGCATCGCGCGGCAGTCCCGCCCGAATTCGCGGAAAAGATCCCGCTGGCCGCGCACCAGAAGGCGGCCGACTACACGGTGGCCAAGACCAAGTTCGGCTTGCTGACCTTGCTGGTCAACTACGCCGTGCTGATCGGTTTCACCTTGCTGGGCGGCCTGCAATGGCTGGCGCTGTCCCTGAATGAATGGATGGGAGCGGGTTCGCCCATGCTGTACCAGATCGGCCTGATCGCCGCCTTTGCCGTCATTTCCGGCCTGATCGACCTGCCATTCGATTATTACCGCCAATTCGTGCTGGAACAGCGCTTCGGCTTCAATACCATGCCGCGCAAGCTGTTCTTCACGGACATGCTCAAGGGCGTGGGCCTGGGCGCGGCCATCGGTTTGCCGCTGATCTGGGTCGTGCTGACCCTGATGGCGAAAAGTGGCGGCCTGTGGTGGCTGTACGCGTGGTTCGTCTGGAGCGGCTTCCAGTTGCTGATGATGGTGCTGTTTCCCACCGTCATCGCTCCCCTGTTCAATAAATTCACACCGCTGGCCGATGCAGCGCTGAAAAGCCGCATCGAAGGCTTGATGCAGCGCGTGGGTTTCGCTTCGAAAGGCTTGTTCGTGATGGACGGCTCGAAGCGCAGCGCCCACGGCAATGCGTATTTCTCGGGCTTTGGCGCCAACAAGCGCATCGTCTTCTTCGACACCCTGCTGTCGCGCCTGGCGCCGCAGGAAATCGAAGCCGTGCTGGCGCATGAACTGGGCCACTTCAAGCTCAAGCACATCGTCAAGCGCATCGCCATGATGTTCGTCATCTCGCTGGGCTTTCTGGCGCTGCTGGGCTTCCTGAAGACGCAGCCATGGTTTTATGCGGGCCTGGGCATCGATCCCGTGGCGCTGGCCTTGACGGGCCAGCCGACGGACGCGCTGGCCCTGCTGCTGTTCATGCTGGCCTTGCCCGTCTTCACTTTCCTGCTGGGACCGTTGACCTCGCTCAGCTCGCGCAAGCATGAATTCGAAGCCGACGCCTTTGCCGCCACGCACACGCAGGCGGACGATCTGGTCTCGGCGCTCGTCAAAATGTATGAAGACAATGCGTCGACCCTGACGCCCGACCCGCTGCACTCGGCCTTCTACGACTCGCACCCGCCGGCCAGCGTGCGCATCCGCCACCTGAAAGGGGCTGCCACATGAATACGCCATCGACTTCGCAAGACCTGGCCCAACTGTCCTGCGCACCACGCCAGCAGGCGCTGGGCGACACGGACATCGCCACCCTGCACGCCCTGCTGCCCCAGTGGACGGTGCAAAATGGCAAGCTGTGCCGCGACTTCGGCTTCAAGAATTACTACCAGACCCTGGCGTTCGTGAACGCCCTGGCCTATATGACCCATACGCAAGACCACCATCCGGAGCTCATCATTACTTACAAAACCTGCGCCGTGCGCTACGATACGCACTCGGTCAACCAGGGCGCCGGCGGCCTGTCCGAAAACGACTTCATCTGCGCCGCCAAGGCAGACCTCATCTACCAGAGCAGCCAGGTGGCCCCATGAGCGAAGGCAAGTTGACGGGCATCATCATCGCCGCCCACGGCCGCCATTACCTGGCCGACGTGGATGGCGCCAAGCTGCAATGCGTGACGCGCGGCAAGAAAACCAATGTGGCCGTGGGTGACATCGTGCACCTGACGCGCACCTCGAACGACCAGGCCGTCATCGACCGCATCGAAGAACGCAAGACCCTGCTGTACCGCTCGGACCAGTACAAATCGAAGTTGCTGGCAGCCAACCTGACGCAGCTGTTCATCGTCGTGGCGACGGAACCGGGCTTTGCCGACGACCTGATTTCGCGCTCGCTGGTGGCGGCCGACGCGGCCGGCATCGCGGCGCGCATCATCCTGAATAAAACGGACGTGACCGCCTCGCTGGAGCGCGCCCGCGAACGCCTGCTGCCGTATTCCTCGATGGGCTATCCCGTCGATGAGGTATCGGCACGCGCCGAACCGGAACACGCCGTGGCCACCCTGGCGCCGCTGCTGGCGGGCCAGTCGTCGATCCTGATCGGCCAGTCGGGCATGGGCAAATCGTCGCTGATCAACCTGCTGGTGCCGGACGCCGACATCGCCGTGCGCGAAATCTCGGCCGCGCTCGACACGGGCAAGCACACGACGACCTTTACGCGCCTGTACAAACTGGACGAACTGGGCGCCAACAGCTCCATCATCGATTCGCCCGGCTTCCAGGAATTCGGCCTGTACCACTTGTCCGAAGGCATGCTGGAACGGGCCTTCCGCGAATTCCAGCCCTACCTGGGCGGCTGCAAGTTCTACAACTGCCGCCATCTGATCGAACCGCAGTGCGCCATCCTGCAGGCCTTGTCTGAAGGCAAGATCGCCAGGATGCGCCATACCCTGTATGGCCAGCTGCTGCACGAATCGGCCCAGACGCTGTATTGACCATACGCCGCAACACAAACAAAGCAACAATAAAACCTCGGCAGGCAAAATTTAATTTTGCGGCCGAGCCTGCTTTTCGATTTTAATCCCAAAACCATTCATCCAGCGTTTTAAGCGTTTCAGCGCGTCAAACCTGCCATCCGTCGCCTGCCGCTGGTGCTGGACAGGCGCGTTTGCTAACTTGACACCCGTCCCTGCCGGAAACCTGCCAGCGACCACACGATCTAACTCTAACCCATCCTGTCATCCTGATCGAAGGTGAATGTCATGCATACCAAACGCTTACTCCCCCTCCTCGCCGCTATTTTCGCCCTTGCTGGCGGCACCGCCCAGGCGCAAACCGCCGCCGCACCGCAAACCGCTGACAGCGTGCGCGTGACCTCTGGCGCCTACTATCCGGTCACGGCACAGCAAGCCTTCGACATCGAACAGCAATACCGCCTGTCGAATGGACAACGGCTGGAAGTCCACCAGCAGAACAAGCATTTCTTTGGCCGCCTGATTGATGAGCGCGAGTGGCAGGAAAAGGCCAGCGTGGAAATCTACCCTACCGGCCCTGGCCAATTCATCACCCGGCAGGGCTCGACCTTCGTCTTCAGCAATGAAGGCGAGCATGTGGTGATCGACGACGCCCAGCTCTTGCCCGGTTTGCGCATGCCCGCCGACATGCGCAGCGCCAGCACCGTGAGCGGCAGCGGCAGCATCCGGCTGGTGTCGCGTTAAACGCCACCAGCCGGCGGTGGCACGGCAGGGTAAGCGCCCTGCCGTGGCGTCCGTGCGGGACGCACAATTCTGTCCGGCGCACTGAACAATTCCCCTGAATGCAGCTTACAATGCCATGACACATGGCCTGTACGGTCGCAGGCTGGCGCCACTGTTTGCGGGGAGAATGCTTGAATGGAAATGTTCGCGCTCGAACATGACGTAGCGCAGTGGGAAAGCGCATTGCTGCCGTTGCGCGGCGCCGGGCGCGTACCGCTGCTGCTGTTGCTGTCCTGGCATTTGCGCCAGCGTGATTGCACCAGAGCAATTGCGCTGAGCGAGGAAGCGCACCTGCTGCTGCCGCTGGGCGGCCAGGAAGCGGCAGCACTGGAACAGGCGCGCGCGCGCCTGCAACTGGTGCAGGCGGAAGTAGCGTGGCTGCAAGGCGCGCTTGACTCTGCGGAAAGCCTGGCCATGGCGGCACGCGCCACCTGCGACGCGCACGGCGACGCCGTCGGTTGCGCCGACGCCCACTGGCTGCTGTCCTCGATCGCCGTCGACCGGGGCGACCATGCCCGTTGCGATGCCGAACTGCTGGCCGCGGCGGAGCAAGCGCGCAGCGCCGGCGATGCGATGCGCGCCAGCCTGGCCGACGCAGCCTCGGCGCGCTGGGCCGTCTTGCGCGATGCGCCAGCCGCGCAGGCGCGCTGGGGCAAGCACTTCCAGGCCGACAGCGCCAGCGGCAAGCTGCCTGCGCCGCTGGCCGCCTGGGTGCATGACTTCCGTGGCTTGCTGGCGCATACGTCGCGCGACCTGGGCGCGGCCGCCGGCCACTACATGCAAAGCTATGAAGCGGCGCTGGAAAGCGGCCAGCTGCGCGGCGCCATCACGGCTGCCATCAATATCGGCGACTGTTTCTCCAGCCTCAACGACAACGAATCGGCCCTTGAATGGATGCAGTGCGCGCTGGACCTGGCGCGCCCCACCGGCTGGCCGCGCAGCATCGGCGCCTGCCAGACGCACACGGCCGAAGCCATGCGCAAGCTGGGACGCCTGGCCGCCGCCGAAGACTTGTTGCGCGAAGCGCTGCACATCCTGGCCCCTATGTCGGGTGCGCGCACGTATGCCAACGCGCTGTTCCACCTGGGCGAACTGAGCCTGGACAAGGGCGACTACGACACGGCGCTCGACGCCTTCAGCCGCCTGGCGCAGCGCGCCGAAGCGCTGGGCCAGGCCGATTTCCGCAGCATGGCGCAGCGCGGCAGCGCCCACGCGCTGTCCTACCTGGACCGCCCGGACGAAGCGCTGCAGGCGGCCGAGCGGGCGCGGCAGCTGGCCACGGCGCAGGGCGACGCCATGCACCAGGTGGCGGCGCTGCGCGTCCTGGCCATGCTGCATGCGCGGCACGAGCTGCCGCCGCCGGCAGGCATGCAGGAACGCAATCCGGCCCTGCATTTCCTGCACCAGGCGCTGCAGCTAGCCTCTTCCATCGACGGCTATGTGCCGCCCGGCGAACTGCTCGATGCGCTGGCACGCGAATACGCGCATGCGGGCGACTATGCGCGCGCCTACGATATCGCCCTCGATGCGGGCATGGCGCGTGAAAAAAGCCACACCCAGCAAGCCAGCAACCGCGCCACCGCCATGCAGGTCTACCACCAGACGGAACATGCGCGCTCGGAAGGCTATCACCACCGCGAACTGGCCGCTTCCGAAGCGCGCCGCGCCGAAGTGCTGCAACAAACCAGCGACACGCTGGAACGGCTGTCGGCCATCGGACAGGAAATCACCACCCACCTCGACGCCAGCGCCGTGTTCCAGGTGCTGGACCGCCACGTGCATGCCTTGCTGCCAGTCAACACCTTCGCCGTCTACATGCTCGATGCGTCGGGCACGGCGCTGCGCCGCGCGCATGGCATGGAAGCTGGCCGGCCCCTGTCCGACAACGCCATTCCGCTGAGTAATCCACGCGCCTACTCCGTGCGCTGCCTGCTGGGCCGGCGCGAAGTGTATATCGCCCAGGTGCCGCCCAAACGCCACGCCTACACCGTGCCCGGCACCCTGCATAACCAGAGCGTGCTGTACGTTCCCTTGACGGTGGGCGAGCGCGTGCTGGGCGTGATGACGGTGCAGGCTTGCCATGCGCATGCCTACGGCGAACGCGAGCGGCTGATCTTCCGCACCCTGTGCGCGTATGGCGCCATCGCGCTCGACAATGCCAGCGCCTACCGGCAGCTGCAAGATGCCCAGGCGCAACTGGTGTCGCAGGAAAAACTCGCCGCCCTCGGTTCCCTGATGGCCGGTGTGGCGCATGAACTCAATACCCCGATCGGCAACAGTCTGTTGATCGCCAGCACCATGCAGCAAAAGACGGAAGACGTGGAACGCCTGATGAACGGTCCCGGCCTGCGCCGTTCCGACCTGGCCGCCTACATCGACGATGCGGGCAAGGCGTCGGCGCTGGTGATGCGCGGCCTGCACAGTGCGGCCGACCTGGTCAACAGCTTCAAGCAGGTGGCCGTCGACCGCACCACCGAACAGCGGCGCCAGTTTGACCTGCAACAGGTGAGCAATGAAATCATCGCCACCGTCATGAACCGCATCCGCAGCTCGGGCCATCGCATCGAGACGGACATCGCATTCGGCATCGCCATGGACAGCTATCCGGGACCGTTCGGCCAGGTGATCACCAACCTGATCAACAACGCCCTGCTGCACGCGTTCGCCCCCGCGCACAACGATGGCGGCGCCGGCGCGGGCTGCATGCACCTGTCTGCCAAATCAGATGGCGCGCGCGTGCAGATCGTCTTTGCCGACAATGGCGGCGGCATTGCCGAACAGCATTTGTCGCGCATCTTCGATCCCTTCTTTACTACCAAGCTGGGCCAGGGTGGCAGCGGCCTCGGTTTGTCGATCAGCTACAACATCGTCACGGCCCTGCTGGGCGGCAGCATCCAGGTGGCCAGCAGCTCCTCCGGTACGCGTTTCACGCTCGATCTGCCGCTGCTGGCACCGCAGATCGATGCGGCCACCCCGGCCAACATCTATTGAGCCGGCAAGACCCTGGCTGGACGCGGCCACTTGTCTACACAAGTACCCGTCCGGCCAGTCTTTCCAATCTAAAAGCAAAACCCTTATAATTGAATGGCTGAAGTCCCTGCCATTGCATGATTTACAACTTGGCAAACCGCATCGACCCGCGCGACAAACAGGCACGGGCACCGATCAACACAGCAGCGCGCCGGGCGAGGCAGTCATCAGACGAGATGTTGTACGCTGATGCAACCCGGCGGGAAAGGCACGCCGCCGGCGGCCTGCGCATCTTCAAGTGGTCATTATGTCGATAAAAAAACCGATCAAGCACTACCTCCAGTTCTCCGATTTCACATTGGAAGAGTACGAATATGTGATCGAACGCGCCCATCTGATCAAGCGCAAGTTCAAGAATTACGAAATCTACCATCCACTGATCGACCGCACCCTGGTGATGGTCTTTGAAAAGAACTCCACCCGCACGCGATTGTCGTTCGAAGCCGGCATGCACCAGCTGGGAGGCGCCGCCATCTACCTGAACACGCGCGACTCCCAATTGGGGCGCGGCGAGCCGGTGGAAGACGCGGGCCAGGTCATGTCGCGCATGTGCGACATCATCATGGTGCGCACGTTTGGCCAGGAAATCATCGAGCGTTTCGCCGCCAATTCGCGCGTGCCGGTGATCAATGGACTGACCAATGAACACCACCCGTGCCAGGTGTTTGCCGACATCTTCACCTATATCGAACACCGCGGCTCGATCGCCGGCAAGGTCGTCGCCTGGATCGGCGACGCCAACAACATGCTGTACTCGTGGCTGCAGGCGGCCGAAGTGTTCGGCTTCCACGTCAACGTCTCGACGCCAAAGGGCTACGACATCGACCTGGCGCAAGTCAAGACGGAGCGCTACACGTTCTTTGACAACCCGTCCGACGCCTGCGAGGGCGCGCACCTGGTCAACACCGACGTGTGGACCAGCATGGGTTACGAAGCGGAAAACGCGGCCCGCATCGCCGCCTTCGACGGCTGGATCGTCGATGGCGCGAAGATGGCCCGCGCCGCGCCCGACGCCCTGTTCATGCACTGCCTGCCCGCCCACCGCGGCGAGGAAGTGGCCGCCGAAGTGATCGACGGCCCGCAATCGGTGGTCTGGGACGAAGCGGAAAACCGTCTGCACGTGCAAAAAGCGCTGATCGAGTACCTGTTAATCGGTAAAATCAACTAATTCGCCAGGTACCGCAACCATTCTGGCAGCATCGCAATACATACATCGACAACGACAACTGGAAGCAATATGAGCGACATTAAAAAAGTAGTCCTGGCCTATTCCGGCGGACTCGACACCTCCGTCATCCTGAAATGGCTGCAAGATAACTACCAGTGCGAAATCGTCACCTTCACGGCCGACCTGGGCCAGGGTGAAGAACTGGAACCGGCGCGCGCCAAGGCCATCAAATTCGGCATCAAGCCGGAAAACATCCATATCGAAGACGTACGCGAAGAATTCGTGCGCGATTTCGTCTTCCCGATGTTCCGCGCCAACACCGTGTACGAAGGCGAATACCTGCTGGGCACCTCGATCGCCCGTCCGCTGATCGCCAAGCGCCTGATCGAAATCGCCAACGCCACCGGCGCCGACGCCATCTCGCACGGCGCGACCGGCAAGGGCAACGACCAGGTGCGTTTCGAACTGGGCGCCTACGCGCTCAAACCTGGCGTGAAAATCATCGCCCCATGGCGCGAGTGGGACCTGCTGTCGCGCGAAAAACTGCTGAAGTACGCGGAAGACGCCGGCATCGACATCGACATGAAGCACAAGAACGGCGGCGCGCCGTACTCGATGGACGCCAACTTGCTGCACATCAGCTTTGAAGGCCGCCACCTGGAAAACCCCAGCGCCGAAGCGGAAGAAAGCATGTGGCGCTGGACCGTCAGCCCTGAAAAGGCGCCGGACGAAGCCGAGTACCTGGATATCGAATACGAAAAAGGCGACATCGTCGCCCTCAACGGCGTGCGCATGTCGCCCGCCACCGTACTGGCCGAACTGAACAAAGTGGGCGGCAAGCATGGCGTAGGACGCCTGGACCTGGTGGAAAACCGCTACGTCGGCATGAAATCGCGCGGCTGCTATGAAACTCCGGGCGGCACCATCATGCTCAAAGCCCACCGCGCCATCGAATCGATCACCCTGGACCGCGAAGTAGCCCACCTGAAAGATGACCTGATGCCGCGCTACGCGTCGATGATCTACAACGGCTACTGGTGGGCGCCCGAGCGCGTTGCCCTGCAAACCCTGATCGACCATACGCAGGAAACCGTGAACGGCTGGGTACGCATCAAGCTGTACAAGGGCAATGTGATCGTCGTGTCGCGCGATTCGAAGACCGATTCGCTGTTCGACATGAACATCGCCACCTTCGATGAAGACGGCGGCGCCTACAACCAGGCCGACGCCGGCGGCTTCATCAAGCTGAACGCCTTGCGCATGCGCATCGCCGCCATCGCCCGCGAAAAACGCGGCCAGAAGTAATTAGTTACGGGGGGAGGCACCGCCTCCCCCGCCCGCCTGAGCCGCCCACGGGCGGCTTTTTTACGTATGGAACGCACTCGTCCGCGATTTACGCCCCTGCGCGCCCCTGGATTGCCCCCATTTTGCTGTACGCGTGGCAAAATGCTACAGTGCAATTTAGAGCACCTAACATAACCTACTGCGCGTCGCGATTTGCGGCCTCCGATGCTCACTGTGCATTCGCACAGCTGCGCTTCTCAGCCGCAACTCACTGCCGCTCGCTACGGTTCTGTTAGGCGCTCTTAGTCGAAAACTTCCCGCTTCCGGAGCCACCATGTTCAAAGACCTGAGTATCAAGAATAAACTGTACCTGGGCTTCGGCTCCATCGTGGCCATCATCCTGATCCTGCTGGGCGTCGCCTACAACAGTTTTTCACGCCTGTCGGAAGCCAATGCATGGGACCGACATACGATGGAAGTGCTGGTCGAGATCGACAAGATTCATAACTCCATCCTGCAAATCCAGGTGGAAACACGCGGCTATATTCTGACCGGCAATGAAACCTCGCTGACGCCGGAAACGGACGAGGCGGCAGTGCTGAGCCAGCTCACGCAAAAAGCCATTGCCATGACGGCCGACAACAAGGTGCAATCGGAACGCTTCCGCAAGATCGACCAGCTGACCAGTACCTGGGGCAAGGAGTGGATCAATCCCCTGATCGAAAAGCGCCGCGCGCTGGGCAATGCGCCGGGCGCCACGGAAACGGTGGCGCGCCTTCTTCCACCGGCTGGCTCGCCCGGCCTCGTGCAAGCCAACAAGCTGCTCGACGAAGTCGCTGCCGAAGAGTCCCGCTTGCTGGCCGAGCGCACGGCCACCACGGCAAAATTGCAGGAAACCATGCTGCTGACCCTGGCGCTGGGCGGCCTGCTGTGCGTGGTGCTGGCGCTGGGCATTTCCTACCTGTTGGGCCGTTCCATCCTCGGTCCGCTGAACAACCTGACGGATGCCGTCGGGCGCATCGCCGGCGGCGAGCAGAACGCGCGCGCCGCCATTCTCTCGCGCGACGAACTGGGCAAAGTGACGGAAGAATTCAACCGCATGGCGCAAACCATCCAGGACAACCAGGCCAATGAACTGGCCGCGACCAACAGCTTGCGGGCCAAGGTCGATTCGCTGCTGGAAGTGGTGTCGAAGGCGGCCTCGGGCGACCTGACGGGCAAGGTCAGCATCACGGGCAGCGATGCCATCGGCCAGCTGGGCAACGGCCTGGCGAAGATGTTCGAAAACCTGCGCAGCCTGCTCAACAATGTGCAAAAGGCTGGCATCCAGGTCACGACGTCGGCCACGGAAATCGCCGCCTCGGCACGCCAGCAGGAAGCGACCGGTATCGAGCAGGCGCAAACCAGCGTGGAAATCCTCAGCACCACCAAGGAAATCTCGGCCAATACGAGCCAGTTGCTCAAAACCATGGAAGACGCCACGGCCGTGGCCGACTACACGACGAATGCCACGGCCGAAGCGCAAAACAACCTCAAACGCATGGATTCGACCATGCAGCACATGGTCTCGGCCACCGACTCCATCAATGCCAAGCTGGCCGCCCTGTCCGAAAAGGCCAGCAATATCAATAGCGTCCTGATCACCATCACCAAGGTGGCCGACCAGACCAACATCCTCTCGCTGAACGCCGCCATCGAGGCGGAAAAGGCGGGCGAAGCGGGCCGCGGCTTCTCCGTGGTGGCCACGGAAATTCGCCGCCTGGCCGACCAGACCTCTGTTTCCACCTGGGATATCGAGCAAATGCTCAAGGAAATGCAGTCGGCCGTGTCGGCCAGCGTGATGGGCATGGATAAATTTTCCGAGGAAATTCGCCGCAGCGTGGGCGAAGTGCGGCAAGTGGCCGAACAGCTGTCGTCCGTGATGGACCAGGTGCAAAAGCTCACGCCGCAATTTGATGCCGTGCTGCAAGGCATGCAGTCGCAAGCGATAGGCGCGTCGCAGATTTCCGACACCATGATGCAGCTCAACGACGCCACCCAGCAAACGGTGGAATCCTTGAAAGCCACCAGCGAGGCGGTGCACCAGCTGCAATATGCGGCGGGCGACCTGCAGTCGAGCGTCTCAACCTTCGCCGTGAACATCTGATCCCATGAAAGTGCTGCTCTTTCACATCGGACGCGACCGCTATGGCCTGCCCCTGGCCGGCATCGTGCGCGTGCTGCCGCTGCTGGAGCTGAAACAGTTGCCGCTCACGCCAGACTATGTGGCCGGCCTGATGGACTTGCACGGTACGCCCGTGCCCGTGATCGATCTGTCGCGCCTGGCCGGGCTGCCGGCCGCCGCCGCGCAGTTCGACACGCGCATCGTCATCGTCGACTACCGCGCAGCTGGCGGCGCCACGCATGCGCTGGGCTTGCTGGCCTCGCAGGTGCGCGGCATCGCCGACATCGACCCGCAACAGCTTGAAGACAGCGGCGTGGCGACGGCACCGTTCCTGGGCCAGGTGGCCAGCGACGCCGACGGCATCGTGCAGCTGGTCGAACTGGCACACCTGCTGCCGCCCGACGTGCGTGCGCTGCTGTTTCAAGACGCGAGCGCGGCATGACGGCACAAGCCCTGCTGCGCCGCGCGACCGGCCTATCCGTCTCCAAGGCCGTGGCCGAGCGGGCCGTCGGCCAGCGCATGGAGCAAACGGGCTTTGGCGATAGTGCAGCCTACCTGCAGGCGCTCACGCCGGCCGAAATGACGCAGCTGATCGAACTGGTGGTGGTGCCCGAATCGTGGCTGTTCCGCGACCCGCAGGCGTTCTACGCCAGCGTCGAACTGGTGCAGCAACGCTGGGCGCGCGGGCGCGCCACGCGCATCCTGTCGATTCCCTGCGCGGGCGGCGAAGAACCGTATTCGATGGCCATGGCGCTGCGCGACGGCGGCGTGCCGAAACAGGCATTCAGCATCGACGCGTATGACCTCAGTCCCGGCTGCATCGAACGGGCGCAGGCCGGCGTGTATGGCCGCAACGCCTTCCGCGCGCAGGACGTGGCCTTCCGCGAGCGTTATTTCACGCACGTGGCCGATGACGCCTACCGCATCATCGACTCCCTGCGCGAACAGGTGACCTTCAGGCAGGGCAACCTGCTGCAGTTCGATACCGCCACCTGCAGCCGCCATTACGACGTCATCTTCTGCCGCAACCTGCTGATTTATTTCGACAAGCCGACCACGCGCGCCGCCATCGCCAACCTGTCCGCCCTGCTGGCCGACGACGGCATGCTGCTGGCCGGCTATGCGGAAGTGCCGTCGTTCTGCCAGAACGGCTTTGCGCCGCTGCAGTTCCGCCAGGCCTTCGCGCTGAAAAAGGAAGCGACGCCACCGGCCGCAGTGATCCAGGTGGCCACCTTGCCGCCGACGCGCGTGCTGCGCAGCGTGCCGCCCGCGCCACGGCCCGCGCCAGCCCGCGCCGCCCCTGCGCCGGCGGCGCGTCCGCGCCCCGTGCCGGTGCAGGCGCCGCAGCCACCTGCGGATCTGCTGGCCGAAGCGCGCCGGCTGGCCGACCGTGGCCAGTTGCGCGAAGCGGGCGAAAGATGCCACGCCCATCTGGCCCGCGTGCCTGAGTCAGCCGAAGCGTATTTCATGCTGGGCATGATCAATGAACTGGCCGGCAAGATGGACCTGGCCGACGACTACTGGCGCCGCTGCATCTATTTGCAGCCGGACCATTACGAGGCGCTGTGCCACCTGTCCCTGCTGGCCGAACGCAATGGCAACCACACGGCCGCCGCCACCCTGAAGGCGCGCGCGGCGCGCATCTACCAGCGCCGCCAGGCGTCCAACTAAGGGGCAAGCATGACCAACCTTATCGCCACCGAGTCCTCTGACAGCATCGACGACTGCTGGAACCATATCGGCGTGGTCGGCGACCAGAGCTGCCCCAGGCTGCCAGCTAATATACATTGCCGCAACTGCGACGTGTATGCGGGTGCCGCCCAGCGCAACCTGCAACGGCCCGTGGATGCACACTACCAGCGCGACTGGGCCAGCCACTTCCGCCAGATCGATGCGGGCGGCGAAGTGCGCGACAGCTCGGCGCTGGTGTTTCGCATCGGCCGCGAATGGCTGGCGCTGCCCACGCGCGTGTTCGACTCCGTGGCGCCGCAAGCGAAGCCGCACGTGCTGCCGCACCGCAGCGGGCGCGGCCTGTCTGGCATCGTCAATATCGGCGGCAAGCTGTATCCGTGCATGTCGCTGGCCAGTTTGCTGGGCATCGACGAACAGGGTGCGCCGCCGGCCCGCGGCCGCCACACCTTTGCGCGCCTGCTGCTGATGCGCTGGGAAGAACAAGCCTATGCCCTGCCCGTGGCCGACCTGCACGGCATCGTGCGCTACGCCTCAAGCAGCGTGCAAACGCCTGCGGCCACCATCAACAAGGGCCTGTCGCGCTTCCTGTCTTGTGTCATCACCGAGGGCGACATGCGCATCGGCTGCCTGGACACGGCGCTGATCGGCTTTCAACTTGCGAGACTATTACGATGAGCCAGGACCAGCACGGCGACCTGAGTGCCTTTTCCATGTTGGACCTGTTCCGCATGGAGGCGGACAGCCAGACCCAGATTCTCACCGATGGCTTGCTGGCCATGGAGCGCCATGCGGGCGACGCGGCCGCCGTCGAATCGATGATGCGCGCGGCGCACTCGATCAAGGGCGCGGCCGCCATCGTCGGCCTGCAAGTGGTGGTGCAACTGGCGCACGGCATGGAAGACAGCTTTGTCGCCGCCCAGCATGGCCGCTTGAAACTCACGCCGGAGCGGGTCGACGTGCTGCTGTCGGGCGTCGACCTGATCGTGCAGCTGTCACGCCTGGACGATGCGGGCGCCGAAGCGTGGCTGGCCGCCAACGCGACGCAGATCGACCAGACCCTGAACGCCATCGCCGGCATCGCCGAGCTGCCGGAGCTGCCGGCCCTGCCCTCGCTGCCTTCGCCCATGCCAGCGCAAGCGACCGTGGCCAGCGGCCTGACGGACGAGGAAGTGGAGTCGGCGGCCGCGCCCGCGCCGCGTGCCGGCGCGCCAGCCAAGGCTCAGGCGCAGAATTTCGACAAATTGCTGTCGCTGGCCAGCGAATCGCGTATCAATGCGCACCAGATGCACCCGTTCATCGGCGCCCTGCAGCGCTTCAAGCGCAACCAGAGCAGCCTGTTTTCCGTCATCGAACAGCTGCACGAAGCCATTGCCCGCTCGGGCGACCCGGGCCTGATGGAAAAATCCCTGCTGGCGCTGCACAAGACGCAGCCCCTGAAGCAGTTCATGCTCGAGCACATCGCCGACATCGAAACCTATGAGCGGCGCCTGCTGGCCGTCTCGCAGGGCATGGTCGACGAAGTGCTGGCGCTGCGCATGCGCCCTTTCCGCGACGGCATCCACGCGTTCCCGCGCATGGTGCGCGACCTGGCGCGCAGCCTGGGCAAGGAAGTGCAGCTGGAGATCGACGGCGAAGATACCTTGGTCGATCGCGACATCCTGGCGAAGATCGAAAGCCCGCTGAACCACATGCTCAGGAATGCCATCGACCATGGCATGGAAGGCCCGTACGAGCGCATCGACGCGGGCAAGGAAGCGCTGGGCACGATACGCATGGAAGCGCGCCACCGCGCCGGCATGCTGAGCATCGAGATCAGCGACGACGGGCGCGGCGTCGACCCGGAAAAAATCCGCCAGTCCGTCATCGAGCGCAAGATGGCCAGCCCCGCTATGGCCGCCGCGCTGTCGCCGGGCGAGCTGCTGGAATTTTTATTCCTGCCCGCCTTCAGCCTGAAAGCGACGGCCAACCAGTTGTCCGGACGCGGCGTGGGCCTCGATATCGTGCACGAGACGATACGCCAGCAAAACGGCACGGTGCGCCTGGAATCGGAGCCGGGACGCGGTTTTCGCGCCCTGATTACCCTGCCGCTGACGCAGTCGATCGTGCGCGCGCTGGTGATCGACATCCAGGGCGAAGCCTACGCCATCCCCATCGTCAAGGTGGAAAGCGTGGTGCGCGTGCCGCAAGCGGCCATCCATACCCTGGAAAACAAGCAATTCTTTGAACTCAAGGGCGAGCATCTGGGCCTGGTGTCGGCGGCGCAGGTGCTGGAGCTGGGCGAAACGCCCAGCAGCGCCGACGATTTGCCGGTGGTGGTGATCGGGCGCGGCAAGCAGAGCTATGCGCTGGTGGTCGACGCCATCCGCGGCGAGCAAAGCCTGGCGGTGCAGGCCATCGATCCGATCTTTGGCAAGATGCGCGACATTTCCGCCGCCGCCCTGCTCGACGACGGCGAGCCGGTGCTGATCCTCGACGTGCCCGATTTGCTGCTGTCGATCGACAAACTGCTGCACGAGGGCGGCCTGCACCAGCTGGCGCAGGCCGGCCATGCGCAGCAGCGCCGCGCCAAACGCATCCTCGTCGTCGACGATTCGCTGACGGTGCGCGAAATGGAGCGCAAGCTGCTGCTGGCGCGCGGCTTCGACGTCGACGTGGCCATCGACGGCATCGACGGCTGGAACGTGGTGCGCAGCGGCGAGTACGACCTGGTGATCACCGACGTGGACATGCCGCGCATGGATGGCATCGAGCTGGTCTCGCTGATCAAGAAGGACCTGCACCTGCACAAGCTGCCGGTGATGATCGTCTCGTACAAGGACCGCCCGGAAGACCGCGCGCGCGGCCTGTCCGCCGGCGCCGATTATTATCTGACCAAAGGCAGCTTCCACGACGAGACCTTGCTCGACGCAGTGGCCGACCTGATAGGAGATGCCAGCTTATGATTTGTACTATGAGTCGTACTTCATGAAAATTGCCATTGTCAACGATGTCGCCATGGCCGCCGAGGCCCTGCGCCGGGTAGTGGCCAGCACGCAGGAGCACCAGGTACTGTGGATCGCCCGCACGGGACTGGAGGCCGTGCGCATGTGCGAGGGCAGCCGTCCCGACCTGATCCTGATGGACCTGAACATGCCGGAGATGGATGGCGTGGAAGCGACGCGCCTGATCATGGAGCAAAGCCCGTGCGCCATCCTGGTGGTCACGGGACGCCCGCAGGACAATGTCAACCAGGTGTTCCGAGCGCTGGGCGCCGGCGCGCTCGACGTCACGGCCACGCCCGTGCTGCAGGGGGAAGTGGGCGGCGACAGCGAACTGCTGGCCAAGATCAAGACCATCGGCAAGCTGATACGCCACAGCGCCGAAACGCCGCCGCCGCGCCAGGCAAACGGCAATGGCGGCGAACGCGGTGACGGCCAGGTATCGACCCTGCTGGCGATCGGCGCCTCGACGGGCGGGCCGTCAGCGGTCGCCAAGGTGCTGTCCGGCTGGACGGCGCCGCCCGGTTGCGCCATCGTGGTGGTGCAACATATCGATGAAACCTTCGCCTCGCACTTCGCCAAATGGCTGGACGATCAATTGGACATGCCGGTGCGCGTGATCGCCGAGGGCGACGAACTGGTGGCAGGCAGCGTGCTGGTCGCCAGGACCAATGATCACTTGCTGCTAGATCAAAATTATCGTTTGGGTTACGATGCGGCACCACGCGACTATGTTTACCGTCCTTCCGTCGATGTCTTCTTTCATTGCGTGGCACAGCACTGGCGCGGCGATGCCATCGGCGTGTTGCTCACAGGCATGGGCCGCGATGGCGGCGACGGCTTGCTGGCCATGCGCCGCGCGGGCAAGACGACGATAGCGCAAGACCAGGCCAGCAGTGCCGTGTATGGCATGCCGCGCGCGGCAGCCGAACTCGATGCGGCGCAGCAAATCCTGCCATTGGATAGAATAGGCGCCAGCCTGCGCAACCGCCTGGGCGCAAAACTCAACAATGGGTGGGAGTCCTCCCCTAACATCTGAAAAGAATGCAATGCCAGAATTTTCCTCCAGTTTCACCCTGCATGAGCCCGCATTGACCGAATTCAAGGTCAGCGTGCTGCTGGTGGACGACCAGTTGATCATTGCTGAGGCAATCCGGCGCATGCTGAGCGACCAGCAGGATATCGATTTTCATTACGTGACCGACGCCACGCAGGCGCTGGACACGGCCCTGCGCTTGCAACCGACCGTCATCCTGCAAGACCTGGTACTGCCGGGCATCGACGGCTTCGCGCTGATCCAACTGTACCGCGAACACGCGGCGCTCGCGCATGTGCCGGTGATCGTGCTGTCGGCCAAGGATGACCCGAAACTGAAGGCCCACAGCTTTGCCGTCGGCGCCAATGATTACGTGGTGAAACTGCCGGACCGCCTGGAATTGCTGGCGCGCATACGCTACCATTCCAACGCGCACATCAGCCGCCTGCAGCGCGACCAGGCATTTCGTTTCCTACGCGAAAGCCAAAAAAACCTGGCCGATGCGAATATTGAATTACAGAAACTCGCCGCCCTCGATGGCTTGACGGGCATCGCCAACCGCCGCCGCTTCGATGAAACCTTGCAATTCGAATGGCAGCGGGGCCAGCGCGACAAGACGCCGCTGAGCCTGCTGTTCTGCGATATCGACCATTTTAAAAGCTATAACGATCACTTTGGCCACCTGGCGGGCGATCTGGGCCTGAAAAAAGTCGCCGCCGTGCTGACGGAACATCTGAAACGCCCGGCCGACCTGGCAGCCCGCTACGGTGGCGAGGAATTCGCCCTGATCCTGCCCGAAACGCAGGCTGCAGGGGCCTTGCTGATCGCCGAAGCGTGCAGGCGTCACCTGGAGGGCTTGCAGATCGAGAACCCGGCAACCAGCACGGGCATCGTCACCATCTCGATCGGCGTGGCCACCATCGTGCCGTCCCCGGACTCGACGGTCGAGCAACTGATCAACCGCGCCGACCAGGCCCTGTACGCGGCCAAGCGCGGCGGACGCAACAGCGTGTTGAGCGCCGATGACGTCGAAGACTGATTTTTAACTGAAGGAAAGTGAAGCATGAGCACACAACTGGACAATGTCAGCGTCGTCAAAAAGTCGAATATCTACTTTGACGGCAAGTGCGTCTCGCACAATGTCATCCTGGCCGATGGCACGAAGAAAAGCGTGGGCGTGATTTTCCCGTCATCGCTGCGCTTCAACACGGGCGCGCCGGAAACGATGGAAATCGTCGGCGGCCTGTGCAAGGTCCGCCTGGCCGACGCGACAGAATGGAACAGCTATGCCGCGGGCCAGGAATTCAAGGTGCCGGGCAATAGCCATTTTGATATTGAAACTGTCGAAACCGTGGACTACGTCTGCCATTTTGGTTAATTAAACAAACACAGGCTCGGGCGACAGGCGCACGCCATATTTCGCCTCTACATCATCCTGTATCGCTGCCGCCAGCCGGGTAATGTCCGCGCCACGAGCGCCGCCATTATTCACCAGAACCAGCGCCTGCTTGGGATACACTCCCGCGGGCCCCAGGTTTTTTCCCTTCCAGCCACACTGATCGATCAGCCAGCCAGCCGCCAGTTTTTCCGTGCCATCGGCTTGCGCATGGTGCACCAAGGCGGGAAAACGTTCCAACAAGGCAAGACATTGCTCTCGTGACACCACGGGATTCTTGAAGAAGCTGCCCGCATTGCCGATCACGGCCGGGTCGGGCAATTTACGCCGGCGTATCGCCATCACCGTTTCGGCCACCTGTTGCGGCGTCGGTTCGGCAAGATGGCGCTCGGCCACGGCCTGTGCCAGTTCCGCATAGCGCAAATTCGGCTGCCACTCGGCAGGCAAGGCAAACGTCACTTCCAGCACGATCAGTTCGCGCCCGTCCGCCTGCTTGAAGATGCTGTCGCGGTAAGCGAAACGGCAAGCATCGCGGTCCATGTCGAAGACGATGCCGCTGGCGCTGTGCATGACGCTCACGCTATGCAGATAGTCCTTGATTTCAACGCCATACGCGCCAATATTCTGGATAGGGGCCGCGCCCACCGTGCCGGGAATCAGCGACAGGTTTTCCAGCCCGCCCACGCCTTGCGCCAGGGTCCACTGCACGAAGTCGTGCCAGTTTTCACCGGCGGCGGCCGTGACGAGGATGGTCTCGAAATCGGCCTGCGCCAGGCGCATGCCGCGCGTGGCCATGTGCAGCACGGCGCCGGGAAAGTCGCCCGTCAGGACGATGTTGCTGCCGCCCCCCAGGATCAGGCGCGGCATGGCGGACAAGGCGGGATCTTGCAGCGCGGCCTGCAATTCGGCTTGCGAAGTGATGCGTACGTAGGCGGCCGCATTGGCCGTGATGCCGAAGGTATTCAGGCGCTGGAGGGAGTAATTGTGTTCGATGGTGAGCTCTGGATGCATGGGATAGGGGAATTTTGCTCGATTATAGAGCGAAAGCGACAAAAAACCACCTCAGGACAAGGGCGACTTGCCCGTTGTCCGTTAAAATGTCGCATCTTTAACAGGGCCGTCCCATGGCGCAGAATCAGCCGCCAAGGCCCAGTGCGCCGAGCGCGCGCTCGCTTTAACAAGAAAAGGAACAGACCATGCCATCATTTGATGTAGTCTCCGAAGCCGATATGATCGAAGTCAAGAATGCCGTCGAGCAATCCAACAAGGAAATCACGACCCGCTTCGACTTCAAGGGCAGCGACGCCCGCGTCGAACACAAGGAAAACGAATTGACCGCGTTTGCGGACTCGGAATTCCAGCTCAGCCAGGTGCGCGACGTACTGACGAACAAATTGACCAAACGCAAGGTCGATGTGCGCTTCCTCGACGAAGGCGACATCAAGAAGATCGGCGGCGACAAGGTCAAGCAGATCATCAAGATCAAGAATGGCATCGAATCGGATGATGCCAAGAAAATCGTGCGCGTCATCAAGGACAGCAAGATGAAGGTACAAGCGAGCATCCAGGGTGAAGCCGTGCGCGTCACGGGCGCCAAGCGCGACGACCTGCAGGCGGCCATGACCATGCTGCGCAAGGACGTGCCCGACATGCCGCTGGAATTTAACAATTTCCGCGATTAATTTCGATGCGGCGCGCGATCCGGCCCGCGCTTGCGCCAGTATGCTGGCAGGCCGCCCCGGAGAGCTTGCCCGCTTGGGGTAGAATTGAAGCTGCGCACAGCTACATGCGCCCGCGCGCCCGACCGGCAGCGGGCTTGACCGTACATCTGGCTCAGTGATAACCACGGTAGTCTAAGGATAGCAATGAAACGTGTTGATGATTTCCGCCTGCGATTTGGCAAAAAAGAATATGTGCCCATCATGATAGGCGGAATGGGTGTGGATATTTCCACGTCGGAGCTGGCCCTGGAAGCGGCCCGGCTGAACGGTATCGGGCATATCTCCGATGCCATGGTGGAAGATGTGTCGGACCGCCGTTTCGACACCACCTTCGTCAAAGACAAGACGAAACTGTACAAGTTCAACATCAATAATAGCGACAAGGCCGTGGTGCAGTTCGACCTGGGCCGCCTGGCCGAAGCGCAGCGCCTGCATATCGGCCGCACCATGGAAGCGAAAAAAGGCGATGGCTTAATCTTCGTCAATTGCATGGAAAAGCTGACCATGAATGGCCCGCGCGAAACCCTGCGCGTGCGCCTGAATGCGGCGCTGGACGCGGGCATCGACGGCATCACCCTGTCGGCCGGCCTGCACTTCGGCTCGTTTGCGCTGATCGCCGATCACCCACGTTTCCGCGATGCCAAGCTGGGCATCATCGTCTCGTCCGTGCGCGCCCTGCAGATTTTCCTGCGCAAGAACGCCAAGCTGGACCGCCTGCCCGACTTCATCATCGTCGAGGGACCATTGGCCGGCGGCCACCTGGGTTTCGGCATGGACTGGGCCAATTACGACCTGCACACGATTACCGCCGAAATCCTCGCCTACCTGAAAACGGAACAGCTGGACATTCCGCTGATCGCCGCCGGCGGCATCTTCACGGGCAGCGATGCCGTCTCCTTCCTGGAAGCGGGCGCAGCTGGCGTGCAAGTGGCGACGCGCTTCACCGTCACCGAGGAATGCGGCTTGCCGAACAAGGTCAAGCAGGAATACTACAAGGCCTCGGAAGAAGACATCATCGTCAACGGCGTCTCGCCGACGGGCTACCCGATGCGCATGCTGAAAAACACGCCCGCCATCGGCGCCGGCATCCGTCCAGGCTGCGAATCGTATGGCTACTTGCTCGACGCAACGGGCAACTGCGCGTACATCAACTCGTACAACCGCGAAGTGGCGGCCCATCCGGAACAAAAAACCGTCGTCGTGATGGACAAGACGTGCCTGTGCACCCACATGCGCAACTTCAACTGCTGGACCTGCGGCCATTACACGTATCGCCTGAAGGACACCACGCACAAGCTCGACAACGGCGAATACCAGATCCTGACGGCCGAACACGTCTTCAAGGATTACCAGTTCAGCGTCGACAACCAGATCGCCCTGCCGGAAAAAGCAGTCCAAGGCTGAATATTCCCAGCCTGAAGTAAAAATGGCGCAGCCTGCGAAGGCTGCGCCATTTTTTATGCGGGAAGCATGTCTCGCACTGCCCGCTCGATCACCTCGAACTGTGGCCGCCGCCGCACGTCTTCCTGCAGGCAAGCATCCATCATGGCCTGCAGGCCGGGCAAGGGCGTCGCGCAATGCGCGATCAACTCGCCCAGCAGCACGCCAAAGGCGCGCGCCTCTATACGCTGCAGCAAGTCCCCTTGTGGCGAACCGGGCGCAAACATGGACGCCGCGCCAAAGTCGCCCAGCAGGCAGGCGCCACCCTCTGCATGCAGAATGTTGTGGCCATACAAATCACCATGCACGATGCCGCGCGCATGCAACTGGCACACGGCCGAGGCGATGCCATGGGCAATGGCCAACGCTTGCGGCGCATCAAAGCGCACGCCATCGGCATACACATCGCGCGTGCATGACGCCAGGCTGGGCGGACCGGCCAGGTTGCGGAAGGCAGTATCGATGAGCGGCATGACCAGGCCCATCGCCTGTTGCGGATGCGCATCGAGCGTCCCAAGGATGGGAATCAGGCCCGCGTGCGTACCGGCGCCGACACAGGCGGCCATTTCGCTGCGCGGCAAGCCGTCGCTGGTCATCGCCCCCTTGAATACTTTGACGGCGACATCATCACGCCCATCGAGGCGGGCACGGTAGATCACGCCCGATGCGCCCTCGCCCAGCTGCTGCGCCAATGCCAGGCGGGCCCAGGCCACACCCGCCGCGCCGGCATCGCTCAGGGCTGCCAGTTCGCGCACTGCCGTGAACGGGTTGCCCGCGTAGGCAAGCCAGCTCAGGCACGGCAAAGACAGCAGGCATTCGGGCAGCGCCGTGAAACGGTTGGCGGCAATGCGCACCAGCTCCAGTTGGCGGCAATTGGCCAGGGAGGCGGGCAAGCTGGCCAAACGATTTCCCGCCAGCATGAGTTTCTGCAATGCACCGCACTTGCCTAGTTCGTCGGGCAAGACTTCGATGGCATTGTCGGTCAGGGTGAGCCAGCGCAGCCTGGGCGGCAAGGCTGCGGCTGGCACGTGGTCGATCCGGTTCGCCTTGAAACCGATCATTTCCAGCGCAGGACAGGAACCGAGCACGGCCGGCAAGGTGGTGAACAGATTATCCGAGCAAAAAATGATGCGCAGCTTGTGCAGGCGCGGCAAATCGTCAGGCAGGGAGGACAGCGCATTGCCCGACAAATCAAGGATTTCCAGGCTGTCGGCCAGGTCGAATATCTTACGGGGGAAGTCGCTCAGGCCGCAGGACAGCGTCAGGCGGCGCACGCCGGCCAGTTGGCCAGTGTGTAATTGTTCCAGTGTATGCACAGCAGACAAGATATCCCTTTCAAAAACCCGGCAAGCGCTGGTATCACTCAATCCAGCAGACGTAAAAAAACCCCCACCGGATCACCGATGGGGGTTTTTTCGAATAACAAGCCTGACGATAACCTACTTTCACACTGGTTGCAGCACTATCATCGGCGCAAAGTTGTTTCACGGTCCTGTTCGGGATGGGAAGGGGTGGGACCAACTTGCTATGGTCATCAGGCATAAC
>Ga0209913_1000141_pt1 | contig 74807 bp, 63 predicted proteins | sample PersoiDNA2013203_FD_185805 | JGI IMG/M metagenome (GOLD analysis project Ga0209913, IMG submission 185805) | Permafrost soil microbial communities from the Arctic, to analyse light accelerated degradation of dissolved organic matter (DOM) -... | ecosystem: Environmental > Terrestrial > Soil >...
AGCTGGCGCTGGAGGCGGCGCACCGCGGTTATGTGATGGAATCGGGCTTGATTACCATGACCGGCAATGCCAAGGAAATGCTCAATGATCCGCGTGTGAAGGCGGCTTATTTGGGTGAGGGGTAGGCAAGACGGCGGCTGGCGGTAGCATTCGGATACATCCTTTAAGGAACCATGCGGGTTGTTAAGGGATCGATAGGATAGTCCCGTTGCACAGGGAAGCTTGGTCAGCATGACAGCCGGGCAAGGTGCAGCGGGTTTTAGTCTTACCTTTATCGCAAGGAGCCCTCCATGAATAAGAAATCCATTGTCTCCACGGTGCTCGCCCTGACGCTGGGCGTTGGTGCTTTACCAATTGTCCACGCTCAACAATACGGACGCGACGACGACCGTCGCCCGCCGCAACGTCAGGACGACCGCCGCGGTCCGCCTGACCGCCATGACGATCACCGGGATGATCGACGCGGCCCGCCAGACCGTCGAGATGAACGCGGCGCCGGTCCGAGTCACGCCTTCCATCGCGGCGACCGTCTGCCGCCCGAATATCGCAATCGCCAATATGTGGTCAACAACTGGCGTGAACATCGCCTGAGCGCACCACCGCGCGGCTATCAATGGGTGCAGACCGGCAGCGATTATGTGTTGGCTGCGATCGGCACCGGCATCATCCTGCAATTGTTCCTGGGCAATTGATCAGCCGATTCTCGTGAATCTGCTCTGAAGACACCGCCGTCGCACACCTGTGTGGCGGCGGTGTTTCTGCTTCTGGCTTAGCGCCGCTAACAAAACGCCGCTGGCAGCGTTGCTGCTCCTTGCCATCCGCATGTTGTTGGCGGCTCTTGGGTCTACGCTTGGAATTAAATATTGTTAAATTGAAATTGGCTAAATATTGTTCTTAATAATGGCATTATTAGCAGAATTAATATTGGTTAATCCCGCATAAAATCGCTGCAAGCAAAAAACCGTGTTTTGCTGATTTCTTCCGAGACAAACCAATATGAACAACGCCTCCGACCCGTCCAGCTTCCTTCCCGCTTTCACTTCCTTTCATCACGAGCTGTTGCCTCAAGCAACACCATTGCGCGCCGCCATCACGGCCGTGTATCGCCGCGAGGAGCGCGACGCGGTGCAATGGTTGCTGGCGCAAGTAAAGAGCAATGCCAGCTGGACCGAGGCGACCCGCAAGCTGGCGCGCACGCTGGTGCAGGCGGTACGCACCAAGCGCACGCGTTCGTCGGGCGTCGACGCGCTGATGCATGAGTTCTCGCTGTCGTCGGAAGAGGGCGTGGCGTTGATGTGCCTGGCGGAAGCGCTGCTGCGCATTCCTGATTACCAGACCGCCGACCGCCTGATCGCCGACAAGATCAGCAAAGGTGATTGGCGCAAGCATCTGGGCGAATCGCCGTCGTTGTTCGTCAACGCCGCTACCTGGGGTCTGCTGATCACCGGCAAGCTGGTCGGCACCAATAGCGAAAGCGGCCTGGCATCGGCGCTTACGCGGCTGATCAACAAGGGCGGTGAACCGCTGATCCGCAAGGGCGTCGATCTCGCCATGCGCATGCTGGGCAATCAGTTCGTCACCGGCCAAACCATCGCCGAAGCATTGGACAACAGCCGCGACAATGAAAAGCGCGGCTATCGCTATTCCTACGACATGCTCGGGGAAGCCGCACTGACCGAGCACGACGCCGCCTTTTATTACCAATCCTACGAAGACGCGATCCATGCCATCGGTCGTGCCTCCAATGGCCGCGGCATCAAGAACGGTCCCGGCATTTCGGTCAAGCTGTCAGCGCTGCATCCGCGCTATTCGCGCGCCCAGCACGCGCGCGTGATGAACGAACTGCTGCCGCGCCTGAAGCAATTGCTGGTGTTGGCCAAGTCTTACAACATCGGCCTCAACATTGATGCCGAAGAAGCTGATCGCCTCGAGCTGTCGTTGGACTTGATGGAAGCGCTGGCCTTCGACCGCGACCTCGATGGTTTTGAAGGTATCGGCTTCGTGGTGCAGGCCTATCAGAAACGTTGCCCGTTCGTGATCGATTACCTGGCCGACCTGGCGCGTCGCAGTGGTCGCAAGCTGATGGTGCGCCTGGTCAAGGGGGCCTACTGGGACAGCGAAATCAAGCGCGCCCAGGTCGATGGCTTGGCCGGTTATCCGGTCTATACGCGCAAGGTGCACACCGACTTGTCTTACCTGACCTGTGCGCAAAAGCTGCTGGCGGTGACTGACGCCATCTACCCGCAATTCGCCACGCATAACGCGCACACGCTCTCGGCCATTTACACCTGGGCGCAGCAGCACAAGATCGACGACTATGAATTCCAATGCCTGCACGGCATGGGTGAAACCCTGTACGACCAGGTGGTCGGCGCCGATCAACTGGGCAAGGCTTGCCGCATCTATGCGCCGGTCGGTTCGCACCAGACGCTGCTGGCGTACCTGGTGCGCCGCTTGCTGGAGAATGGCGCCAATTCATCCTTCGTCAACCAAATCGTCGACGAGAACGTCGCCATCGACACGCTGATCGGTGACCCTATCGCCGCCGTGCAAGCCTCGGGCGGTGAGCCGCATCCGCAAATTGCCTTGCCGCGCAATTTGTATGGTGAAGAGCGCAAGAATTCGGTCGGCCTCGACCTTAGCAATGAAGACAGCCTGCGCGAACTCGATCGCATCTTCACGCAAGCATCGACGCATCAATGGCAGGCCGCGCCGCTGCTGCATGACGGCGCCAATTCTACGGGTGAGTTGCAGCAAATCTGCAATCCGGCCGATCGTCGCGATGTGGTCGGCCAGGTCATCGAAGCGGCGCACGCCGATGTCGAAAGCGCGCTCGAAGCTGCCACCGCATTTGCTTCGCAATGGCAATCGGTGTCGTCTTCCGATCGCGCCCACATGCTGGAACGCGCGGCCGACCTGTTCGAAATCCATCAGGCGGAACTGATGGCGCTGGCCATACGCGAAGCCGGCAAGTCGCTGCCCAACGCGATTGCCGAAGTGCGCGAAGCGGTCGATTTCCTGCGTTACTACGCGCTGCAATCGCGTCACGACGGCAATGCACTGGCCTGGGGGCCGGTGGTCTGCATCAGCCCGTGGAATTTCCCGCTGGCGATTTTCATCGGCGAAGTCAGCGCCTCCCTGGCTGCCGGTAACGTGGTGTTGGCCAAGCCGGCCGAGCAGACGCCGCTGATCGCACATCGCGCCGTGCAATTGCTGCACGAAGCGGGTGTGCCGCGCGCGGCGCTGCAATTCCTGCCGGGTCGTGGCGAGACCGTCGGCGCCACGCTGACCGGCGACGTGCGCGTCAAGGGCGTGATCTTCACCGGCTCGACCGAAGTCGCGCAACTGATCAATCGTACATTGGCCAATCGCATCCGCGACGAGCACGGCGATATTCCCTTCGTCGCCGAAACCGGCGGTCAGAATGCGCTGATCGTCGACTCCAGCGCCTTGCCCGAACAAGTGGTGCAAGACGTGCTCAGCTCGGCCTTCGACAGCGCCGGCCAGCGCTGCTCGGCGCTGCGCGTGCTGTGCCTGCAGGAAGACATCGCCGACAAGACCATGACCATGCTGAAAGGCGCGATGCAAGAGTTGCGCGTCGGCCGTCCGGATTGCCTGTCGACTGATATCGGCCCGGTCATCGACAGCGGAGCGCGCACGCAATTGCTGGCGCACATCGAACAAATGAAGCCGACCGGCAAGGTGTATCAACTGCCGCTCGACGAACGTCACGAACACGGCACTTTCGTCGCACCGACGGTGATCGAGATCGACTCCATCGCCCAACTCAAACGCGAGGTATTCGGCCCGGTGCTGCACGTATTGCGCTATCGCCGCGACCAGTTGCCGCAATTGATCGATGCCATCAACGCCAGCGGCTATGGCCTGACCCTGGGGGTGCATTCGCGCATCGATGAGACCATCGATTTCGTCGCCAGCCGCGCCCGTGTCGGCAACATCTATGTCAACCGCAACATCGTCGGCGCCGTGGTCGGGGTACAACCGTTCGGCGGCGAAGGCAAGTCGGGCACCGGCCCCAAGGCCGGCGGCCCGCTCTACCTGAAGCGCCTGCAGCGTCACCCGGAAGTCAAGCTGTTCGACGCCGGCAACGCGGCCGCGGTGGAGCCGCTCAAGGCCCTGCTGGAGTGGGCCGCTACCCATGGCCACGCCAAGCTGGCGCAGCTGGGCGCGAGTTATGTTCAGGAAAGCCTGCTGCACAAGACCTTGACTTTGCCGGGCCCGACCGGCGAGCGCAACACGCTGTCGTTCGCACCGCGCGGCAAGATCCTGTGCGCCGCCGCCGACGTCGCAGCCTTGCTCAATCAACTGGCCGCGGTGCTGGCAACCGGCAATACCGCGGTAGTGCCGGCGGCGCAAAGCAAATTGATCCCGGCCGGTTTGCCGGCAGCGGCGCGCCAGGCGATCGAAGTCAGCGGCGACATCGCTGCGCTGGACTTGCACCTGGCGCTGGTCGATGCGCCCGTGATCACGCAATGGCGCAGCACCCTGGCTGCACGCGACGGTGCGCTGGTGCCGCTGGTGCCGACGGCGGAAGACATGCCGATCGCGCTGTGGCGCCTGGTGGCCGAGCGCGCGCTGTGCGTCAACACCACGGCCGCGGGTGGCAATGCGAGCCTGATGACATTGTCGGTGTAGCAGCTTGAAAAGTGTCGTCGTCCTGATGAAGATCGGGACCCAGTGTCGTGGCGATGTTTAGTACGGTACTGGGTCCCAGTGAGTATTTTTTGAGCACCGAATCGATGGCGGTGAGCGACGAAATGACTAATGTATGGACCGAAATATTGCAGGCCCTAGTTTGGATCCCACACGGCAGAAACTGCGAGATGTCCCACCTTACTTCTGCGTGGGTGTAGATGATGGGCTTCGGACATCAGAGAGTAAAGTAATGTGCTTCCTAGTTCTTCTTCCAGTAATGTGCGATTTGCATGCACGTAAGCGTACACTCGGAATTGGATGTCCAGGTTCGGATCAAGGTCGATGACTTCCTCGATTTTAAATTTTGCGGCGCAAAATGCCGAACATAAAAGATCGTAACGTGCCAGCATTCTCGGATCTAACCGTCGCATCCAATGAGTGAAGATAAGACGTGTTCCTGGAGCGGAGATGCGAGCGAGTTCGGTGGCAAGAAGCAATGGCGATTGAGCGTGTTGCACGCAGTCTAATGCCGAGATAACGGCTACAGAATCATCGTCTATTGGAAGATGACAAAAATCGGCGACAACGAAGTTACAGTTGAAATGATTTTTTTTCTTCGCGATCTCAATCGCCTTCTCCGATGTGTCGTAACCGGTGATTTTTCGATCACACAGACGATGCAACCAGATGCTGAGAGATCCCTCGCCGCAGCCAATATCAATACATGTACCTGTGGCGGATGTCGTTGAAATTCTTTCAGCAAGCCAGCGCAGCCCCTGCATTCCTACGAAGGAATACTGGGAAGATTCTGTTGGATAATCTGGCCCCATAGCTTGGATTAATATTTGCCGAAAAAATGTCGATCGTTCGATTTTTTCGTAAACATTATTGTGCGCTTGAGCTTGTTCGCAAATTTTAGTGCTGCCGAAATCTCCCAGTGTTATATCTGGCATATGAGATCTCCTCCATTGCAGGCGTCAATACCCCCTTTCAGATGAAGTATCTTTACTCCACTTATTACACTGCGCAAGTAGAGAACGGCTTTGGCCGAACGCATACCAGATTTACAGTAAACAACAATGTCCCGGTCGTGGGGCAGGTCCATCACATGTTGTGGTAGCGCCGCTAATGGGATGTGCTCGCCTCCGATAGAGAGAACTTGCCGTTCGTCGAGTTCACGTACATCAACCAATACGGGTGGCAAGGTAGATTTCATGCGGTTAAGCAATTCACTGTAGGCGATGTCATTAGATATTTCCTGCGGAACCTCTGCATGATCGCGTTTGGTGAGCACTAATCTGCGCGTCGTCGCACTGAGTGCGTCAAACGTCAGTAAAAATCCCGATAACGTTTCTCCGAGTCCTGTGATTACTTTGATGGCTTCGTTGGCCTGGAGCGTACCGATGACCCCAGGCAGGACGCCAATGACACCAGCTTCGCCACAGTTTTGGGCTAGCGCGGGCGGAGGTGCTTCGGAATGCAGATCTCTGTAGGAGAGTCCTTTGGGGTGATTTGCCGAGGGATGGTGGAATACGGATACCTGCCCTTCGAACTGAAAGATAGAACCATAAACCAGCGGTACGCCAAAGGCCCCGGCGACATCATTGATCGCATATTTAGTTCCGAAATTATCTGTGCAGTCAATGATCACATCAAAACGAGGCATCAGATCTATCAGCAGCTGATCATTCGCATATTGGCAAATTGTCTTAACGTGGATATAGGGATTAATAGCCTGCAGTCGCGCAGCAGCGATAGCGGTTTTCTTCTGACCAATACAAGAGGTGTCGAATAAAACTTGTCGGTGCAAATTTGTTGCAGATACCTCATCCGCATCGCATAAGGTGATCATGCCGATGTCCTACGCGAGGACAAAAATCTGAAAAGTGAATGCGTTGCTTAAAGGAGCCGAGGATTTCTGACGGCTTGCACAAAAACCAGTCCGCGATATTGCGACCGGGTGTGGCAAAGCTAAACTCGATTGCTTCCATGTAGGCGCCAATTTTAGCCTCTGCATGTGTGAATCCTTTTCCCGCATGTACACACAACGTTCCCTTCACGCCATCGGGCCGAATTGATGAATAAACAGGAATTCCAATGCGGTCGAGCCAGGTCGTATCGACAACGCGGCTGATACCTCGGCTCATCGCTAATGATTCTGCTATCGCCAGCGATTCTTCAGCACTGCGTGAACGCAGGCTGGAACTCAAGCGTGTGAATTGGTTACGCATCATGTGATCAGGAATTTTTTGATTGGCTAAAAGCACGGGGATACAACGTCGCATAAATTCCCACAATTTCCTCGTTGGGGCGTATCAACAGCGACTTCGCATCGACATTTCGTAACAAAAGCGCTGTCGATATAAGTATCAATATTCCACATACAGCAATGCTAAGGTCGAGGCCGAAGCCTACCATCACAAATCCAATGCCTTGTGTTGCGAGGGGATTCAAGCAGGAAGATAGAAATGCCACGCCGGCGGCCATTCGTGAGCGAAATTCTGAAGGCGTGGCTGCCGAACGCAGGGTGCTGGCGTTGATGTTGAAAACAGAAAAACCAGCACCGCTCACGGCAAAGCACAGTGCAAGCAAGTACAGATTGGTGCAAAAAGCTGCCATGAAAATTCCGGCACCAAGTAGACCGTTGCCTGTTACTAGCGCCATAAAGCGCCCCATTACGGTATTCAGGCGCCCGGTAAGAAGAGTGCTGCCGCAAAGGATACCTAAGCCAAATGCAATCTCTATTATTGCCATGGTGCCAGCCGAAGCGCCAAGACCTTTGGTCACCCATATAGGTAGCACAACGGCAAAGAATGGGAACAAACCGGCATTCGTGAGCGCGACGACAATAGCCATTATTCGTTCTGAGCGAGTAAGGATAACGGCACGTACGCCATCTGCAATGCGTAAGTGCCAAGTTCGTAGGTATTCGCTCCATTGTTTGGGGGCGAGGACAGAGTCTCCTCTCACAATACGGATACCAAAACTTGTGCAGAGGCCGGCGGCACAAGCAACTGCCGCCGCTCCAAGCGCCGCTGGCACATCGCCTATGGCTAACAGCAAGGCTCCCAACATAGGTGCGCACAGACCAACGACGGAGCTGGTGCTTGCGGCGAGAGTTTGTGCAGCAGTTAAGTGATTTGCACTGACGAGTGCGGGAGTTAAACCGGCAGAGGCCGGATCACGGAGTCCGGCGATAAGGCTCAGAGCAACCAGTAAGCTTGTGACTACGACAATCGAGAATGGCATCAAAGAGATGGCCAACATCAAGACCAACATGACTGTGGCGGCCAAGCCAACGCAGATGCGGTAGACATTCAGGCGATCAAAGTAATCCGCCATCGGCGCCAACACCGGCTTGGAGTACACCTCGACTAAACTGGAGGCGCTAAAAACAGCAGCAAATGCGATAGCGGAACCTGTTTCGCGCATCACCAGCCACGACATACCGAATCGGACACAATGCAGTGCAATGGTGCTGAGCGCCGAACTCGAGAGAAAGAACAGAAAGCTCGTACCCATTTTCATATGCGACTTCCTCTTCCGGAGTTAAAAATGGAGGAAATTTCAAAAAAGGCGGTTGCGATGAACTGCCGCCGCCCTTAGGGTGTTACTCAGGAGCGCTGATATTGTTCGAGTTATGTGAAACAGTGGAGGTGGCCGAAGCCTGTGCATCCAACGCATTCTTTTCCAGGTACTCAGCAAACTGCTCCAGCACTTCTTCGTCCAAGTTCAAAGTCGTATTCATCTTAATGCTCCTCAAATTGTGGTTGAAACCAAATCGTGGGTTACCGCAAAAGAATCTTGATGACATATGAAAACTACAGAAAAGATCCTTTTGCAGGATCAAACGTCCCCCTGAATGGAGATGGGACTTATGCAGGCTAGACGTGAAACACGTCTTATAGATATAGAAAGATTTCTTTTTGTCAACATTTTATAGCCTCTGCTCCAGGGCCTTCGTATGAAGGTGAGAAACCGCGCGAGTCAAGAGATTGAGCTTGGGTCGGTCACAGGCTGCGAGTACGTATATGCGAATTTTTAGGATCAGGGAGTGTCGGTTTAATCGTGCGATAACTGTTTCAAACTTTGATATCGAACTGCCGGATACATGGCCATGCCAGAACAGTCGTCGGAGCGTGGGATCTTCTTTTCATGATTCTCATTTCCTTGAAGCGGTATAGAGACTTCAGCGTTCTGAATCAATGGATTTTCGCTCAGTCTTCTCGTAGACAAATTACTATCTTTTCGGCACCTTCTTTCTCCTCCAGCGATCTGTGTTCAGCGGCGTAAAATAGCCACTTTGTGCAGCATTTCCGCGCGTCTTGCAATCTGCGCGGCAGTCCCCATTTCACAAGAACAAACAAACAGCAATTCAGCAGAACCCATACATTTGAGGGATTAGCATGGAACAATTTCACGGCACAACCATCCTCTCGGTCCGGCGCGGCAATACCGTGGCGCTCGGCGGCGACGGTCAGGTGACGCTCGGCAACGTGGTCATGAAGGGCACTGCGCGCAAGGTGCGCAAGCTCTACAACGGCAAGGTGCTGGTTGGTTTCGCGGGCGGTACCGCCGATGCCTTCACGCTGCTCGACCTGTTTGAGTCCAAGCTGGAAAAACACCAGGGCAACCTGATGCGCGCCTCGGTCGAATTGGCCAAGGAATGGCGCACCGACCGCATGCTGCGTCGCCTCGAAGCCATGTTGCTGACCGCCGACCGCGACAGCACGCTGGTGATCACCGGCAACGGCGACGTGCTGGAGCCGACCGACGGCATCGGTGCGATCGGTTCTGGCGGCACCTTCGCCCAATCCGCCGCCAAGGCGCTGCAGGAAAACACCGAGTTGTCGCCTGCCGACATCGTCAAGAAATCGCTGGTGATTGCAGGCGAGCTCTGCATCTACACCAATCTGAACCACATCATCGAGACTTTAGATTAAGCCATCGGCATAGCAAAGCACACATCATGAACATGACTCCCAAAGAGATCGTCTCCGAACTCGACAAACACGTTGTCGGTCAAGGCCGCGCCAAGCGCGCCGTCGCCATTGCGCTGCGCAACCGCTGGCGTCGCCAGCAGGTCAGCGAGCCGCTGCGCCACGAAATCACGCCCAAGAACATCCTGATGATTGGGCCCACCGGCGTCGGCAAGACCGAGATCGCGCGCCGCCTGGCCAAGCTGGCCGACGCGCCCTTCATCAAGATCGAAGCGACCAAGTTCACCGAAGTCGGCTATGTCGGCCGCGACGTCGACACCATCATCCGCGACCTGATCGATATCGGCATCAAGCAAACACGCGAAGGCGAAGTGCGCAAGGTGCGCGCGCGCGCTGAAGACGCTGCCGAAGACCGTGTGCTCGACATCCTGCTGCCGCCGGCGCGTGATTTTGGTTTCACGCCGGAAGGCAACAAGAATGTGGCAAGCGAAGGCGTGGAAGAGAAGGGCAGCACCACGCGCCAGACTTTCCGCAAGCGCTTGCGTGAAGGCGCGCTGGACGATCGCGAGATCGAGATCGAGTTGTCCGATGCCGCGCCATCGATGGAAATCATGGCGCCGCCGGGTATGGAAGAAATGACCGAGCAGATCAAATCGATGTTTTCCGGCCTCGGCAACAATCGCAAGAAAACCCGCAAGATCAAGATCAAGGAAGCCATGAAGTTCCTGATCGAAGAAGAAGCGGGCAAGCTGGTCAACGAAGAAGAATTGAAGCAAAAGGCGATCGCCAACGTCGAGCAGAACGGCATCGTCTTCCTCGATGAAATCGACAAGATCGCCACGCGTTCGCAAGGTACCGCCGACGTTTCGCGCGCCGGCGTGCAGCGCGACCTGCTGCCGCTGGTGGAAGGCACCACCGTCAACACCAAGTACGGCATGATCAAGACCGACCACATCCTGTTCATCGCCTCGGGCGCCTTTCATCTGGCCAAGCCGTCTGATCTGATCCCGGAGTTGCAGGGCCGTTTCCCGATTCGCGTCGAGCTCGATTCCTTGTCGATCGACGACTTCAAGACCATCCTGACCGGCACTGACGCGTGCCTGACCAAGCAATACCAGGCGCTGCTGGAGACCGAAGGCGTCACGGTGGAGTTCGACGACAGCGGCATCCAGCAATTGGCCGAGATTGCGTTTTCAGTCAATGAAAAGACCGAAAACATCGGCGCCCGTCGCCTCTATACCGTGATGGAAAAGCTGCTCGAAGAGATCTCGTTCACCGCCGGCGAAACCGGTGCGCACACCATCGCGATCAATGCGGCCTACGTCAATGAACGCCTCGGCGAGCTGGCGGTCAACGAAGACCTGTCGCGCTACGTGCTGTAAGAAAGACGCGGCCATGGCGAACAAGACGCTGGGCACCAGGCAGAAGCTGAGCTTTCGCATTGAGCCCTCGCAAAAGCTTGCCAAGCCGCGCAACCCGGTGGCGGTCGCCGCCAAGCAGCGCGCCGCCGGACCGCATCGCAAGACGGCCTCGGCCTTGCGTCATACAGCCCAGCGCGAGATCAAGAAAAAGCTGGACGAGTCGGGCCGGGAATAACGTTGTTCTGGCGTCGCAGACAATAAAAAAGCCACGGATCGCCGTGGCTTTTTTGCCTGCACGCGTGAGGCTCAATGCTTGCCGCCGCGAATCACGCCGGGATTGTCGTCGCCTTCATCGGGGCCGTTGGCACCAAAGGAAAAGACGTCGAAGGCAGCGCCTTCATCCATGAGCCGGTATTGGTAAGGATGGCCCCAGGGATCGCGCGGCAGGCGGTCGATATAGCCGCCGGTTTTCCATTCCTTGGGCGCCGGCGCGCGACTCGGCTTGATCACCAGCGCCAGCAGGCCTTGCTCGGTGCTGGGATAAGCGCCGTTGTCTTGCTTGTAGAGTTGCAAGGCCTTCTCGATTTCGCCGATGTCTTGTTCGGCGACCATGATGTCGGGATTGTGGGCGTGGTTGACCACGCTCATGAGGCGCGGTGCGGCGACGATCAGGATCACCGCAAGCACGGCGAGGGCTGCAAGCAGCTGGAATTTTGTCAGACCGCGTTGGCGCGAGGGGAGGAGCGGGCGATGAGGGGCTCGCGTGATGGTGCTGCGCATTGGACGTGCTTTCCAGAATAGCTGTGAGTATGACAAGATGCGAGAGTATAAGGCACGGCATGCATCGCGGTGAAAGCCGGTGACGGGAAACGCTGGAATTTTTCGCCCACGGCGGCTTTACGCGGTTTTGTCATTGTCAAAATAACATTGAAATGAGTTCCACTCACGCACGCGGCCCAGCCGTCGGAGGAAGACATGTCGGAGCAGTACATCCTGGCGCTCGACCAGGGCACCACCAGTTCACGCGCTATCTTGTTCGATCATGCCGGTCACATCGTCAGCACGGCGCAAAAGGAATTCCAGCAGATTTATCCGCAGCCCGGCTGGGTTGAGCATGATCCGCAAGAGATCTGGGCGACGCAAGCCGGGGTAGCGGCGGAAGCTGTCACCAAGGCCGGTCTCAACGGCGCCTCGATTGCCGCCATCGGTATCACCAACCAGCGTGAAACCACCATCGTCTGGGATCGCGATAGCGGCCGCCCCTTGTATAACGCTATCGTCTGGCAAGACCGCCGCACCGCGGCGTTTTGCGATGCGCTCAAAGCCGCCGGCCACCAGGATGCCATTCGCGCCAAAACCGGTTTGCTGGTCGATTCTTATTTTTCCGCCACCAAGATCCGCTGGATCCTCGACAACGTGCCAGGCGCGCGCGCGCTGGCCAATGCCGGCAAGCTCGCCTTCGGCACCGTCGACAGCTGGCTGATCTGGAATTTCACGCGCGGAGAATTGCATGTCACCGACGTCAGCAATGCTTCACGCACCATGCTGTTCAATATCCACACGCTGGAATGGGACGACGAATTGCTGGCGCTGCTCGATATCCCGCGCAGCCTGCTGCCGCAGGTGCGTCAGTCCAGCGAGATTTACGGCCATACCCAGACCACCGTATTCGCATCGAAGATTCCGATTGCCGGCATCGCCGGTGACCAGCATGCGGCCTTGTTCGGGCAAATGTGTACGGCGCCGGGCATGGTCAAGAACACCTATGGCACCGGTTGCTTCATGGTGATGAATACCGGCGACCAGCCGATTGTGTCGAAGAACAATCTGCTGACTACGATCGCCTGGCAAGTCGACGGCAAGGTGCAATACGCGCTCGAGGGCAGCATCTTCATCGGCGGTGCGGTGGTGCAGTGGCTGCGCGACGGCCTCGGCATCATCCGTCATTCGCGCGATGTCGAAGCGCTGGCGCGCAGCGTGCCGGACAGCGACGGCGTCTACCTGGTGCCGGCCTTTGCCGGACTCGGCGCACCGCACTGGAACCCGCATGCGCGCGGCGCCATGTTCGGCGCCACCCGGGGGACGACTTCCGCCCATCTGGCGCGCGCTGCGCTCGACAGCATTGCTTACCAGACCATGGATGTATTGAAGGCGATGCAGGCCGATGCCGGCCTCGACATCGCGCAACTGCGTGTGGACGGCGGCGCGACCGCCAATGATTTACTGATGCAGTTCCAGTCCGATATCTTGGGCGTGGAAGTGATTCGTCCCGAGGTGACGGAAACCACGGCGCTGGGCGCGGCCTATCTGGCGGGGCTGGCCGTCGGCTTTTGGCCGGACCAGGACACCCTGCGCCGGCAATGGCGGCAAGACGCCAGCTTCAGGCCGGCGCTGCCGGACGAACAGGTGAATAAACTGATCCGCGGCTGGCAGCGCGCGATTGCGGCGGCCAAGTCATGGGCCGACGATCGTTGACGAGGGCCGGTTTCAGGGCGCCGTCAGCGTCACGGGGAAGCCAGCCTGCTCGGTGACGGCGGCCGACAGCGTCGCATACAGCTCGGAGCCGTCGCGCGTGCTGACCCATTGGCTGCCGTTGTACTTGTAGTGGAAGCCACCGGATTTGGCGGCCAGCCACAGTTCCTGCATCGGCGCCTGGCTGTTGACGATGATTTTGGAGCCGCTGTCGATGCATTCGATTTCCAGCACATTGCCGCTGCGGCTGCATTCGACATCGAGGTCAGTGTCGTCGGTGGCCTGCTCCAGTGCGGCTTCGATCGCGTTCAGCGCGGAATCCGCGAGGGCCAGGAATTCTGATTCTGTCATGCTACACTCCGAGACATTGATGTAAACCCGTGATTCTATCGTGAAGTCTCCATTTCATTTTTCCCCGGCCTTGCCGGTCCTGAGCGCCACTGCTGCGGCACTGGTCTTGCTGCTGGCCGGTTGCGGTCAAAAAGGGCCGCTGTACATGCCCAAACCGCCGGCTGAACACCCGGTCAGGACGGCGCCTGCTGACGCCGCGACCGACAATGCCGGCGCGCTACTTACTCCTTCCAAATAATTTTCGCCGTCTCTTCTATGTCTCATTTTTCTTATCGCGACGGCGTTCTGCATGCCGAAAACCTGCCGCTGAGCAAGCTGGCCCAGCAATTCGGCTCGCCGCTGTACGTCTATTCCAAGGCGGCGCTGACGGCCAATTATTCAGCCTATGCCGATGCCTGCAAGAAAGCCGGCCGCGGCAATCAAGATGCGCTGGTTTGCTATTCGGTCAAATCCAATTCCAACCTGGCGGTGCTCAATGTGCTGGGCAAGCTCGGCTCCGGCTTCGACATTGTTTCGGGCGGCGAACTGCTACGCGTGATTGCCGCCGGCGGCGACCCGCGCAAGGTGATCTTCTCGGGTGTCGGCAAGGGGCGCGACGAAATGCGCCTGGCCTTGCAACACGACATCCTGTGCTTCAACGTCGAATCGATCCCGGAAGTGCATCGCCTCAACGAAGTGGCGGGCGAAGCCGGCAAGCGCGCGCGTATTTCGCTGCGCGTGAATCCGAACGTCGACGCCAAGACCCACCCCTACATTTCCACCGGCCTCAAGGAAAACAAGTTCGGCGTCGCCTATGAAGATGCGCTGGCGTGCTACCGTGACGCGGCGGCGTTGCCGAACATTGAAGTGGTCGGCATCGACTGCCACATCGGCTCGCAATTGCTCGACGACGCGCCGCTGCTGGAAGCGCTCGACAAGGTGATCGAACTGATCGACCAGCTGGAATCCGAAGGCATTGCCATTCATCACCTCGACATCGGCGGCGGCATCGGCATCACCTATGACGACGAACAGCCGGTTGCGATTGGCGATTATCTGGCGCGCGTGTTTGCCCGCGTCGACGCCTGGCGCAAGGAAAAATACGCCGGCAGCGCAATCAAGGTCATGTTCGAGCCGGGCCGCTCCATCGTGGGCAACGCCGGTTTGCTGATCACCGAAGTGCAATACCTGAAGCATGGCGAAAGCAAGAATTTCGCGGTGGTCGATGCCGCCATGAACGACTTGATGCGGCCTGCGATGTATGAAGCATGGCATGGCGTACAAGTGGTGCAGCAAAGTCAGGATGCCGCCAGAACTTACGACGTGGTCGGCCCGGTGTGCGAATCCGGCGACTGGCTGGCGCGCAACCGGGAACTGGCGATCCAGCCGGGCGACTTGCTGGCGCTGATGTCGGCCGGCGCCTACGGCATGACCATGGCCTCCAACTACAACACGCGTGGTCGCGCCGCCGAAGTACTGGTTGATGGCGACCAGGCCCACCTGATCCGCAAGCGTGAAAATCCGGCCGACTTGTTCGCGCTGGAAACCGTCGTCGACTGAACGATGTCAATGGCATGCTGAAAACGGGGCGAGTTCCGCAAGGGCTCGCCCCGTTGCCATTGGGCGACGGTTCAGCATTGATGCGCCGGCCTGCGCTTCGATCAAAAAAGAGAAAAGGGTGTTGAGCGCCATGGAAGACAAGAGATGCACCGCGTCAGATGAGCCTGATCGGGCCCGCTTCAGGATACTGGGCGAGGATTTTTTCAACCAGGACAGTCCTGGGCTGGCGCGCGCCCTGATCGGCAAGGTATTGCGTCGACGCTGGCAAAACCAGTGGCTTTCAGCCCGCATCATTGAGACCGAGGCTTATCGTCTCGACGAGCGCGGCAGCCACGCATCGCTGGGCTACACTCACAAACGGCGCGCGCTCTTCATGGCGGGCGGCACCATTTACATGTACTACGCCCGTGGCGGCGATTCGCTCAACTTCAGCGCCGCCGGTCCAGGCAACGCGGTCCTGATCAAATCAGCCTATCCCTGGATCGATCGCATCGCCGGCCCCGTTGCGCTGGCGGTGATGCAGGCGGAAAACCCTGACGCGCAGGGCGCTCCACGGCCGCTGCAGCGCTTATGCGCGGGACAAACCTTGCTTTGCCGGGCCTTGGCCTTGCGCGTGCCCGACTGGGATGCCGCCTCGTTCGATCCGGATGTGTTTTTTGTCGACGATGTGGGCGAATCGCCGCAGACGCTGATCGAGACCACACGACTGGGCATTCCGACGGGACGGGACGAGCACCTCCCTTACCGCTATGTCGATCCCGGCTATGCCCGCTACTGCACCCGTAATCCCCTGCGCAGGGGGCAGACTGCACCTTTGCATTATCGTTGGGTCGATCGCGATGGCAAGGTGGCTGCCGTGCAGGAATTCCCTGCCGACCTCATGCCGATCGCCAGTCCTCCATCTTCCCTCTGACGACCACAGTCCGCGTCGGTCCCGATAGCTTAAAGCCGTTATTGCATGCCGGGCAGACAGTGAAGCGGAAATTGACGCTGAATTGTCGCAAGGCAATTCTGCTTTTTCGTGCCTGGTCTTGGGCTGCTTTGATGAGTCTTTGGGAGGGCGGCGGCGGGCCTCGCGTGGAGAATATGAGACGCTCGGTATAGTTGGCGTAAATTTTGCTGGGACTTGCTTGTCGGCGTATAAAAATACGGCGCTAATGCCGTTATAATTCGCGTTTTCGCGCCTCGCCCGCCTGATTTTCAGTCCCTTTTTAGCCCTTTTTGCGTAAGGAAATTGCATGAATGCCCTGATCTGGTTCGTCATACTTTATTGGGTTATTTCAGTCGGTATCGGCCTTTACGCAACCCGTTACGTCAAGAGCGCCAAGGACTTCGCCGTGGCCGGCCGCTCGCTGCCGATGTCGGTGGTGACGGCGACGGTGTTCGCCACCTGGTTCGGCTCCGAAGCGGTGCTCGGGGTGTCCTCGACTTTCCTCAAGGAAGGCCTGGGCGGCATCGTGGCCGATCCTTTCGGCTCTTCGCTGTGCCTGATCCTGGTCGGCGTGTTCTTCGCCAAGCCGCTGTACCGCATGAATTTGCTGACCATCGGCGACTACTACAAGAAACGTTTCGGCCGCGCCGCCGAAATGCTGGTGACGATCTGCATCGTGATCTCCTACCTGGGATGGGTCGCTGCGCAAATCAAGGCGCTTGGCCTGGTGTTCAACGTGGTGTCGGGCGGTTATATCCCGATGCACTGGGGCATGATCATCGGCGCCTCCAGCGTGCTGATCTATACGCTCATGGGCGGCATGTGGGCGGTGGCGATCACCGACTTCCTGCAAATGATCATCGTGGTGGTCGGCATGCTCTACATCGGCTGGGAAGTGTCGGACATGGTCGGCGGTCCTGCGGTCGTGATCCAGCATGCGGCCGACGCCGGCAAATTCAACTTCTGGCCTTCGCCCACGCCCAAGGAGGTGCTGTGGTTCTTTGCCGCCTGGATCACCATGATGCTGGGCTCGATTCCGCAGCAGGACGTGTTCCAGCGCGTGATGTCGTCGAAGAATGAAAACGTCGCGCGCAATGCATCGATCCTGGGCGGCGTGATCTATTTCTTCTTCGTGTTCATCCCGATTTTCCTGGCTTACTCGGCCACGCTGATCGATCCGGCCATGGTGTCGCGCCTGCTGGAAACCGATTCGCAACTGGTGCTGCCGACGTTGATCATGGAAAAAATGCCGGTGTTCGCGCAGGTGATGTTCTTCGGTGCGCTGTTGTCGGCGATCAAGAGCTGCGCCAGCGCCACCTTGCTGGCGCCGTCGGTGACCTTCACCGAAAACGTGATCAAGGAAATCCGCCCGTGGAAGACCGACAAGGAATTCCTGTTCGCCATGCGCGTGGTGGTGCTGATTTTCACCATTGCGGTGACGGCGCTGGCGCTCAACAGCCAATCCAGCATTTATCAAATGGTGGAGAACGCCTACAAGGTGACGCTGGTCGCCGCCTTCGTGCCGCTGGCTTTCGGCGTGTACTGGAAGCGCGCTACGCGCCAGGGCGCACTGGCGGCGATGATCCTCGGCCTGGTCTCGTGGATCACGCTGGAATACACCGCGCCGGAAGGCATGTGGCCGCCGCAACTGGTCGGCTTGCTGATGAGTATCGGCGGCATGGTGGTCGGTTCGCTGTTGCCGCAACTGGTGGCGCCGATTCCACAGGCTTCGCCACAAGCGGTCTTGAGTGCCGACGGCCAAGGCTGACAGGCCCCGTTTGCCCGCGTGCGGTTCGCCTTCCTGGTGGACCGCACGCGTGGCGCTAGTCTTCTTCCTTGCGGGCGTTCTGTCCGCATACACGTTCCATTTCTGTTGATTTCCTCGCTTTTTATTCTCAAATATTTCGTCAAAAACGGAATTTGTTATCGAAAAAGCAATTGGAACTAATCGATCATAAATCGACCTCACAGAGCATGCCTCTGAAAAAAAGCGAATACGACTTTACTGCTGACGCCCTGTTTCTGGACTTCGACGGCACCCTCGTGGACCTGGCGCCGGAGCCGGACGGTGTGGTGTTGCCGCCGCAACTGGTGGGCTTGCTGCAACGTCTGCAACAGGCGGCCGATGGCGCGCTGGCGGTGGTCAGCGGGCGGCCGCTGGCGCAAATCGATCATTATCTGGCGCCGCTGAAATTGCCCGGAGCCGGCGTGCACGGGCTCGAACGGCGCGATGCACAAGGTCGCGTGACCGAGCTGCCGGCACCCGACACGCAGCGTTTGATGGAACGCCTGGCCACCCTGGTGGCGCGCCACCAGGGTTTGCTGCTGGAGCCCAAACGCGGCGCGCTGGCCTTGCACTACCGGCAAGCGCCGCATCTGGAGCAGGCCTGTATCGAGGCCATGAATCACGCCGTCACGCGGGTGCCGGGTTTCTCGGTCCTGCGCGGCAAGATGGTGGTGGAAGCCAAGGCGGCGATTGCCGGCAAGGGCGATGCGATTGCCGCCTTCATGACGCAAGCGCCGTTCGCCGGACGACGTCCGGTGTTCGTCGGCGATGACGTCACCGACGAAACCGGCTTCGCCTGGGTGCAAGCGGTCGGCGCCGGTATCGGTATCAAGATCGGCAATGGACCCAGCCAGGCATTGAACCGACTGGATAGTCCGGAGCAATTGCATCACTGGCTGGAACAGGCATTGAAAACCGCGCGCGTTCCCTGAAACAGGGGAATCTCAGGAGCAACGACGCAACACGTAGGCAGCACTCTTACCGTCGCTCTCATCCGCGTGACAACAACAAGAGGAAGGCAACATGAGCACGTCATCATCCATCGACACTCCCAGCAACGACACTTCCACCGGCACCAGCAATGACGGCGCCAGGCCCTCCACTTCCTCGCTCGACCTCGGCGTCATCGGCAACTGTTCCTACAGTGCGCTGATCGACAAGCTCGGCCGCATCGTCTGGTGCTGTCTGCCGCGCTTCGACGGCGACCCGGTCTTCAACGCCTTGCTCGATCCCGGCGAGAGCGGCAGTTTGTGGAGCTTCGAGCTGGAGAATTTCTCGCACAGCGAGCAGTGGTACGAACCCAATACCGCAGTGCTCAAGACCCGCCTGTATGACACGCTGGGGCAGGGCGTTGAAATCACCGATTTCGCCCCGCGCTTTCCCAGTCGCGGTCGCTTCTTCCGGCCGCAGACGCTGGTGCGCCGGGTGTTGCCGCTCAATGGCGCGCCGCGCCTGCGGGTGTTGTTACGACCGCGTTTCGACTGGGGCCGCGAGGTGCCGGAAATCACGCGCGGCAGCAATCACGTGCGCTACGTCGGTTCGGAAATGATCCTGCGTCTGAACACTGATGCGCCGATCAGCTACCTGCTCGATGAAACCGCTTTCGTCATCAGCCGGCCGTTCAATTTTTTGCTGGGCCCCGATGAAACGCTGACCGGCGGCATCGGCGACACCGCACGCAGCTTCGAACAGGAAACCGTCACCTATTGGCGTAACTGGAGCCGCAGTCTTGCCACGCCGCTGGAGTGGCAAGCCGCCGTGATCCGCGCCGCCATCACGCTCAAGTTGTCGGTGTATGAAGACACCGGCGCGATCATCGCCGCCATGACCACCAGCGTGCCCGAAGCGCCGGGCAGCGCGCGTAACTGGGATTACCGCTATTGCTGGTTGCGCGACGCCTTCTTCGTGGTGCGCGCCTTGAACAGCATTTCCGAACTCGGCACCATGGAAGATTATTTGCGCTGGCTCACCAACGTGGTGGTGCGCTCGGCCGGCGGACATGTGCAGCCGTTGTATGGCATCGGCCTGGAAGAAGCATTGCCGGAACAAATCCTCGATCACTTGCCCGGCTATCGCCACCACGCGCCGGTGCGCGTCGGCAACCAGGCCTATGAACATTTCCAGCACGACGTCTACGGCAATATCATCCTCGGCGCGGCCCAGGCTTTCCACGACCAGCGCCTGCACCATCGCGCCGGCATCGAGCAGTTCAAGCATCTGGAAGCGGTGGGCGAGCGCGCCTTTGAAATGTATGATCGTGCTGACGCCGGCATGTGGGAATTGCGCACGCGTTCGCGTATCCACACTTCGTCGGCACTGATGAGCTGGGCTGCCTGCGATCGGCTTGCCAAGATTGCGGTGCGGCTGGAGTTGAGCGATCGCGCCACTTACTGGATAGAGCGCGCCGACATGATCGGCAAGCGCATCCTGACCGAAGCCTGGAATGAAGAGCGCCAGACCTATGCTGAAAGTTTCGGCGGTCGCGATCTCGACGCCAGCGTCTTGCTGATGGTGGAGGTCGGCCTGATCGCGCCGACCGACAAGCGCTTCATTGCCACCGTCGACGCCCTCGAAAAATATCTGTGCGACGGCCCGTACATGCGCCGCTACGAAGCGCCCGACGATTTCGGCCGTCCTGAAACCGCGTTCAACATCTGCACCTTCTGGCGCATCGACGCGCTCGCGCGCATCGGCCGCAAGGAGCAGGCGCGTGACATTTTCGAAGCCATGCTGGCGGCGCGCAACCATGTCGGCCTGCTGTCCGAAGACACGCATCCGGTCACCGGCCAGATGTGGGGCAATTTCCCACAGACCTATTCGATGGTGGGCATCATCAATTGCGCGATGCGTCTGTCTGCGTCCTGGGAGAGCGTGATTTGATCGAGTCTTCGAAGCTTATGCATTCATCCTCCCTGCACAACAAAAAAGGAATCTCATCATGTCTCGCCTGGTGGTAGTTTCCAATCGTCTGGCTGATCCGCGCAAACCGGCGGCCGGGGGGCTGGCGGTGGCGCTGGGTGAAACCCTCAAACGTACCGGCGGCGTCTGGTTCGGCTGGAGCGGCAAGGTCGTCGCAGACGGTACTCCCGGAGAAGGCGCTTTGCATGTCAGCCAGGCCGGCTCGGTCACGCTGGCGGAGCTCGACCTGTGCGCTGAAGATCACGACGCTTATTACCGCGGCTACGCCAACGGCGTGCTGTGGCCGGTATTCCATTACCGGCTTGACCTGGCGCATTTCGAGGCCGGCCACCTGGGCGGCTATCGCCGCGTCAATCAATTGTTCGCACGCAAGCTGATGCCGCTGCTCAAGCCGGACGACCTGATCTGGATCCACGATTACCACCTGATTCCCCTGGCTGCGGAGTTGCGCGCCATGGGTTGCGGCAACCGTATCGGTTTCTTCCTGCACATTCCTTTGCCGCCGCCGCAAATCCTGGCGGCGATTCCGTCACACGAATGGTTGATGCGCGCCTTGTTCGCCTACGATCTGGTGGGCTTCCAGACCGAGGCGGACCTGCAGCATTTTTCGAACTACGTCAAAGCCGAAGCCACGGCTGAGACCGTCGGCGTGAGCCAGTTCCGTGCCTTCAACAGTACGGTGCAGGCCAAGGCCTTTCCTATCGGTATCGACGTTGACGACTTCCAGCGCCTCGGCCGCGCGCGTGAAGCACGCGAGACCTTCGACACCACGCGCAAGGAATATTCGCGCCGGCGTCTGTTGATCGGCGTCGACCGGCTCGACTATTCCAAGGGCTTGCCGCACCGCATCCGCGCTTTCCGCGAGCTGCTCCAGCAGTATCCGGAAAACCGCCACAGCGCCACGCTGCTGCAGGTGGCCTCGCCCAGCCGCGAAGATGTCGACGCTTATGCCGACATCCAGCGCGAACTGGAAAGCCTGTGCGGCTCCATCAATGGCGACTTCGGCGATTTCGACTGGATGCCGATCCGTTACATGCATCGTACGGTGGCGCGCAAGCGTCTGCCGGGCTTGTATCGGGCTTGTGCGGTGGCGCTGGTGACGCCGTTGCGCGACGGCATGAACCTGGTCGCCAAGGAATTCGTCGCGGCCCAGGACGAGGAAGATCCCGGCGTGCTGGTGCTGTCGCGTTTTGCCGGCGCCGCCGAGCAAATGAAGGAAGCGTTGCTGGTCAATCCCTACGACACCCACGGCACCGCGCAGGCGATCCAGCATGCCTTGCAGATGCCGCTGGCCGAACGCAAAGAGCGCCACGCGGCGCTGCTGGCCAATATTCGGGAGTTCGACGTGCACTGGTGGCGTCGCAGTTTCTTGCAGACATTGGAAGAATCGCGATAGAACGGCGCTCCACACACCCATTTTTGAAATAATAAGACGGACTTGTTGCTTGGCAGCAGCGTCCGGCCGGTGCTTGCACGGCCTTGACGGGCCTGACTTGCGGCCGACTCGTAAAATCGCCTGAAAAACCTTTATAATTCAGGGTTTTGGACGATTTTTGCCGGAGTATTTTATGCCGATTTACGCGTATCGCTGCGAAGCGTGTGGTTTTGCCAAAGATGTGCTGCAAAAGATGTCTGACGATGCGTTGACCGTTTGTCCATCCTGCAGTAAAGACAGCTTCAGAAAACAACTGACTGCCGCCGGCTTCCAGCTCAAGGGCTCGGGCTGGTATGTGACCGATTTCCGCGGCAACAACAACAGCGTCGCCAACAGCACCGGCGCCACCGGCACCGCGCTGCCGGCAGCCGAAGCGCCGCCATCTTCCGACGCGGGTGCTGCCGCCGCACCTGCTGCGTCATCCACTCCTGCTGCTGCCGCACCGGCTGCACCAGCCGCCGCAGCCCCGAGTGCGCCAAGTACTCCGAGCGCTACGTAAGCGAAAAACCATCCCATGCGCAAATATTTCATCACCGGCCTGCTGATCCTGGTCCCACTCGCCATCACGGTGTGGGTGCTCAATCTGATCATTGGCACCATGGACCAGTCGCTGCTGCTGCTGCCCGAAAGCTGGCGGCCGGAAGCGCTGGTCGGCTTCCATATCCCGGGCCTGGGCACCATCCTCACGCTGCTGATCATCTTCATCACCGGCCTGGCCACGCGCAACTTCATCGGCCGCCAGGTGGTGTCGCTGTGGGAAGGCCTGCTGACCCGCATTCCGGTGGTCAAATCGATCTATTCCAGCGTCAAGCAAGTGTCGGATACGCTGTTCTCCTCGTCCGGCAATGCTTTTCGCAAGGCTGTGCTGGTGCAGTATCCGCGCCAGGGGTCGTGGACCATCGCCTTCCTGACCGGTATCCCCGGCGGTGAAGTGAAGAACCACCTGCAAGGCGACTACGTCAGTCTGTACGTGCCGACCACGCCGAACCCGACCTCGGGATTTTTCCTGATGGTGCCGCGTGCCGATACCATCGAGCTCGACATGAGCGTGGACGAGGCGCTCAAGTACATCGTCTCGATGGGCGTGGTCTCGCCGGAAATGCAAATCGACAAGAAGATCATCACCGAGATTGTCACCGACACCACGACACATAATTGAGGGGGCGTTCGGCGTTGCGGTCTTCAGGTCTTCACCATCCGCGCGCTGTTCTGCCCCGCCTTCGTCCTGCCAGCATCAAAGAACACCAACGAACTGAATCAAACGAAACTGTAACCGGAACCTGAATATGTCCATGCGAACTCAATACTGCGGCCTCACCACTGAGGCATTGCTCGGCCAAACCGTCAGCCTGTGCGGCTGGGTGCATCGTCGTCGCGACCACGGCGGCGTGATCTTCATCGACCTGCGCGATCGCGAAGGCCTGGTGCAAGTCGTCTGCGATCCGGACCGCGCCGACGTGTTCAAGAACGCCGAAGCCGTGCGCAACGAATTCTGCCTGCGCATCACTGGCGTCGTGCGCAACCGTCCTGACGGCACCGGCAACAGCAACCTGAAATCGGGCAAGATCGAAGTGCTGGCGCACGAACTGGAAGTGCTGAACCCATCGGTGACGCCGCCGTTCCAGCTGGACGACGACAACCTGTCGGAAACCACCCGCCTGACGCATCGCGTGCTCGACTTGCGCCGTCCGCAAATGCAAAACAACCTGCGCCTGCGTTACAAGGTGGCGATGGAAGTGCGCAAATTCCTCGACGCGCAAGGCTTCATCGATATCGAAACACCGATGCTGACCAAGTCGACCCCGGAAGGCGCCCGCGACTACCTGGTGCCGTCGCGCGTGAACGCCGGCGAATTCTTCGCGTTGCCGCAATCGCCGCAGCTGTTCAAGCAATTGCTGATGGTCGCCAACTTCGATCGTTACTACCAGATCACCAAGTGCTTCCGCGACGAAGATTTGCGTGCCGACCGTCAACCTGAATTCACCCAGATCGACTGCGAAACTTCCTTCATGAGCGAGCAGGAAATCCGCGACCTGTTCGAAGGCATGATCCGCCTGGTGTTCAAGAACGTGCTCGACATCGATCTGCCGAACCCGTTCCCGGTGATGGACTTCGCCACCGCGATGGGCATGTACGGTTCGGACAAGCCGGACATGCGCGTCAAGTTGGAATTCACCGAGCTGACTGATGTCATGAAAGACGTCGACTTCAAGGTGTTCGCCGGTGCCGCCAACAGTGAAGGCGGCCGCGTGGTCGGTCTGCGCGTGCCGGGCGGCGCCGAAATGCCGCGTTCGGAAATCGATGCCTATACCCAATTTGTCGCCATCTACGGCGCCAAGGGCCTGGCCTATATCAAGGTCAACGAAAAGGCCAAAGGTCGCGACGGCCTGCAATCGCCTATCGTCAAGAACCTGCATGACGCAGCCCTGGCAGCGATCGTCGAGAAGACCGGCGCGCAAGACGGCGACCTGATTTTCTTCGGCGCCGACAAGATCAAGGTCGTCAACGACGCCATCGGCGCGCTGCGCGTGAAGATCGGTCACAGCGATTTCGGCAAGAAGAATGGCTTGTTCGACGACGTCTGGCGTCCGCTGTGGGTGGTCGACTTCCCGATGTTCGAATACGACGAAGACAACCAGCGTTGGGTCGCGTTGCATCACCCGTTCACCTCGCCCAAGGATGGTCATGAAGATTTCATCTCGACCAACCCGGCAGCCGCCATCGCCAAGGCCTATGACCTGGTGTTGAACGGTTGGGAAATGGGCGGTGGTTCGGTGCGTATCCACCGCGCCGATGTCCAGAGCAAGGTGTTCCGTGCGCTCAAGATCGACGACGAAGAAGCACGCCTGAAGTTCGGCTTCCTGCTGGATGCGTTGCAATACGGCGCGCCTCCGCACGGCGGCATCGCCTTCGGCCTGGATCGCCTGGTGACCATGATGGCCGGCGCCGAATCGATCCGCGACGTGATCGCTTTCCCGAAGACCCAGCGCGCGCAATGTCTGTTGACGCAAGCGCCGTCGGCGGTCGACGAAAAACAATTGCGCGAACTGCATATCCGTTTGCGCAATGCGGAGCCGGCAGTCAAGGCCTAAGTTCGGCAACATCGTCTGCGCCTGATCCGCGCGGACAAAAAAGAAGGCGCGTGCAGCAATGCATCGCGCTTTTTTTCATGGGCGTTGCGCAACGTCGGGGCCCCTATTCGATATAAATCTTTTACCCACGCATGCGCTGCAAGCATGGCGACATGCGCAGATATCATTTCCGGCTTGCTTCTTGCTCGCCCTATTATCGAACGCGTATCGTTGTGTTCAATCTAAGGGGGATTCATGCAAACCAATACTGCCTACGCCGCCGCACCGCCGGCGGTCAGCACCGACCAGCGCCGCCGCGCCATCATCGCCACCGTCATCGGCAACGGCCTTGAGTGGTTCGACTTCACGGTCTATAGTTTCTTCGCCGTCATCATCGCCAAGCTGTTTTTCCCCACCGGCAATGAACTGACCTCTCTATTATTGGCGGTTGCCACTTTCGGCGTCGGCTTCTTCATGCGTCCCGTAGGCGGCATCTTGCTCGGCATTTACGCCGACCGCGTCGGCCGCAAGGCGGCCTTGTCGCTGACCATCCTGCTGATGGCGGCCGGCACCACCCTGATCGGACTGGCGCCGACCTATGCACAGATCGGCCTGTTCGCACCGATGATCATCGTCGTCGCACGCCTGCTGCAGGGCTTTTCCGCAGGCGGTGAAATGGGCAGCGCCACCGCCTTCCTGACCGAGTATGCCCCGGTCGAGGAACGCGCGTTTTACTCCAGCTGGATCCAGGCCAGCATCGGCGTGGCCGTGTTGCTGGGCGCCGCAGTCGGCACCTTCGTCACCAGCAGCTTGAGCCCCGAGGCGCTGGCAAGCTGGGGCTGGCGCCTGCCTTTCCTGTTGGGCATCATCATCGGCCCGGTCGGCTATTACATCCGCCATCACCTCGATGAGACACCGGCCTTCCTGGAAGCCAAGGACAAGACCGATTCGCCACTCAAGGAGATCATCAACAACTTTCCGCGCGAAACCCTGGCCAGTTTTTCGATGGTGATTTTGTGGACGGTCTGTACCTACGTGCTGCTGTTCTACATGCCGACCTATTCGATCAAGGTGCTCAAGCTGCCACAATCGACCGGCTTCATCGCCGGCATGGTGGGAGGCCTGTGCATCATGGTGTTCGCGCCCATCGTCGGTCGCCTGGCGGATCGCTTCGGTCGCCGCCGCTTCCTGTCGGGTTCAGCGCTGCTGATCCTGCTGCTGGCGTACCCCATGTTCACCTACATCAACGTCGCACCGGGCCTGGCTTCGTTGCTGATCTTCCAACTGGTGTTCGGGGTCCTGATCGCGACCTACACCGGCCCGATCCTGGCGGCGTTCTCCGAGCTGTTCCCGGCCAAGGTGCTGTCGACCGGGTTATCGGTCGCCTACAACCTGGCGGTGACTATCTTCGGCGGATTTGCGTCGTTCTTCATCACCTGGCTGATTGCCGCTACCGGCAGCACCATGGCGCCGGCCTTCTATGTGATGATCGCCGCCGCCATCAGCCTGGTCGGCACGCGCTTTGTGCGTGAGCCGCGGTATTTGCAACAAGCTTAACTTTCGAATTTTTCAATTTCTCCATGACCAAGATTCTCCTGCAGGGCGGCAACGTCCTCGATCCAGCGCACGGCAGCTTGCTGCTGCGCCACGATGTATTGATTGAAAACGAGCGCATCATTGACGTGTCGTCGACACCGATCGTTGCGCCCGATGCCCAGCGCATCGACGTGACCGGCAAGACCGTCATGCCGGGCCTGATCGATTGCCACGTGCACGTACTGGCCTCGCTGGCGAACCTGGGCGCCAACGCCTTGCAGCCGGGTTCGCTGACCTCGATTCGCGCCTTGCCCATCGTCGAGGCGATGCTCAACCGCGGCTTCACCACGGTGCGCGATGCCGGCGGCGCCGATTGGGGCCTGGCGCAGGCGATCGCCATCGGCCTGGTGCCGGGACCGCGCATCTTCCCGTCCGGCAAAGCCTTGTCACAGACCGGCGGTCACGGCGATTTCCGTCCACGTTCGGATGTGCTGGAGCCGTGTTCCTGCGCCTTCCGCGCCGGCGCGATTGCACGCGTGGCCGACGGTGTTGACGCCGTGCGCCTGGCCGCGCGTGAAGAAATCCAGAAGGGCGCCACCCAGATCAAGATCATGGCCTCCGGCGGCGTGGCCTCGCCGACCGATCCTATCGGCAACACGCAATACAGTGAAGATGAAATCCGCGCCATCGTGGCCGAGGCGGAAGCAGCGCAAACTTATGTGATGGCGCATGCCTATACCGGCCGCGCCATTTCGCGCGCGGTACGCTGCGGCGTGCGCACCATCGAACACGGCAACCTGGTCGATGCCGACGCCGCCCGCGTGATGCGCGAGCACGGTGCTTTCGTGGTGCCGACGCTGGTGACTTACGACGCGCTGGCGCGCGACGGTGCCCGTCTGGGTTTGCCGGCCGATTCGGTGGCCAAGATCGAATCGGTGCGCCAGGCCGGGCGAGACTCGCTCAAGATTTATGCCGAGCATGGCGTGCAAATGGGTTTCGGCTCCGATTTGTTGGGCGAAATGCATCAGGACCAGTCGCAGGAATTCGTGATCCGCGCCGAGATCCTCGGCAACCTCGAAGCGATCCGTTCGGCGACTTCGATTGCTGCGGCCATCCTGCAACGCGAAGGCGAACTCGGCACGGTGCGTGTCGGTGCGCGCGCCGATCTGATCGTGGTCGAGGGCAACCCGCTCGACGACATCAGCCTGCTGGCAGGGCAGGGCGAGCATTTGTCGCTGGTGATGCAAGGCGGCTACCTGCATCGCAGCAGTCTCTGATCGCATCGACCTCCGTGTAAATCCGGTCAGGCACGAATTTCGCTCTATGATGGGCTCTGTGTTGTTTGAATATGGGCCACCATCATGCGTATTTCCCCGCTGCCTCCGCTGCCGTCGCTGATCGCGTTTGAAGCTGCCATGCGTCACAGCAGCTTCACGCGCGCCGCCGCCGAGCTGCATCTGACGCAAAGCGCCATCAGCCGCCAGATCGCCCAGCTCGAGCGCTTCCTCGGCAAGAAACTGTTCATCCGCGAGCCGCGCGCCTTGCGCCTGACCGTCAGCGGCCAGCGCTATGCTGAAGAAGTGCAGCGCCTGCTGGTCGGCTGCGCCGAGGTGACCGAAGACATCATGAAGCGCAAGGGCCACAGCGAGTTGACGGTGGCTTGTTCTTCCGGTGTCGCGGTGTTGTGGCTGACGCCGCGGCTGGCGCGCTTTCGCGCACTGCAGCCGGAATGCCATCTGCGCCTGATCGTCAACGACAGCCTGGCAGCCTTGTCGGAAACCGACTTCGACATGGGCATATATTTTTTACGCGACGGCCCGCCGTCCGGCCTGGCGGCGCGACGTTTGTATGACGAAGAAGTATTCCCGGTCTGTGCGCCGGCCTATCTGGCCGGACGCACGCTTGCGCCCACCGACCTGCTGCAGGAGACCCTGCTCATGCAGGAAGACGGCCAGCGCCAATGGATGTCATGGCAAAACTGGATGGCGCAGAACGGTCTCGGCGACGTGCGTATCCAACATCAGATCCTGTCCAATCAATATCCCATTCTGTTGCAACTGGCGATGGAAGGCCACGGCATCGTGCTGGCCTGGCGCCACATGATCGACGCCTGCATGCGCGAGGGCTTGCTGGTGCGTGCCTGTGACGCCAGCGCCAGCCTGGGCGGCGGTTACTATGCGGTGTGGCCGCGCGACCGCATCGAACATGCGGCGGCGCGCAGCTTCCGCAATTGGCTGGTGGACGAGAGCGCGATTGGCGCCGCTGCGGACTGAAGGCCCCGGTGGCGATACAATGGCGGTTGCTAGCTGCAGCAACAGGCCCAGAGAAAAATGAATCGCCCTTTTAAAATTCCCGAATCCGTCCTCGTCGTTATTTACACTGCGCAACTCGATGTGCTGCTGATCGAGCGCACCGACAAGGCCGGTTACTGGCAATCCGTGACCGGTTCCAAGGATACGCTGGACGAGCTGCCGGCCGCAACGGCGCGGCGCGAAGTCGGCGAAGAAACCGGCATCATCATTAGTGACGAAATCAGTGTTTCGCCGACAGCCGCCCAGCGCGTTCCGTGCGATCATCTGCATGACTGGCATTTGTCCAATGTGTACGAGATTTATCCGGTCTGGCGCCATCGCTATGCGCCGGGCGTGACGCGCAATACCGAGCATGTGTTCGGTTTGCTGGTGCCGCAAGGCATTCCCGTGACGCTGGCGCCACGGGAACACACGCGCTACCAATGGCTGCCGTATCGCGCGGCGGCCGATCAGTGCTTCTCGCCTTCGAACGCGGAAGCGATCTTGCAATTGCCGCACTACCTGAAGCAGCAAGAAAAGCGGAACGAATAATAAACCGACGGGAAATACATTCCGCCTGTTCCAAACAAGGGGTTTTGCCGATCATATGAAGTTACGCATCGCCACTTACAACATCCACAAGGGCGTCACGTCCTTTAGCGGGCGTCCGCGCATCCATGCGCTCAAGCAGGCGCTGAGCCAGCTCGACGCCGATTTGCTGTTCCTGCAGGAAGTGCAGGGGCGGCACGATCGCATCGCCATCCGCCATGCGGCGCACTGGCCGCAACAGTCGCAGCATGAATACCTGGCGGGTGAATCGCATCATGTCGCCTACGGCATGAACGCCGTGTATGACCATGGTCATCACGGCAATGCCTTTCTTTCGCGCTTCGCGATCGCCTCATCGCGCAACCAGGATGTTTCCGACCATGCCTACGAATCGCGCGGCATTTTGCATTGCGTGGTCAACGTCGAAGGGGCGGACGTCCATTGCTACGTGATCCATCTTGGTTTGTTCGCGCGCAGCCGCCATCGCCAGACGGCGGCGCTGATCGAGGCGGTACGCGCCTCGTCGCCGCCGGACGCGCCGCTGATCATTGCCGGGGATTTCAACGACTGGGGCAACAAGCTCAGCGAATTCCTGCGCATCAGGCTGGGCGTGACGGAAGTGTTCGAGCAGCAGACATCGACGCGCGGCCTGATGGGATACCTGCGCAAGCTCGGCGGCATGCGCTCCATCGCGCAGCCGGCGCGCACCTTCCCGGCCTCGATGCCGTGGCTGCGGCTGGACCGCATCTACCTGCGCGGCTTCGAAGTCGAATCGGCGGAAGTGCTGCGCGGCAGCCTGTGGTCGACGCTGTCGGACCACGCCCCGATCATCAGCACGCTGCGCCTGAAATGATGCCGCCACTGTTCCATATCTCTTCAGTAACGGACGGTTCATGCGGGTGATCAGTTATAGCGGCGGCAATGAGGTCGTGCTGCTGCACAGCGGTGCGCAATTCTTTCCGGCGCTGATCGAGGCAATCGATGCTGCGCATACCGAAATCTATCTCGAGACCTATATTTTCCACGTCGACGATACCGGTATCCTGGTGCGCGACGCCTTGCGCCGTGCGGCGGCGCGCGGGGTGGTGGTCAGCGTCATCACCGACTGGGCCGGTACCGGCCGCGTAGCGAGCAAGCAACTCAAGGCCTCGTTGGTGGACGCCGGCATCGAGCATCGTTCCTTCAATCCCTGGTTCAAACGCGGCGTGGCGCGCAGCCATCGCAAGCTGTGCGTGGTGGACCGCAATTACGCGTTCGTCGGCGGCCTCAATATCAACGACGATTTTTTTGACGACGCCAACTACACGCCGCTGCCGGCGCCGCGCTGGGATTTCGCCGTGCGCATCCACGGGCCGCTGGTACAGGCCATCCATCAGGAAATGCTGAATCAGTGGATACGTATCGGCAAGATGAAGCTGCGCGCGCGTTGGGACAGTTTCCGCCAGTTGCATGCTGAGCAGCATGGCACGCAGCAAGAGCCGGCCCTGGCCGGCCTGGTGGTGCGCGACAACCTGCGCAATCGCCGCACCATCCAGCGCGCCTACCTGCAGGCGTTGGGCCGGGCGCGCGATACTGCTTTCCTCGCCAATCCCTATTTCGCGCCGGGGCGCAAAATGCGCCGCGCGCTGGAAGAGGCTGCCATGCGCGGCGTGCGCGTGACGCTGTTGCTCGGCGTCGGCCAGTTCTATTTGCAGGACGCCGTGGCGCATTCCTTCTACCCCAAGCTGCTCAAGGCGGGCGTGCGCATCGTCGAATACACCAAGACTCAGTTGCACGCCAAGGTCGCCGTCGTGGACGACGAATGGGCCACGGTCGGTTCCAGCAACTATGACGGCCTTAGCCTGTTCGTCAACCAGGAAGCCAACGTGGTGGTCAGCGACGGGGCGTTTGCGCAGACCCTGCGCGCCGAGATCGAAGTGGGCCTGAGCGAAGGGCGGCTGGTGCAGCTGCACGACTTCGTCCACTCGCCTTGGTATAAAAAACTGTGGTACGGCACGGCCTTCCTGTTCTATCGCGGCATCATCCACATCATCACCTTGGGTGAGGACGCCTGAGCGTTCATATCACCAATCCGGTCGGCCGCTGCAATTGTGCGTTCGTACAATTGCCTAGGGTCTCTTCACTGATAACAGCCCTGGTCCTGTGACACGTGGACAATGCGGGTTCATTTTGGCGTCGGAAGAGCGACGTTGGCGACAACAATGAAACCTCTATTCGATCAATAAAAACAATCAATTTCTCAATTTTGATTGATTTCGTTAAAGTTCATGCAGCGCCGTATCAGGCAATTCAGCGATACGGCTCTTCTAACCTAGTTTTTAAGGGATGTGACATGAGCAATAAGTTAACTACTTCCGCAGGCGCACCGGTCGCCGACAACAACAACCTCCAAACCGCCGGCCCGCGCGGCCCGGCCTTGCTGCAGGACGTCTGGTTCCTCGAAAAACTGGCCCACTTCGACCGTGAAGTGATCCCCGAGCGCCGCATGCACGCCAAGGGGTCGGCAGCATATGGCACTTTCACGGTGACGCACGACATCACGCAGTACACCAAGGCCAAGATTTTTTCCGAAGTCGGCAAGAAAACCGACTTGTTCCTGCGCTTCTCGACGGTCGCCGGTGAACGCGGCGCAGCCGACGCCGAGCGCGATATCCGCGGCTTTGCGATCAAGTTCTATACCGAACAAGGCAACTGGGACCTGGTCGGCAACAACACGCCGGTGTTCTTCATGCGCGACCCGCATAAATTCCCCGACCTGAACCGCGCCGTCAAACGCGATCCCAAGACCAACCTGCGCAGCGCCAACAACAACTGGGACTACTGGACGCTGTTGCCCGAAGCGCTGCACCAGATCACCATTGTCATGAGCGACCGCGGCCTGCCGCGTTCGTATCGCCACATGCACGGTTTCGGCAGCCACACCTACAGCTTCATCAGCCCGAGCAACGAGCGCTTCTGGGTCAAGTTCGCCTTCAAGACCCAGCAAGGCATCCAGAACCTGACCGACGCCGAGGCGACCGAACTGGTCGGCCGCGATCGCGAAAGTTCGCAGCGCGACCTGTTTGATTCGATCGAAAACGGCGACTTCCCGCGCTGGAAACTGTTCGTGCAAATCATGCCCGAGAAGGATGCGGGGAGCTATCACATCAATCCGTTCGACCTGACCAAGGTGTGGCCGCACAAGGACTATCCGGAAATCGAAGTCGGCGTGCTGGAGTTGAATCGCAATCCGGAAAACTACTTCGCCGAAGTTGAGCAAGCGGCGTTCTCGCCCGCCAACGTGGTGCCAGGCATCGGCTTTTCGCCGGACAAGATGCTGCAAGGCCGCTTGTTCTCGTACGGGGATGCGCACCGTTACCGCCTGGGTGTGAACCACTACCAGATCCCGGTCAACGCCGCGCGCTGCCCGGTTCACACGTCGCACCGCGACGGCGCCATGCGGGTTGACGGCAACCACGGCGCAACCTTGGGTTACGAGCCGAACAGCTACGGCCAATGGCAGGAGCAGCCCGACTTCCGCGAGCCGCCGCTGGCCATCGAAGGCGCCGCCGATCACTGGAACCACCGCGTCGACGAAGACTACTACTCGCAGCCGCGCGCCTTGTTTCAGCTGATGACGCCGGCGCAGCAGCAGCTCCTGTTCGAGAACACCGCACGCGCCATCAGCGGCGCCTCGGAACCGGTGGTGCAACGCCATATCGACAACTGCAGCCAAGCCGATCCGGCGTATGGCGCTGGGGTAGCCAAGGCGATTGCCGCCATGAAGTAAGTCATCACCAGTACATACCGACCGGAAGGTCGATAACGAAAACCATCAAAACTCCGTTGTTCCACAAGGACAGCGGAGTTTTTTCATAGACAAAAATCTTTGAATAAATATGGTCTTCATACCGAAAATCCATCATATCGCCTTCGCTCTCGAAATGGACTAAGATGGACGTCCCGGATTTCAACAAGCAAGTCAGTCCACCCCCGGAAAGACTTCAGTAATTCAACAAAAGGAGTGAAACATGGATGACGTCGTTATTGTTGCAGCACAGAGAACAGCAGTCGGTAAGTTCGGCGGTTCCTTGTCGAAAATTGCCGCCTCCGATCTCGGCGCGCAAGTCATCAAGGCGTTGCTGGCGAAGACAGGCATCAAGCCCGAAAGCATCAGCGAAGTTATCCTCGGCCAGGTGCTGACTGCCGGTGTCGGCCAGAACCCGGCACGCCAGGCCGTGATCCGTGCCGGCCTGCCTGATATGGTCCCGGCCTTCGTGGTCGGCAAGGTGTGCGGCAGCGGCCTCAAAGCCATCCATCTGGCGGCGCAGGCGATCAAGTGCGGCGACGCCCAGATCGTCATCGCCGGCGGCCAGGAAAACATGAGCGCCTCGCCGCACGTGTTGAACAATTCGCGTGACGGCTTCCGCATGGGTGACGCCAAGCTGACCGACACCATGATCGTCGACGGCTTGTGGGACGTCTACAACCAGTACCACATGGGCATCACCGCCGAAAACGTCGCCAAGAAATACGATATCTCGCGCCAGGAGCAGGACGAGTTTGCCACTGCGTCGCAAAACAAGGCCGAAGCGGCGCAAAAGGCCGGCAAGTTCAAGGATGAAATTGTCCCGATCGAAATCAAGGTCAAGAAAGAAACCGTGCTGTTCGACACCGACGAATTCGTCAAGCACGGCGTTACTGTCGATGCGCTGGCCAGCCTGCGTCCGGCGTTCGACAAGGCCGGTACGGTCACCGCCGGCAATGCTTCCGGCATCAATGACGGCGCCGCTGCGGTGATCGTCACCTCGGCCAAGCTGGCCGCAGAACTGGGCTTGCCGGTGCTGGCCAAGATCAAGTCGTATTCCTCGGCCGGCCTTGATCCGAGCATCATGGGCATGGGCCCGGTGCCAGCTTCGCAGCTGTGCCTGAAGAAGGCCGGCTGGACGCCGCAAGACCTGGACCTGCTGGAAATCAACGAAGCCTTTGCGGCGCAAGCGATTGCGGTCAACAAGCAAATGGGTTGGGACACCAGCAAGATCAACGTCAACGGTGGCGCCATTGCGATCGGTCACCCGATCGGCGCCTCCGGCTGTCGCGTGCTGGTTACGCTGCTGCACGAAATGGTGCGCCGTGACGCCAAGCGCGGCCTGGCCAGCCTGTGTATCGGCGGCGGCATGGGCGTGGCGCTGGCGGTCGAGCGCTGATTGTTGCCGGGGCATGGCCCCGGCACGCAGTAAACTGCCGCACATGCCGGCCTTGATGGTGCATCATCAAGGTCGGCATTTTCATTTGACCTGAATATCGACATGGACAGCATCCGCATCGACAAATGGCTCTGGGCCGCACGCTTCTTCAAGACGCGTTCGCTGGCGACCGACGCCGTCGAACGCGGCAAGGTCAAGCTCAACGGCGAGCGCATCAAGCCTTCGCACAACGTCAAGGTCGGCGCCACCTTGCAGATTGACAACGGCGCCACCGAATGGGAAGTTGTCGTTTGCGGCATCGCCGACAAGCGCGGTTCGGCCGTCGTGGCGCAAACGCTGTACGGCGAGACTGCGGCCAGTACCGAGAAGCGCCGCCTGAGCAGCGAAGATCATCATTTCTTCCGCGAACCGGCCGCCGCCATCAAGGGCCGGCCGACCAAGCGCGACCGCCGTTTGCTCGATTTTTCCTCCTCCTGAACCTCGCAGTGCCAGCGCCGGGCGCGTGTTCGCCGGCGGGTCCCGTCCCCGGCCACTGCAGCGCTGCCGTCTGGGTGGCGCCGCCCTCGTTTCTCATGCGCAAGATTGCCGTCCGGCTTCATGGGCGCGCCCGCGCCGTTGCGCTTCTCAAAGTAAATCTTCAGCGCCCTCATTTTTTGTTTGACATTTATGGGGCAATGAATAATAGTACGACCGTTCGCATAAAAAATTATGAGCTGCCCGGGTAGGCCGAAGACAATAATAAACACCGGTGCAGCACTTGGATTTGGCGTTTTTCGAGATACAGCAATGATTGAGACATCATCATCCGTGACACGGCCGAAGTTCATGCGCAAGGGCGAGCTCACGCGCGCCGCGATCCTTGACGTGGCGCTGGAGCTCTCCAGCCGCGACGGCCTGGAAGGCCTCACCATCGGTTTGCTCGCCGAGAAAATGAAGATGAGCAAATCCGGCGTGTTTGCGCACTTCGGCTCGCGTGAAGACTTGCAGATCGAAGTGGTGCGCCTGTACCACCACCGTTTCGAGCAAGAAGTCTTTTATCCCAGCATCAAAGAGCCGCGCGGCCTGCAGCGCCTGCAAGGCATGTTTGCACGCTGGGTCAAACTGGTCAGCGTGGAAATTGCGCTCGGCTGTATCTATATCAGCGGCGCGGTCGAATACGACGACAGGCCCGGCGCCATCCGCGACCACCTGGTGGCGATGGTGCAGGCCTGGCGCGACGCGTTGCATCGCTGCATCAATCAAGCGATGGAAATGGGCCACCTGCGCGACGACATCAACGTCGAGCAAATGGTCTATGAAATCTATGGCCTGATCCTGGCCTTGCATCACGATGCGCGTTTCCTCAAGATCCCCGGCAGCGTAGAACGCGCGCAGGCGGGCTTTGACCGCCTGATCGACAGTTACCGCAGTCCGCAAGCACCGCAGATTTCAGCGTCCGCCAAGGTCGCCAGCAGCAAAAGCAGCAAGCCGACTGCCAAAAAAGCAGCGTAAATTCAGCCTCACCTATTCCTGATTCATTTTTGATTCAATCAGTTCTGCCGGAGACAAAAAATGCCCCAATACAACGCCCCCCTTCGCGACATGCAATTCGTTCTGCATGAGCTGCTGAAGGTGGAAGACGTCCTCAAAACTTTGCCGGCGCACGCTGACACCAACCGCGAACTGATCGACCAGGTGCTCGAAGAGGGCGGCAAGTTCACCTCGCAAGTACTGTTTCCGCTGAACCATTCGGGCGACCGCGAGGGCTGCCGTTACGACAAGGAAAGCAAGAGCGTCACGCCGCCCAAGGGCTACAAGGAAGCCTACAAGCAATACGTCGAAGCCGGTTGGGCAGCGCTGTCCTGTGATCCCGAATTCGGCGGCCAGGGCTTGCCGCTGGTGATGAACAACTCGTTCTACGAAATGCTGAATTCCTCGAACCAGGCCTGGACCATGTATCCCGGCTTGTCGCACGGCGCTTACGAATGCATCCACGCGCACGGTTCGGAAGAGCAAAAGGCGCTGTACCTGCCACGCCTGATTTCCGGCGAATGGACCGGCACCATGTGCCTGACCGAATCGCACTGCGGCACCGACCTCGGCATGTTGCGCTCCAAGGCCGAGCCGCAAGCGGATGGTTCCTACAAGATCAGCGGCAGCAAGATCTTCATCTCGGCCGGCGAGCACGACATGTCGGACAACATCATCCACCTGGTGCTGGCGCGTCTGCCGGATGCACCGCAAGGTTCCAAGGGCATTTCGCTGTTCATCGTGCCGAAGTTCATGCCGAACGCGGACGGTTCGCTGGGGTCGCGCAATCCGATCACCTGCGGCGCCATCGAAGAAAAAATGGGCATCCACGGCAACGCCACTTGCCAGATGAATCTGGACGGCGCAGTCGGCTGGCTGATCGGCGAACCGCACAAGGGGTTGAACGCGATGTTCGTGTTCATGAACGCCGCGCGCCTGGGCGTCGGCATGCAAGGCCTGGGGCTGACCGAAGTCGCTTACCAAAACGCGCTGGTCTACGCCAAGGACCGCATCCAGATGCGCAGCCTGTCGGGCGTGAAGGCACCGGACAAGGCGGCTGATCCAATTATCGTGCACCCCGACGTACGCCGCATGCTGCTGACCGCCAAGGCCTACGCCGAAGGCGGCCGCGCATTCTGTTCCTATGTCGCGCTGCAACTCGACAAGGAACTGAATCATCCCGACGAAGAAGTGCGCAAGGAAGCTGCCGACCAGGTCGCGCTGTTGACCCCGGTGGTCAAGGCCTTCATCACCGACAACGCCTGGATCGCCACCTCCGAGTGCCTGCAAGTCTACGGCGGCCACGGCTACATCTCCGAGTGGGGTATGGAGCAGTATGTGCGCGACGCCCGCATCAACATGATCTACGAAGGCACCAACACCATCCAGTCGCTGGATCTGCTGGGCCGCAAGATCCTGATGGACAACGGCGCCAAGCTCAAGAAATTTGGCGCGCAAGTGCAGGCTTTCATCGAAGACAACGGCACCGACGAAGCCATGTCCGAATTCATTTCGCCGCTGGCCGACATCGGCGACAAGGTGTCCAAGCTGACCATGGAAATCGGCATGAAGGCCTTCCAGAACCCGGACGAAGTCGGCGCCGCCGCCGTGCCTTATCTGCGTGTGGTGGGTCACCTGGTGTATGCCTACTTCTTCGCGCAAATGGCCAAGATCGCGCTGGAAAAGCAGGACTCCGGCGACAATTTCTACAAGTCCAAGCTGGCCACTGCGCGTTTCTACTTTGCGCGCCTGCTACCTGAAACCGCGACCCTGATCCGCCAGGCGCGTTCCGGTTCGGCCAACCTGATGGCCCTGGACGCCGATCTGTTCTAAGTGACAAACGCCGCTGGGTCCTGAGGTCCGTCAGGACGACGGTGCGAGATTTGAAGGTAGCCGGATGCTGTCATCAACCTCAAATCAAGCCGTCGTGCCGGCGAATGCCGGGACCCAGCGGCGCGAATGCCTAAAGTACCAGCCTGACGGCAAGTTTTTCGAGCCTCGCCGTCACGCCAGTGTCATCACAGCACAGCATGCTGTAAAAAATTGCGGGAAGGCGTAGAGTGTCGCAAACCGTTCGGTTTTTTTGCCGGCTTTTGCGACCTGCTTCCTGATTGGCCAGACCTCATTTCTGCATCACTAAAAGGAGACACGCGTGTCCAACTTCATCGTCAAAAAAGTAGCCGTCCTCGGCGCGGGTGTGATGGGCGCCCAGATTGCGGCGCACTGCATCAACGCCAAAGTGCCGGTCGTCCTGTTCGATCTGCCGGCCAAGGAAGGCCCGAAAAACGGCATCGTCCAACGCGCCATCGAAAACCTGAAGAAACTCAGCCCCGCGCCCTTGGGCAACAAGGAAGATGCTACGCTGATCCAGGTCGCCAACTACGAAGACAACCTCGATGTGCTGGCCGGCTGCGACCTGATCATCGAAGCCATCGCCGAACGCATGGACTGGAAGCATGACCTGTACAAGAAGATCGCCTCGCACATCGCGCCTAACGCCATCTTCGCTTCCAATACCTCCGGCCTGTCGATCACGGCGCTGTCCGAAGGCTTCGACGCCGAACTGAAAGCGCGTTTCTGCGGCGTGCACTTCTTCAACCCGCCGCGCTACATGCATCTGGTCGAACTGATCCCGACCGCCACCACCAATCCCGAGATCCTCAACAAGCTCGAAGCCTTCCTGACCACCACGCTGGGCAAGGGCGTCGTGCGCGCCTTCGATACGCCCAACTTCGTGGCCAATCGCATCGGCGTGTTCGGCATCCTGGCCACCGCCATCGAAGCGGACAAATACGGCCTCTCGGTTGACGTGGTCGACGACCTGACCGGCGCCAAGCTCGGTCGCGCCAAGTCGGGCACTTTCCGTACCGCCGACGTGGTCGGCCTGGATACCATGGGTCACGTCATCAAGACCATGCAAGACAACCTGAAGGACGATCCGTTCTTCTCCTCCTACGCCACGCCGCCCTTGCTGGCCAAGCTGGTTGAGCAGGGCGCGCTGGGTCAGAAGAGCGGCGCCGGTTTCTACAAGAAGGTCGGCAAGGACATCCTGCGCATCGATCCGGCCAAGGGCGAGTACGTCCCCGGCGGCGGCAAGGCCGACGATATCATCGCGCGCATCCTGAAAGAAAAGGATCCGGTCAAGCGCATGAAGGCGCTGCACGATTCGACCAATCCGCAAGGCCAGTTCCTGTGGGCGATCTTCCGCGACGCCTTCCACTACATCGCCGTGCATCTGGAAACCGTCGCCGACAATGCGCGCGACCTCGACTTCGCAATGCGCTGGGGCTTCGGCTGGAGCGTCGGTCCGTTCGAGACATGGCAAGCCTCCGGCTGGCAGCAAATCGCCACCTGGATCAAGGAAGACATCGACGCCGGCAAGGCCCTGTCGACAGCGCCGCTGCCAGCTTGGGTGTTCGACGGCCGCGACGGCGTGCACAGCGCACAAGGTTCGTACTCGCCGTCCAAGAAGGCCAATGTGGCCCGCTCCGAGCTGCCGGTATACCAACGCCAGGCATTCCGCGCACCGCTGGTCGGTGAAGGCGCGGCCGACGGCAAGACGGCCGGCACCACCTTCTTCGAAGACGACTCGGTGCGTATCTGGCATCAGAACGACGATGTCCTGATCCTGTCCTTCAAGACCAAGATGCACGTCATCGGCCAGGGCGTTATCGACGGCATCAACAAGGCCATCGACGAAGCCGAAAAGAACTTCAAGGGCCTGGTGATCTGGCACGCGGATGCCGCCGAAGGCGGCGCCTTCTCGGCCGGCGCCGACCTGCAATCCATGCTGCCGCTGTTCATGTCGGGCGGCGTCAAGGCGATCGAACCGGTCGTGCATCACCTGCAACAAGCGCATCAGCGCCTCAAGTATGCCAATGTACCAGTGGTCGCCGCAGTTGCCGGCCTGGCCCTGGGCGGCGGCTGTGAACTGTTGCTGCATACCGCCAAGCGCGTGGCATCAATCGAGTCCTACATCGGCCTGGTGGAGGTCGGCGTCGGCCTGATCCCGGCCGGTGGCGGTTTGAAGGAAGCGGCCGTACGTGCCGCCAAGGAAGCCAAGGGCAATGACATCCTGCAATTCCTCAAGGACTACCTGCTGGCCGCGGCGACCGCCAACGTCTCCAAGTCGGCGCTGGAAGCGCGCAAGCTCGGCTACCTCAAGGCCGACGATGTGATTGTCTTCAATCCCTATGAATTGCTGCACGTCGCCAAGGTTGAAGCACGCGCCATGTTCGACTCCGGTTACCGTCCGGCGCTGGCGCCGCAAGTGACCGTGGTGGGGCGCTACGGCATCGGCACCATCATGGCGCAACTGGTCAACATGCGCGACGGCGGTTTCATCTCGGCGCACGATTTCAAGCTGGGCCAGATGATCGCCGAGATCGTCAGCGGTGGCGACGTCGAAGAGGGCAGCGTGGTCAACGAGCAATGGTTGCTGGACCTGGAGCGCAAAGCGTTCATGGAACTGCTGAACCATCCTAAGACCCAGGAACGAATCATGGGCATGATGCAGACCGGCAAACCAGTGCGCAATTAACGAACAGCTTCCTCCCCTTGCAGGGGAGGGAGTACAAGGAGAATTCGAAATGACCAAACAACTTCAAGATGCCTACATCGTCGCCGCGACGCGCACCCCGATCGGCAAAGCGCCGCGCGGCATGTTCAAGAACGTGCGCCCGGACGACCTGCTGGTGCGCGCAATCCAATCCGCCATGGCGCAAGTGCCCGGCCTTGATCCGAAACTGATCGAAGACGCCATCATCGGCTGTTCCTTTCCGGAAGGCGCACAAGGCCTCAACATGGCGCGTAATGCGGTGCTGCTGGCCGGCCTGCCGAACACCGTCGGCGGCGTCACCATCAACCGTTACTGCGCTTCCGGCATCACCGCGATTGCGATGGCGGCGGACCGCATCCGCGTCGGCCAGGCTGATGTCATGATCGCCGGCGGCGCCGAGTCGATGTCGATGGTGCCGATGATGGGCTTCCATCCCTCGATCAACATGGGCGCGTTCAAGGATGAAAACATCGGCATGGCCTACGGCATGGGCCTGACCGCTGAAAACGTCGCCAAGCAATGGAAGGTCTCGCGCGAAGCGCAGGATGCATTCGCGCTGGCCTCGCATCAGAAAGCCATTGCGGCACAACTGGCCGGCGAGTTCAACGATGAAACGACCTCGGTCGACATCATCGAACGTTTCCCTAACCTGGCCAGCGGCCAGATCGACACCAAGACCCGCACCGTCAACAAGGACGAAGGCGCACGCGCCGAGAGCACCATCGAAGCGCTGGCAAAACTGAAGCCGGTGTTCGCCGCCAAGGGCAGCGTCACCGCAGGCAACAGCTCGCAGACATCGGACGGCGCCGGCGCATTGATCCTGGTCAGCGAAAAGATCCTCAAGCAATTCAACCTGACCCCGCTGGCGCGTTTCGCCTCGTTCGCGGTGCGCGGCGTACCGCCGGAAATCATGGGCATCGGTCCCAAGGAAGCGATTCCCGTCGCCCTGCGCGCGGCCGGCATCACACAGGATCAACTGGACTGGATCGAGCTCAACGAAGCCTTCGCGGCACAAGCGCTGGCGGTGATCCAGGACCTCGGACTGGATCCCTCCAAGGTCAACCCGATGGGCGGTGCGATTGCACTCGGCCATCCGCTCGGCGCGACCGGTGCGATCCGCGCGGCGACCACTATTCACGCCATGCGCCGCAAGAACCTGAAGTACGGCATGGTGACCATGTGCGTCGGCACCGGCATGGGTGCGGCGGGTATTTTCGAACGCATGTAAAACCTGCTCATGATCCTGCTGCGAGGCCGTGATCCGGCGTCGGGCGGTGCTCGGAATCCTCATGTGCTCAAGCACACGCCAGGGATTACGCAAAGAGCTCCGCTGCGGCCGCCACCGGTTGACGGCCTCTCGCCACGGATCGTGAACAGGTTTCAGGCGCGGCGACACAGTTAAAAAAAACCGCACAGCCACAAGCCGTGCGGCTTTTTTATCGGAGACATATGGACATCCAGATCACCAAAGAAAACGGCATCCTCAGCATCGTGTTTGACCGTGAAGAGAAGAAAAACGCCGTTACCGCCGCGATGTATCAGCAGTTGGCCGATGCCCTCAAGGACGCGGAAACCGACAGCGCCGTGCGCGCCATCCTGTTCAGCGGCAAGCCGCAGGCCTTCAGCGCCGGCAACGATCTTGAAGACTTCCTCAAGAATCCGCCCAACAGCAAGGAGGCGCCGGTGTTCAGGTTCCTGTGGGAAATCAGCCACGCCAGCAAGCCCATCGTGGCAGCGGTAGCCGGCGTCGCGATCGGTGTCGGCACCACCATGCTGCTGCATTGCGACCTGGTCTATGCTGCCGACAACGCTAAATTTTCGCTGCCGTTCACGCAACTGGGTTTGTGTCCGGAAGCCGCTTCGTCCTTGTTGTTGCCACACCTGGTCGGCTACCAGCGCGCCGCCGAGAAGCTCTTGCTCGGCGAAGCCTTCGACGCCGCCGAAGCGCGCGACATGGGCATCGTCAACCGTGTGATGACGGTCGATCAGCTGTTGCCATTCGCCCAAAAGCAAGCCGCCAAACTGGCGGCATTGCCGGCCGGCTCGATCCGCGTCACCAAGCAATTGATGAAGAAGAGTCGCGTCGCTGCCACCGAAGCGCAAATGTTGGCGGAGATCGAGCACTTCGCCAAGATGCTGACCGCGCCGGAGGCCAAAGAGGCGTTCACGGCTTTCTTCGAGAAGCGCCGGCCGGACTTCACCAAGTTCAGCTGACGCGCAGCGTCGCATAAAAAATGCCGCCTTGAGGGCGGCATTTTTTATGCGTGGCGTGGCAGCTTGACCACGCTGTGGTTCGCGCTGAACCAGCAATAGGCAAGGGGTTTGTCCGATGTTAAGATCGTTTCCAAGCAAAAAATAATAGCAGGGGTGCATGAACCCGACGCAAGAGATGAGGTCGGCATGCATGGGGAGTCAATTGTTTCCGCAAGGGAAGTAATTGCCAAGGGCGTGCCGCATGCCAACATTTTCATGTGTTCAATCCGACTCCTGCCGATAAGGGCCGCACTGTCCCTGCTGTTATTTTTTTATTAAAAATCAAACAATCACAGGGGTGGGCATGATCGATTTCTTGAAGGGGGCGACTTGCCTCGTTGTGATGTCTTCGCTGGCCGGTTGCGGGGCACTCGATCCGGTCAACATGATTTTGTCCGCGCGGGCGTCTTCCTACGATATGGCGGCGGAAATGACCTCGCCGCAGATGCGCGACATCACGGTGAAGTCTTTACGCACTGCCGACTGTCCGGTCCTGGAGAGCATGATTCCGCTTTATCAGGAAGACTTGAAAAAAGGGCAGGCAAAGGGCGACCGTACCGATATCGCCGTCGCCGAAATGAATATTTCCATCGTCAAGCAAATCCAGGCGGAGAAATCCTGCCCCGCCGTCAAGCCGCCGCCAAGCGCGAAAAAATCGCCATCTGCATTGACTCCGACACCGGCCGTTGTCCAGCCTGCAGCAGCCGGCGCCGCGCAAGGCTCCCTGAACATCACTGTCGATAGCGTCTCGCCATCCATGGCAAAATCGCTGGGCATGGCCGATCAGAAGGGCGCCATGGTGGTCGAAGCGAAGAAGGGTAGCGCCGCCGACAAAGCCGGCATCAAGCCGCTGGACGTGATCATCGAAGTCAATGGCCAGCCGGTGGCGACGCCGGCCGAGTTCGACAACATCGTCAGCCGCATGCGTCCCGGTTACAAAGCCCCATTGCGTGTGGTGCACAGCGGCAAGACCCGTAACCTCACCATCGTCGTGAGCAAGGATGAGCGGCCGGCGTCGCCGCTGCCACCGCCGGTGGCCGTGCCTGTGGCCGAGCCGGATAGCGCCCCGTCCATGTCCAGCCCGCCGCTGGCTGTACACGGATGGATGGGCATGCAATACACGATGAGCGCAGTGGGCGTGTTTGACAGCATTCCGCCCACCATCGCAAACTCGCTCGGTTTGCCGCAGCCGCAAGGCGTATTGGTCGGCGGCGCGCTCCCAGGTGGCGCCGCCGAGAAGGCCGGCCTCCGAACACTGGACGTCATCATGTCGCTCAATGGTCGCAAGATCGAGACCAGACAGCAATTCGTCGAGTTGCTGGGACGCTTGCCCGCAGGCGCAAGCATCAAGCTGGGGATCTGGCGCAATCGCAAGCTGGAGTTTGCCCAGGTGACGTTGGAGTCGCAAGTCTTGCAACTGACGTTGCCGCCTGGAGCCGGAGGATATTGCTTTGCCTGGATCAACGCCAACGCGGCTACCAAGACCGGCGTCGTCAGTCATGAATTCGTAGTCTCTGCAGCTGACGCCGCAGAAGACATCAATCCGGTGATCGGTGCGCAGTTCCGCGCCTACATGATCGAGCGGGGCCTCGGCGCCGATTTCGGCGGCGCAGCCGGCTACGCGGTGTGCCGCAAGACGCGCGAGGCGATCCTCAAGGCGCGCGAAGATGCGACTACGGCGTTGAGGCAGAGCTACGCGGCGATTGGCAAAGACACGCTGAACATCTACTGGGTGCCGCGTTGAAGCGCGCCGGCCGACTTTCCGTTTCCGGGGACCTGTCATGAATGCCCTCTCCAAGCTGCTGGCCTGGCCTGTCGTTGCGTGCGCCGCGATGACCTTGTCCGGCTGCATGGCCGTACACTCGGTGGTCTCGCCGATGATGCAATCGGCGATGCAAAACAGCGTCGAAAACAACGCCACGCCCGACAGCATGGGCATCAGCACTTCCAGTTATCGCGGTTACGATTGCGCCTACCTGGCGGGCATGGCGCAAACTTTCACCAAGTCGCAAAACGATCCGGCCACGGAAGCCTTCACCAGAAAAACTTTCGGCTGGCATGTCGACGCCATCAACCAGGTGCGTGCCGAACAGGGTTGCGTCGCTGGCGTCGCACCCAAAGTGCCACCTTCGGGTGAAGTGCCGATGTACGGTTTTTGCTGGTACGCCGAGCCCGGCGGCACCGGCGCGGTGTATTTCTCGCCGGTATTTGCGTATGTGGATTGGTATGCCGACCGTGGCCAGCATGAGCAAAAGGAATTCGAATCCGTGCTGAAGAACCGTTACGCACCGAAACCCGCGACCGCGATTTGCCAGGGGGAAGACGCCCGCGCCAAGGCCGACGCCGCCCGTGAAAAACTATGGGGCCTGATGTTCGGCAACCTTAGCTCCAGCCGCGTGGCGGTCCCCTGGACACCGCTCAGCAAACCGCCGCCGCGCAAACCTGCGGCAAAGGGCAAAGCCGTCGCTGCACCAAGCGCCGCAGCACCTGCGTCGACTGCCGGCGCGGGTAAAGTGGTCGGCCTGAAACTGGACGCGCTTGACGATGCCAGCGCCAAGAAGCTGGGACTGAACCCGGCGCAAGGTGCGCTGGTCAGCGAGGTCGCCAAGGGCGGCACCGCAGCCAGGGCGGGTTTGCGCGCGCTTGATGTGATCGTCGAGATCGGCGGCCAGGAAGTGCGCAGCCCTGACGAAGCGCAAGCCATCCTCGATGCCATGCGTCCCGGTTTCAACGCTCCGTTGCGCGTGTGGCGCGCACGCAAGATGCAAGATTTGACGCTGGAAGTGGCGCCCCGCTGAGCATCCGTCCTGCGGGAGGGCAGTCGGTGCAGGAGACCGACCCGGCGGACAGCTTACGGTATGATGAAACAAGGGGATGCGTGCGCGCAGCGACGCGCGCCACTTGTCCCGCAGGCGCCTTCCTGTGCCATGCCCATCTTTTCCGGGAGCAAGCCATGATCGATTGCGACGTCGTATTCAATGCCCAGAGCGGCTATTGCAATGGCGCGCATGTACATCAGGACGATATGCTGTTCGTGCCGCTGGCCGGACACTACGCATTCGGCGAGGAAAGCGGACGCTCGGCGCTGCGCAGTTTGTCGGCGGGCGCGATCTGCCTGGTGCCGCGCCGCCAGATTCACAGTTTTCAATCCTCGGGCACGCAAGAACATCTGTGCTACTACCTCGACGCATCGAAGGTCGGCAGCGGTCTGCCCGAGCGCAGTGCGACCTGGCAAAAATCCACCTATCTCTCCAGCCTGACCCTGGTCAGGCGCCAGCTGTTCATCCGCGGGCGCAGCCGCAAGACTTACGAAACCACCGCCATCGATGACCTGATCGTGCGCGAAGTGCATCGCATCTGTTCCGACGTCGCGCCCGTGGCCGCATGGAACGAGGCGGCGCTGGTCGAGGCGGTGTGCGCGTTCGTCGACGCCAACATGGCCGAAGACTTGTCGATCGCCGCGATTGCCGAAGCCTTCCGGCTGGCCCAGCGCACGTTGGTGCGCTGGTTCATGTTGCACAAGGGCCTGCCGCTGGGGCGCCACATCTTGCTGGCGCGCTTGCAGCGTGCGCGTGACTTGCTGTGCAGCACCGACATGCACGTTGCACAGATCCAGGCGGCCACCGGTTTCGACAGCGCCGCGCATTTCGCCTATGCGTTCCGGCGTTTGTTCGGCATGTCGCCCTCCGACATGCGGCGCGGTAACGCCGTGGCAGGAAATCGATAGTCGTGGCAGGAATTCGCTAGCGGCTCCTCAGGGGTGGCGCTAAGGTTGATCCTTCTTCAAGGAATCCGATGATCAATCGCTCTCACAAGCTGAGCAAGATGTCGCCCGACGTCTTGCATTGCGAGCTCAGCAACAGCGACGGCTATGCCCGCGACTGGCACGCGCACGACTGCCACATGCTGCTGTTGCCGCGCCACGGCAGCTTGTTGCTGTCGACCGAAGACCACGGCCGCAGCGCGCCCTTGTCGAGCTTGTCGTTCTCCGTCATCGCGCCTGATTTCGGCCATGCCACTTCTGCTGCGCGCGGACGCGAAAGCCATCTGACGCTATATGTCGATCCCGATTACCTGCGCCGCTACGGTCCCGAACATGCCGGCGTCGAGCTCGATGTCGCGATTGCCGGCCACGGCCAATGGCAACGCAGCGATATCCTCGATAGCATCCTGGTGCTGCACGACCGGATCACGCTGGCCGCGCCGACACCACCAGACCCGCAACGCCTGCATCACCTCCATCATTTGCTGTTTGAAGAATGCATACGCATCGTCGCCGGCGGCAAGCGCATCGCTGCGGGCAATCCCGGCAGCAACAGCAACAACGCCATGCTGATACGCCAGGTGCAAAACTTCATCAGCGACAATCTCGAAGTGCATCACGATATCGATGCGCTATGCCATCAATTCCACTTGTCGCGACGCCACCTGACGCGCTTGTTTCGTGATGTCACGCAAGAAACCGTGGTCGACTACGCCAATCGTCGGCGCGTCGAGCGTGCGCAGCGGCTGATCTGTGAACACGGCATGTCGGCGCTTGATGCCGGGCTGGCGGTCGGCATCGACTCGCCATCCTATCTGGCGCGGCTGTTTCGCAAATACCTCGGCCTCTTGCCCAGCGATTGCCGCAAGCATCACTGATGATGTTGGACGCGCCAAACCGCGTGGCGCAAACGTCGCAGCGCATGGCCTGATCGTATTGGCATCCCGGACCGCCTCGCATCACACTGATTGCAAGTCAATCAGCAAGGATGCAAGCCATCATGCCCCATGTAGAAGTAGTGAACGTCTTCACCTCGTCGTCCGGCGGCGGCAATCCGGCACCTATCGTGATCCAGGCCGACGGCCTCGCTGAGGCCGAGATGCTGGCGATCGCCAAATCCTATGGCCACGAAAGCGGCTTCGTGTTCGCCCCCGATCACGCCGACCTGAACGATTTCCACTTCCGCTTCTTCGTACCGCGCCACGAGATGAGCATGTGCGGCCACGCCACCATCGGTGCGCTGTGGTTGCTAGCCAGGCATGGCAAGCTGAGCGCCAATCGCCTGTCCATCCAGACCATGAGCGGCACCGTGATGGCCTGCCTGGAACAGCGGCCGGATGGCAGCACGGCAATTGAAATTTCGCAACCCAGCGGCACGGTTGCTGCCATCCCGCATCCGCAACTGCGCGATGACATCCTGCACGCCATGGGCTTGCGAGCCGACGACGCACTCGACCTGCCCTTCCTGAATGCCAGCACCAGCCGCGTCAAGACCTTGATTCCGCTGAAGAGCCCGGCAGTGCTCGACGCAGCCCGACCCGACTCCGCTGCGATAGAAAAGTTGTGCGAAGAGATCGGCTCGACCGGCTTGTACCCCTTCGCCGTCGACGCCAATCGGTCGCGCACATTCGATGCGCGCCAGTTTCCCAAATCGTCCGGCTATCCGGAAGACGCCGCCACCGGCATCGCCGCTGCGGCGCTGACATTCGGCCTGCTGCATTACGGCATGATCGCGCTCGATGCGACGCCGGTGCTGATCCACCAGGGCCGCGCGATGGGCCAGCCGTCGGATATCTTCGTCCGTTTCGACCTGGCGTCCGAACTGTCTTCGCAGCCGGTCGGATGCTTCGTCGGCGGCACGGTTGCGTTGGCCGAAAATGTCCAGCCGGGAGGCAGTCATGGCTGAGCCGCTGCGCCGTCGGCAATGGATGCCGCTGGACGAGGTTGCGCAGCCTCATCGCGCGCGGCTGCTGGAGCTGTTTCCCGACATGCCGCATCGGCACGTGCAGCCGCTGCACTTCGATTTGAGCAGCAGCGTCGACCGCCAGATCGATCAGCAATTGTGGATCGCCGGCCAGGTGCCGCGCTTTGAAGACGAGGTGCGCTATCAAGGTGTGCTGGGCCTCGATATCGATATCGAGAATGCACGCGCGGCCGCGCGCCTGTGCCTGGCCAACCTGCTGTCCATCGTGGCGGCGGCCTGTGACGGCGATCTGTCGCGCGTCGACAAGTTCATCCGCCTGACCGGCTATGTGCGCAGCACCTCGTCGTTCAGCGCGCACGCCAGCATCATCGACGCTGCCTCGGAAATCATCAACATCGTATTCGGTGAGCAGGGCCGCCATGTGCGCTCGGCCATCGGCGTGACTTCGCTGCCGGGCGGCGCGGCGGTGGAGCTGGAGTGCGTGGTGCAGCTCAAGCCGGCCGAGGCGGCCTGAGCCAGACAGATTTATTGAAGCAAGTAAGCACCGTCCGCAGTCGGACCAAGCAGGGCGCAAAGCGCGCGGTCACAGCGTCGCCACGTCCGTTTATCTACACATCACACTCAGGGAGTTCCACCATGCTGTCGATTCGCCGCTGTTTTGCCTTGCCCCTCGCGCTGTCAGGCTTGCTTGCCCTGGCTGCACAAGCCTCATCGGCCCAGGAATTGGGTCCCACGCTCAACAAGATCCGCGATGGCGGAGTGATGGTGATCGGCCATCGCGAAGCCTCGATACCGTTTTCGTATTACGACAGTAACCAGAAGGTCATCGGCTTTTCGCAAGACCTTTGCCAAAAGGTGATCGAGGCCGTCAAAGTACGCGTGAAGAAACCTGACCTGGCGGTGCGCCTGGTGCCGGTGACTTCGCAAAACCGTATCACGCTGGTGCAGAACGGCACCATTGACATCGAGTGCGGCGTCACCACCAACACCAAGGCGCGTCACGCGCAAGTGGTATTTTCCGACACCATTTTCCTGGCACTGACCAAGCTGCTGGTGAAGACCGATTCCGGCATCAAGGATTTCGGCGACTTGGCCAACACCACCGTGGTCACCAATGCCGGCACCACGGCCGAAGCGATCCTGCGCCGCCTCAATGTCGAGAAGAACCTCAACATGAACATCATCAGCGCCAAGGATTACGGCGACTCTTTCCTGACCTTGCAGACCGGTCGCGCCAAGGCCTTCATGCTGGATGACGTACTGTTGTCGGGCGCACGCACGTTGGCGCGCAATCCCAATGAGTGGATGGTCACCGGCACGGCGCAATCGCTGGAGCCGTATGCCTTCATGATGCGCAAGGACGACCCGCAGTTCAAGAAACTGGTCGACGACACCTTGTCGAAGCTGATGACCTCGGGTGAAATCAACGGCATGTACGCCAAGTGGTTCCAGCAACCGGTGCCGCCCAAGAACCTCAACTTTGAGTTCGGCATCAGCCCTGAGTTGAAGCTGCTCTACGCCAAGCCGAACGACGAAGCAGCCTATTGATCGCTGCCCCGGTCGTGGCCGCGCATCATAGCCACGACCGGTGGCATACAACTTCCAGCAAGGAATTCCTATGGCCCACGCTCTTGTCACCAGCGGCGCGCCCGCACCCGTCGTCATCGCTGCAGGCAGTGCCGATGCGCAGCACATCCGGCAAACCAGGATAGACCTGGCCGCCTGCCTGCGTATGGCGGCGCGCCTGGGCATGCATGAGGGCATCTGCAATCATTTCTCGGCGATGGTGCCGGGGCGCGACGATTTGTTTGTGGTCAACGCCTTTGGTTATGCGTTTGAAGAAATGACGGCGGCCAATCTGCTGGTCTGCGATTTCCATGGCAACGTGGTCGACGGCGAGGGCGTGCCGGAGATCACGGCGTTTTACATCCATGCACGCGTGCACCTGCATGCGGCGCGCGCCCGGGTGGTGTTCCACGCGCACATGCCGAACGCCACTGCGCTGGCGATGGTGCAGGGTGCGCCCTTGCAATGGGCCGGCCAGACCGCGCTCAAATTCTATGGCCGCACCGCCGTCGACGAACGCTTCAACGGCCTGGCGCTGGATGCCGTCGAAGGCGATCGCATCGCCGCGGCCATCGGCAACGCCGATGTCGTCTTCATGAAGAACCATGGCGTCATGGTGCTGGGCGAAACCATCGCCGAAGCCTGGGACGATCTCTACTATCTCGAGCGCGCCTGTGAAGTGCAGCGATTGGCTGAAGCCACCGGCCGGCCCTTGCAGATCATCGATCCGGAAATGGCGCAGCGCACGTATGCGCAGATGCGCGCCGGTGGACGCGCCAGCGCGCATGCCCACCTGGCCAGCATCAAACGCATCCTCGACAAGTCCGAGCCGGACTACGCCAGCTGACTGCGCTGTCGATTCCTCTCCATCGCTACAAGGAACATCCATGTCATATCACTGGAACTGGGGCATTCTGCTGGAGCCGGTTTCCACCGGCGAGCCCTCGACCTATCTGGGCTGGCTGCTGTCCGGTCTGTTCAATACGGTCGCCGTATCGTTGGCGGCCTGGATCATTGCGTTGGCGGTCGGCGCCTGCATGGGCATCTTGCGCACACTGCCGGATCGTCGCCTGGCTGCCATCGGCACCGCCTATGTGGTGGTGTTCCGCAATATTCCACTGATCGTGCAGTTCTTCATCTGGTACATCGTCTTGCCGGAACTCTTGCCCAAGGCGCTGGGCGACTGGTTCAAATCGCTGGCGCCGCTGATGCAGTTCTACAGCACCTCAGTACTCTGCCTCGGCCTGTTCACTGCGGCGCGCGTGTGTGAACAGGTGCGCTCCGGACTGAACGCCTTACCACGCGGGCAGAAGGCCGCGGGGCTGGCACTGGGCTTGACGCTGGCGCAGGTGTACCGCTTCATCTTGCTACCGGTGGGCTGGCGCATCATCGTGCCGCCGATCACCTCGGAGTTCCTCAATATCTTCAAGAACTCCGCCGTCGCGTCGACCATCGGCCTGCTGGAATTGTCGGCGCAGGCGCGCCAACTGGTTGACTTCACCGCGCAGCCCTATGAATCCTTCATTGCGGTGACGTTGGCTTACGGCCTGATCAATTTGAGCGTGATGTATCTGATGCGCTGGCTGGAACACAAAACCAGTTTGCCTGGCTACCTGGGAGCGAAGTGATGGAACGATTGGATTGGTCAGGCCTGCCGCACGCGCTGCCGACCTTGTGGTCAGGCATGCTGATCACCTTGCAGATCACGGTGCTGGCGATTGTGTTCGGCGTGGTATTCGGCACCTTGCTGGCGGCGCTGCGTTTGTCGGCGGTGAAGCCGCTGGTCTATTTCGCGCGCATGTTCGTCACCATCTTCCGCTCGTTTCCGCTGGTGCTGGTACTGCTGTGGTTCTTCTTGTTGATTCCGCAACTGCTGCAGGCAGTGCTGCGGATTCCACCGACCACCGATATCCGGCTGGTGTCGGCGATGGTGGCGTTCGCGCTGTTCGAAGCGGCGTATTACGCCGAGATCATCCGCGCCGGCATCCAGGCAGTGCCGCGTACGCAGTCCGGCGCCGCGCTGGCACTCGGCATGACGTATCTGCAGGCGATGCGTCTGGTGATCTTGCCGCAGGCGTTTCGCGCCATGCTGCCTTTGCTGTTGACGCAAGCCATCGTGCTGTTCCAGGACACCTCTCTGGTGTATGTGATCGGCCTGGCGGATTTCTTCCGTTCGTCCACCAACATCGGCGACCGCGACGGCACCGCGGTGGAGATGGTGTTGTTCTCGGGCCTGGTGTATTTCGTGATCTGCGGCGCCACGTCGGGCATGGTCAAACTTCTGCAGAAAAAAGGTGCACGATGATTTCGCTGAACAATGTTTCCAAATGGTATGGGCAATTCCAGGTGCTCAAGGATTGCTCGCTGCAAGTCAACAAGGGTGAAGTCGTGGTGGTGTGCGGCCCGTCCGGTTCCGGCAAGTCGACGCTGATCAAGACGGTGAACGGGCTGGAGGCGATCCAGCAAGGAGCGATCTTCATCGGCGACCGCGAGGTCAGCAGCGCGCAGACCAATCTGCCGGCGCTGCGCTCCAGGGTCGGCATGGTGTTCCAGCACTTCGAATTGTTCCCGCACCTGAGCATCATCGAAAATCTGGCGCTGGCGCAGATGCGCGTGTTGGGGCGCTCCAAGGAGGAGGCTTACCAAAAGGGCTACAAGCTGCTGGAACGCGTCGGCCTGCGCGCGCACAGCGACAAGTTCCCGGGCCAGCTGTCGGGTGGCCAGCAGCAACGCGTCGCGATTGCACGTGCCTTGTGCATGGACCCGATCGCGATGCTGTTCGACGAGCCGACCTCGGCGCTCGATCCTGAGATGATCAATGAAGTGCTCGACGTCATGGTCGAGTTGGCGCAGGAAGGCATGACCATGATGTGCGTCACGCACGAGATGGGCTTCGCGCGCAAGGTCGCGCATCGGGTGGTGTTCATGGATCACGGTGCAATCGTCGAGGATCAGCGCAAGGAAGATTTCTTCTCCCGGCCGACATCGGCTCGCGCGCGCGATTTCTTGTCACGGATTTTGCATTGAGTGTCGGCGCTGTCGATCCTATCTTCACGAAAAAACATTCTAAGTAGGATCTTCTTTGTTTAAAAATGGCAAATTCCGGCGAAAATAGAACGTCGACCTCATCCATTCGGATGAGGTCAATGTGTCCCAAGTCAGCGATACTGAGCGCGTCTGTTGATTAGAAAATAAAAGAGCACATCACTCAAGAACATCAATAAAAAGATTGAGAGGGAACCATGAAACGCCTCAGCATCGATATCGTGACGAACTTTCCGTACCGTATCGCCGGCCTCATGCAATGTGAGCGCCAGTTCATCCAGGCCCCCGCAAGCCAGATGGTTGCGGAGCGCTGACTTCAGCCCTTGTGTCTTTCTTCTGTATGGCGTGCCCGCAATCACTGCCGGCTTCTCGCCAGGATAGGAGCCGGCACGCGCGGCGTCCCTTGCTCGATTTACCAAACATCGCTTTCAATCCGCCAACTGCCGTCTTTTGGGAAGGGGAACATCATGTCAGTCCGGGAGTTATGCAAGACGCCGCGCGTCCTTTTGCCTCTTGTGATTTTTGTGTGCGCATCGGCCGCGAGCACGAGTGCCTCGGCCCAGGAAAAGATCAATTTCAAGTTCGACCTGGCGGGTTTCAACAGTGCGCTGGATCGGCTGTTTTGTCCCGCGTCGGCAGCGGCTCCGGCGTCGCCCAAGGTCCAGGTCAGCTTCACACAACGGGAAAATCGCTGTTATTACAGGACCGGCGATGGTCCCGAACAGGAAATCTCGAACAATCCTTATTACCGTTTGGTGCGCGCGCAATTCATCCTGGAAGTGGCCAGTCGCTACGGTGCGGCGCGCATCTCTGAGTATTCCGAGACACCGGAGCAGGACGCCATTCAATTGATTACCGCCTTGCAAGATGGGCGCGCCAAGCTGGAGAGCACACGCGCTTTGGTCACGCATCCTGAAGACATCAAGTCGGTACGTGCACCGCTGGAAAGAACCGACCTTGCCATCGCTTTGCTGAAGACGGCGAACTACGCGACCAAAAGCATCAAAGACCTGTTCAGCGGCTGGTACAGCCCCAAGACCTGGATTACCCAACTCGTCACCAATCACGGCGAAGACATCCTGAAGAATCTGTTGAAGGACCGCTTGTATCTCAGCGCCTACATGGAAAGCTTCGGCGCGACGATCGCCCGGCTTGAAGCGGATACGAGCACGGCCGACAAGACCAGGCAAGACCTGTGGAAGCTGTCGGATGATGAAATCCTGAGCCAGTGCAAACGTCTGGCGAAAATCGCCGATGTGGAAGCGACTAAATTCTGCGACGCATCGACATCGTAGTCGTTGATGCCGGGTGTCGATATCTGGAACGGGGGCAGTATGGTGGAGAGAAAAAAGTCTGTGACGTGGGACGAGATGTACGACCAGGAGCTCAAGCTCTTGAGGCTGCGTCGCGACATCGAGGAACCGGTCCAGGAACACCTGGTTGGCCTGGCGTTGTCCGGCGGCGGGATCCGCAGCGCGACATTCGCGGTGGGTGTTCTTGAAAGCCTGAAGAACAGCGGATTGCTCAAGCAAATTGACTATTTGTCGTCGGTGTCGGGAGGCGGCTTTGCCGCCGGCTGGTTGGAGGCAAACTGCAAGCGCGCGGCACAGACGACGGCAATGCCAAACCAGGCTGCGGATCCGGTCGATGCGCCGGCGTCCGCAAGCTGGCTCGATCCGAAGACCGACTGGGCTGACTCCGTCAGACATTTGCGCCGCTACTCAAACTACCTCTCGCCGCAACTGGGATTTTTTAGTGCCGACACCTGGGTCATGGGCACCATCTGGTTGCGCAACATGTTGTTGGTCCAGCTTACCCTGATCCTGGTCTTTGCTGCCGTTCTGCTGCTGCCGCGGCCCATGTTCGTGCTGTTTGAGCACTGGTCCGACGCGGGCAATTTTCGATGGTTGACGGTGGTGCTGTTCGTCACGGCCATCGTCGGTATCGCTGGAAATTTGCTGCGCCTTGGCAAGACCGGAAAGGTGACGTTCCTGCATTCGAGCAGTTGGGGCATCGGCTTGCTTGCTGCCGGATTTTGTTTTGCGCTGGTTATCGCGGCGATCGTCGAAGGCCATTTAACGCCCTTCACGAACGACGTCGTCGGCATCGGCATTATCTTCGTGGCGCCGCTCCTGGTGCTGGGCGGTTTCTTCCTTTTGCCGGCCGGAGTCCGGATACTTTCCCGTTTCTGGTTTGGCGCCGATCCGCCGCAAGAGATCAACTACACGCAAGGATGGGTGCAAGCAACAGTGATCGTGCCCTTGATACTGAGCGGCTATCTGATGGCGGCGGTGCTGTGGGGCCAAACCATCGATACGCACGTGCCGGATGGTTTGCATTCGATGCAACACTTCGGTCAATTTTTCTTGAGGGCATGGCGTTACTGGCCCTTGCCGCTGGCGGTTGCCGGCGCCTCGCTTTGGCTGTCGTCATTTTGTTCGGTGCGCAATTGCAAGGACACAGCGGGCATGCTGGCGGCGTTGTTTGCACCTATACCCGCACTGGTCGTCTTGCATGCGCTGCTGTGCGTCATCATGTTGATCTTGCATGTGGATGGGCCGCTTGAAAAAAAACATGCGTGGTTTGCCTTCATCTGGGGACCGCCCATGGTGTTGTACGCGTTTTCATTGTCCATCGTGATGTTGATCGGCATGATGGGACGTCAATCGACGGAAGCCGCCCGCGAATGGTGGAGCCGGATGGGCGCGTGGCTGTGCATTTACGGCTTCGTCTGGATGGTGGTCATGGTGGCCGCCACGTATGGTCCGCTGTGGGTGACGGCGGCCTTCAGGGGCAGCTTCTGGAATGCATCGCCCTTCCTCGGCTGGCTCGGCACCACGCTGGCCGGGTTATGGGCCGGGCAATCCGGCGCCACGAGTGGTACGCGCAATGGCGAAAAGTCCGTGAAGAGCAGCACGCAGAAGCTGCTGGATCTGCTTGCCAAGATTGGTCCCTTCATTTTCGTCGCGGGCTTGCTGGTGGTGATTGCCACCGGGGCGCGCCTGATACAACTCAATATTTCAGGGTATGAATGGTCGGGGATAGAAGAACTGCGAGACTGCTATTGGGCGTTGATCAGTGATGGCCGCCTGACTTCGGATGTCGCGATGATAGGCACATGCATGGTCTTGCTGCTCATCATGGCGGCGCGTGTTGACATCAACGAGTTCAGCCTGAACGCGTTTTACCGCAGCCGTCTTGCGCGCTGCTATCTCGGAGCGACGCGTGTTGCGGATAAAAAACGCGATCCGCAGGCATTTACCGGATTCGATGAACAGGACGACATGCGGCTGGCCGAGCTCGGCGACAAGAAATCGCCGACAGCGCCACTGCCTATCGTCAACTGCGCGCTGAACCTTGGTGGATCCAGCGATCTTTCTTTGCACACCAGGCATAGCGCCTCCTTCACCTTCACGCCCTATATGGCGGGCAGCAACTACCCGTCGAAAGACTTGTACGGAAACGAGCAGCGCCTGGGATACCGTGCGATCAACCACTACGGCGGCAGCAAAGGACAGCCGACGCTGGCGCAGGTGATGTCGATTTCAGGAGCGGCGGCAAGTCCGAACATGGGATATCACACCTCGCCCGTGGTGGCGTTCATGCTGACGGTGTTCAATGTGCGCCTGGGTGGCTGGTTTCCAAATCCCCTGCATGCCAACATCAAATCGCCGTCGCCCTGGTTCAGCTTGCGCTATCTGGTCAAGGAATTGTTTGGCGGCGCCGACGAGAAGTCGAGCTACCTCATGTTATCGGACGGCGGTCATTTCGAAAACCTCGGCGCCTATGAATTGATCGCACGCAAATGTCGCGTGATCATCATCAGCGACGCTGAATGCGATCCCGATTTGCAGTTCGACAGTCTCGGTTCGCTGATCCGCATGTGCGAGGTCGACCATGGTGCCGCGATCACACTGGATGTCGGCGCCATTCGCCGCCAGACGGGCGGGGCAGGGTGGAGTGGTTTGCGTAGCGCCGTCGGCGAAATCACCTACCGTGGCAGTGCGCACAAGGGGATACTCATTTACCTGAAGGCATCGATGACCGGGCAGGAGGATTCCTCCATCAGGCAATACAAGGACAGCCATCCGAGCTTTCCGCACGAGTCGACCGGCAATCAGTTTTATGGAGAGGATCAGTTCGAGAGCTACCGGCGCCTTGGGCGCGAAATCGCAGAATCGACCTTCGGCAAAGAAAACTGCGAGAAAGATATCGAAGCCATTGCCGTCGCTCTCCTGGAACGCGCACGCGTGCTGGAGACCAGCGGCCGACCGGAGCGCAGACGCAAACAGTAGGCGCGGGAAGCGGCAAATCGGCAGCGGTCGATGGCAATCCGCTTTGGGCTTGCGGTCGGCGAGGAGGATAGTCGAGGAGGATAGTCGAGGCGCAATATTTTATTGTATATATCGCTGCAATCCTGTCGCAATATTTGCTTGGGAATAGCGAAAATTAGCGCTGCAAAAATTGTTGGATGCGCCTATTATCTGCAGACGCAATCGAGACCGCGTCGCCGCTGCAGCTTTCCGCGCGGCCTTGCGCATCGTCATTTCTCCAGTACGCTCGAGCGCGTCAGGCAAGGACATCTGGATGAATTGACGTCTTCCCCGATGTTCTACCCAACAGGACGTCGGAGGAGCGAAAAGATGACAACCAGTTTTAACCTCAACGGTAAGCAAATCACAGTGCAGGCGGAAGCGGACACCCCGCTGTTATGGGTGATCCGTGATGAAATCGGTTTGACCGGCACCAAGTTCGGTTGCGGCATGGCCTTGTGCGGCGCCTGTACCGTGCAGCTCGACGGCGCACCGATACGCTCGTGCCAGACGCCGGTCTCGGCCGCGGCCGGCAAGAAGGTCGCCACCATCGAATCGCTGTCCAAAGACAATTCCCACCCGTTGCAAAAAGCCTGGATCGCACACGATGTGCCGCAATGCGGCTATTGCCAGTCGGGCCAATTGATGAGTGCAGCCGCTTTGCTGCGCACCAACAAGAACCCCAGCGACGCCGATATCGAAAACGCCATGAGCGGCAACATCTGCCGCTGCGGCACCTATAACCGCATCCGCGCCGCCATCAAGAGCGCCGCCGCGGAAATGCGCAAGGCCTGAGGAGATTGCCATGACAAGCACACGACGCGATTTTCTCAAGGTAACGGCACTGGTCGGCGGCGGCCTCACGCTGGGTGTGAGCCTGCCCGGCATGATCGTCGACGCGCAAGCGGCCGGCACGCTGTACACACCCAACGCCTGGGTCCACATCGCCGACGACAACACCGTCACATTGATCTCCGCCCGTTCTGAAATGGGGCAGGGCGTCTACACCTCGATGCCGATGCTGATCGCCGAAGAACTTGGCGTCGACATCCGCAAGATCAAGGTCGAGATCGCGCCGGTGGGAGAGGTCTATACGAATGCGCTACTCGGCGGCCAGCTCACCGGCGGCTCCACCTCGGTGCGCGACGGCTGGGAAAAGTTGCGCGTGGCCGGCGCCCAGGTGCGCACCATGCTGGTCGCTGCGGCGGCAGAAAAATGGCAAGTCAGCGCCGATCAACTGCATGTCAGCGACGGCAAGGTGATCGGCCCCGGCGGACGCAAGGCGACCTATGGTGAACTGGCCGACGCCGCTTCCCGGTTGCCGGTACCTAAAGACGTCGTGCTCAAAGATCCCAAGGATTTCAACATCATCGGCAAGCCCACCAAGCGCCTCGACACGCCGCGCAAGGTCAACGGCACGGCGGTGTTCGGTATCGACGTCAAGCTGCCCGGCATGGTCTATGCCTCGCTGGAACAATGCCCGGTGATCGGTGGCAAGGTGACGAGTGTTGACGCGAGCAAGGCCAAGGCCATGCCGGGCGTGATCGATGTGGTGCAGATCCGCGACGGCGTGGCGGTGGTGGCTGACAGTTACTGGCACGCCAAGAAGGCGCGTGAAGCGCTGGTGGTGAGCTGGGATGAAGGCCCGGTCGCGCAGATCAGCAACGCCTCGATGATGGAAGGCATCCGCAACGCCAAGGACGCGCCGACGCCGATCAAGAAAACCGGTGACGCCGACGCCGCCATGAAGAGCGCCGCCAAGACCATGCAAGCGGAATACTGGTCGCCCTTGCTCGCGCACGCCACCATGGAGCCGCAGAATTTCACCGCCGATTACAAGGACGGCAAATGTCTGGTGATCGGCCCGGCGCAATTCCAGCAGGGCACGCAGGGCAATGTCGCCGCTGCAGTCGGCCTCAAGCCGGCCGATGTCACCGTCAAGACCACCTTCCTCGGCGGCGGCTTCGGTCGTCGCCTGGAATATGATTTCGCGGTGCAGGCGGCCGAGATTTCCAAAGCCGTCGGCAAGCCGGTCAAGCTGCTGTGGAGCCGTGAAGACGACACCACCCACGACTTTTACCGGCCAATGGCTTTCCATCGTATGGCAGGCGGACTCGACGCTGCCGGCAAACCGGTCGCGCTAACGTTTCAACTGACTTCGCAGTCGGTGACGCAACGCGCCTTCGGCCTGCCCAAGGGCACGCTCGATCCCTTCATGGCCGAAGCCGCAGTGGTCGGCTACAACATCCCCAACATGACGCAGGAACTGATCGAGCACGACAGCGGCTTGCGCGTGGGCTACTGGCGTTCGGTCAGCCATGCGCTCAATGCTTTCGCCAACGAGAGCTTCATTGACGAGATGGCCGCCGCCGCCGGTAAAGATCCCTACCAATTCCGCCTGGCCATGCTTGACCAGCAGCCGCGTTTTGCCAATGTGCTCAAGATCGCCGCCACCAGGGCGGGCTGGGGCAAGCCGCTGGCGACCGGCCGCAGTCGCGGCATCGCGTTGATGGAAGGTTATGACACCTATATGGCGCAGGTCGCTGAAATTTCGGTGAAGGACAACGAGATCACGGTGCACAAGGTGTGGGTCGCCGCCGACCTCGGCCGCATGGTCAATCCCGACACGGTGGAAGCGCAGATCGAATCGAGTATCGCCTTCGGCCTGTCGTCGGTGCTGGGTTCGGAAATCACGCTGGATAAAGGCCGCGTGCAGCAGACCAACTTCCACGACTATCCGGTGATCCGCATGTCGCAAATGCCGCGCATCGATGTGACGCTGGTCAAGAGCACCGAAAAGCCGGGCGGCATCGGCGAGCCGGCTACCGCGCTGGTGGCCCCGGCGGTCGCCAACGCCCTGTTCGCGGCAACCGGAAAACGCGTACGCAAGCTGCCGCTGTCGCCGGACAACATCAAATCGGCCTGATCACGCGGTCGTCATCGCGGCGCTCCCTTGTACAGGGGGCGCCGTTTTCTTGCCTACAACGCATCGTGAAAAATCACCCCCACGGTATATCGACTGCCTGAACGCAAGCGGCTCACGCCATGTCGCATCTTCACGCGATAAAAACCGCGCGTGCCCTGCTGCGGTCGTTCATTGACGGCGAACAGCACGGCGTCGCCCTGGCGCAGCGGGATCACCTCGACGCGCGATTGCATGCGCGGGCGCTGTTCGGTGAGGACGAATTCGCCGCCACTGAAATCGCGTCCCGGCGCCGACAACAAGATCGCCATCTGGATCGGGAACACCTGCTCGCCGTAGAGATCCTGATGCAGGCAATTGTAGTCGCCCGCTTCGTATTTGAGGATCAGCGGCGTCGGGCGCAACTGGCCGGCATCGTGACAGCGTGCGATGAACTGCGCGTGCTGCTCCGGATAACGCGTGGCGATGTCCATCGCCTGGTTCCAGCGATTGGCGTGCGGCGCCAGATGCGGATAGAAGTTTTCGCGCAGTGCGTGAATCAGCTCCGGCAGGGGATAGCTGAAATATTTGTACTCACCCTGACCGAAGCCGTGGCGGGCCATGACGACGCGGCTGCGGTAGTCTTGTTCTTGTCGGTAGCGCGCGATCAGCGCATCGCACTCGGCGGCGCTGAGCAGGGCCGGCAGACAGGCGCTGCCATGCTGGTTGAGTTCGTCGGCGACAGCTTGCCAGTCAAGCGCGGCGACGCGTGCGGTGATGGTGTTCATGGCGGGATTCCCTAGCCTGCATCAGGCGACGTCAAAAAGATGCAGTGTAAGAAATCCCGGCCGCGTATTCACTCCGCTGCTTGCTGTTGAATTCGCAGTCTTACAGCATCTCGAGCGGCCGGCGTTTCTTCGGCGTGGCGAAGGCCTGGTCGAGTTCGGCGAAATCGGCCGCGCCCAGGTTCAGCTCGAGGCAGGCGCGATTGTCTTGCACATGTTGCAAGGTAGATGCTTTGGGGATGGCGATCATGCCCGGTTTGCGCAGCGTCCAGGCCAGCGCCACTTGTGCCGGCGTGGCGCCATGGCGCTGGGCGAGCGCCGCCAGCGTGGCGTCTTTGAGGAGACGACCCTGTTCGATCGGCGAATAAGCCATGACGGCGATATTGCGCTCAAGGCAATACGGCTGCAGGTCGAACTCGATACCGCGGCGCGACAGGTTGTACAACACCTGGTTGACTTGCACGTGATGGCCGTTGTCTTGCTCGATCAGTTCTTCCATGTCTTCCAGGTCGAGGTTGCTGACGCCCCAGGCGCCGATCTTGCCCTGCTCGATCAGCGTCTCCATGGCATCGATGGTGGCGGCAAACGGCGGCGTGCCGCGCCAGTGCAACAGATAGAGGTCGATGCACTCCACCTGCAGGCGTTTCAGGCTGGCTTCGCAGGCCTTGATGGTGCCGTGCCGCGAGGCATTGAAGGGCAACACCTTGCTGACCAGGTAGACTTGGTCACGGCGGCCGGCGATGGCCTTGCCGACCACCTTTTCGGCGCCGCCGTCGGCATACATTTCGGCGGTGTCGATCAGCGTCATGCCGAGTGCGATGCCTTCCTGCAAGGCGCGGATTTCCTCGGCGGCCCGTACCGCCGACTCGCCCATGTTCCAGGTGCCCTGGCCGAGGACGGGGACGCGGCTGCCGTTGCTCAGGGTAATCGTCGGGATGGCTTTCATGGATGGCTCCGTCATGCAAAACAGTCGAAGCCTACAATGTAGCGCAGCTGGCGCACGCCTGCCGGGAAGAGGCGCTATGATCGCTGAGCGTCGGCGCTCGCGGCGGTAATCCGAGCGACATATTCACAGGCTAAGCTGGAGCATTCCGGCACTTACTGATCGTCCACCATGCGCAGCTTCCGTCTCTTGCCTGTCCTCGTCTTTTTGTTGGCCCAGTCGGCCGCTGTGCCGGTGCGCGCCGCCAATCCTGATGCGCTGTGGCACATCGTCAGCCGGCAATGCCTGCCCAACAGCATCAGCAGCGGCGATCCCGCGCCCTGCGCGCTGGTCGACCGCGAACGCGGTTTCATCATCCTCAAGGACATCGTCGGCGCGGCGCAATATCTGCTGATCCCGACCGCGCGCTTGTCCGGCATTGAAAGCCGCGAGCTGCAGCAAGCGGATGCGCCCAATTACTGGCGTTATGCCTGGGAGCAGCGCGACCGCGTCGGCGCCGCGCTGGGACGGCCGCTGGAGGCCAGCCAGGTCGGCCTGGAAATCAATTCCGCCGCCGCCCGCAGCCAGTTGCAATTGCACATCCACATCGATTGCATGCGCACCGACATGCCGGCGTTGCTGCGAGCGCACCGGCACGATCCGTTCGGCAAGTGGATGCCGCTGGTACTGGACGGCCACACTTACTCCGTCATGCGCCTCGACGGCGATGCGCTGCAAACACAGGATCCGTTCAAACTGGCGGCCGCGCGCAATGGGCATGCCGCACGCGCCATGGGGGCACAGTCGCTGCTGCTGACCGGGGCGCGCTTCGATGACGGCGGCGAAGGTTTCTATCTCATCAACATGCCGGTCAATGTCGACCGCGGCGAGTACGGCAGCGCCGAAGTCTTGCTCGACCACGACTGCGCCATCGTACGCTAAGCATCACACCTGCGCCATACCGCCATCCGCGACAGGTGCAGCGGGGTGCGCGTCATTTCTTTGCGCAGTCAACGCCGTGGTTTTTTGGCTGGCCGCGCGCCGGGCGTGTGCAGCTGCGTGCGCATGCGTTTCGCCATTGCCGATGGGTCAACGCACTCGCCGGTCTTCCAACTGGCAATCAAGGTCTCGCGCATCATGCGCAGATCCTGGCGTTGGCTGCGCAAGGTCGCAATCATCTTGTCCATTTCGCGCAAGCGTTCGTCGACGCTGTGCAAGGTCCCGTCGTCAGGTCCGGCCGGCGTGGTATCGAAAAAAATGTAAATGCTTTCGAGGGGAAAACCCAGGCTCTGGGCAATCCGGATCACGTACACACGCTGCACATCGATTTCCGAATAGCTGCGATAGCCGTTGCTGCCGCGTTTTGGCGACGGCAACAGGCCGCAGCGTTCATAGAAACGAATGGCTGACGTCGTCAATCCCGTTTGTTCTGCGAGTTCACTGATTTTCATGGCATCGTTTGCGTACTTGACCTTAAACCTTACTTCAAGCTTAGTATTCCTGTGCCCTGACGTCCAGCGGAATCCCGCGACGTCGAACACTGAGAGGAAAATCATGGCAAATGGTGAATTGGTTCTGGTAACCGGCGGTTCCGGCTTCATCGGCGCACATTGCCTGCTGCAATTGCTGGACGCCGGCTATCGCGTGCGCACCACGGTGCGCGCGTTGTCACGCGAAGCCGAAGTGCGGGCGATGCTCAAGACCGGCGGTGTGCAATCCGACGCCGCATTGCGTTTCGTCGTTGCCGATCTGCTCAGCGATGCCGGCTGGGCCGAGGCGGTGGCCGGTTGCGATTTCGTGCTGCACGTCGCCTCGCCGTTTCCCGCCAGTGTGCCCAAGAACGACGATGAGCTGATTGTGCCCGCGCGCGACGGCACCCTGCGCGTGCTGCGCGCCGCGCGCGATGCCGGTGTCAGGCGCGTGGTGCTGACCTCGTCGTTCGCGGCAGTGGGTTATGGCGTGCCGGTGCCGGCACAGCCCTTCACCGAAGAGAGCTGGACCAATCCGGACGGACCGCTGGTCGCGGCCTATTACCAATCAAAGATCCTGGCTGAGCGCGCCGCCTGGGATTTCATTGCGCGTGAAGGTGGCGCGCTGGAGTTGTCGGTGGTGAACCCGGTTGGTGTATTCGGCCCGGCGTTGGGCGCCGATTTTTCGACCTCCATTGAGATCATCCGACGCCTGATGGATGGCGCCATGCCGGGTTTGCCGCGGCTCAGTTTCAGCGTGGTCGATGTGCGTGACGTCGCGCAATTGCATCTGCTTGCGATGACCGAACCGGCTGCAAAAGGCCAGCGTTTCCTGGCAGTCGCCGGCGACAACATCCGTCTGCAAGAGGTTGCGCAGTTGCTCAAAGCGCGGCTGGGGGCGGCCGCCAGCCGCGTGCCCACGCGCATGTTGCCGGATTGGTTGTTACGCGTCCTGGCCCGGTTTGATCGGTCGGTGGCATTGATCATCCCCGAGCTGGGCACGGTGCGTCGGGTCAGCAACGACAAGGCGCGGCGACTGCTGGGATGGACCCCGCGCTCGAACGAAGAGGCGATCGTGTCGAGCGCGCAGAGTCTGATGGCGTTGGGTTTGCTCAAGCCGCACTAAGCAATCCCGTCCTAAGCAATGCCAGGCAATGTCAAGTAGCTCCAGGCAGCGTGGCGGCATTTCGCCGCCACCTGTTCGTGCGGATCGACTTGCTTTACTTGATTGATTTGATCTTGTCCTGCGCGATGTCCATGATCAGGCGCACAGACAAATACAGGCGCGGCACGATGGTGTCGAGCAAGACGTATTCGGCATCGTTGGAATGCGCGCCGAAGCCGCTCAGTCCCATGCCTTCGATCACCGCACCTTTGGATTTCAGTGCGGCGAAAGCGGCATCAGTGCCGCCGCCGGTGGCTGTTTCCAGCACGGGCAAGGGCAGCTCCAGTTCCTGGTAAATGGTCTTGCCGTGGGCCGTTACCGCGCGTGCGGCCGGCGTCGCTTCCAGTGGCGGACGGCGTATTTCAAATGTCACGCTGACCTTGGCGTCGGGTAGCAATTGCTTCTTGATGCGTTCCTGCAATTGCGTTTGCAACTGATCGAAATCGCTGACCTTGAGCGCGCGCGCATCGGCTTGCGCACTTGCCGATGCCGGAATCACGTTGCGGTTGGTACCGGCCTGGGCCACGGTCCAGTTGAGTTTCAGGCCGCGTTCGGGTTGCGACAAGTCATCGAGTTGCAGCAACTGATGCGACAGTTCGTAGAGCGCGTTGACGCCTTTTTCAGGCGCGGCGCCGGCATGCGACGATTTGCCGCCCACGGTCAGATAGGCGGCGCCGATGCCACTGGTGGCCAGGCGCAACTGGCCGTCAGTGCCACCGCCTTCATACGACAGCACGACATCTTGCTGCGCGCCAAACATGGTGTGCAGACTGCGGCCGCCGGGCGAGCTGATTTCTTCATCGCCGTTGATCAGCACCGTCAGCGTGGCGTAATCCTTGAAGCCGATTTTCTGCAGAATCGCAATGGTGTGCAGAATGGCGGCGATGCCCTGCTTGTCGTCGGCGATGCCCAGGCCATAGGCCTTGTTGCCGTCGATGCGGAACGGTTGATCCTTGAGCATGCCGCGCAGGTAGACGGTATCCATGTGCGCGATCAGCATGATCTTGCGTTTGCCGGTGCCTTTGAATTCGGCGTGGACGATCTGTCCGATCTTTGCCGGCGTGTCGTCCATGCGATAGATGTCCGGGGCGTCAAGCAATTCGGCTTTACCGCCAAGCTGGGTCAGGCGGTCGCGGATCAGCGCGGCGATTTTCGCCAGGCCCTCGAGGTCCTTGCTGCCCGATTCGATATTCACCAGATCGCGCATGGTGTCGATCATCGGTGCTTTTTCCTGCTGAGCCAGGCCATGGATAGGCGCCAGCGGTGCGGCCGCAGCCATGCCGGGCAGGGCGCACAGCAGTGCGGGTGTGAACAGGATGGCAAGCAGGGAGGTTTTCAGACGCAGGGAAGTTGGCATCGGGCGCAATCGTCAATGAAGTGGAGTTGCCAGATGGTATCAAAAAGCAGGTAGGGCCGACAAACCGCGCGCCATCGATTGGCCCCGGATGTACGGTAAGAGAGCAGTAAGACGGCCTGAACGATGATCGTGGCGCATTCAATTTTTCCACCCTCACCACGATCCGGGAGTCTTCATGCGGCACAGTCTATTTCTTCTTCGCGTCATCGTCCTCGGCCTGAGCATCACTGGCGCTTGCGCCGTGCAGGCACAGGAAACCGATAGCGACAACGACAACAACGGCGCCAAGAACATTGAGCCGAGCTGGGGGCTGGGACTGGGCGTGGGCGTCCAGCGCAGTCCTTACCGCGGCTACGGCAACAAGACCACCGCGCTGCCCATCCTTTTGTACAATAGCCAACACTTCCGCGTGGCCGGCACCACCGCCGATTTCAAGCTGGGCAGCGTCAGCCAGTTCGATTTTGCGCTGCGCGCCAAGTATTCCAACGCAGGTTACAAGTCCGGCGACGCCGCTGTGCTCAACGGCATGGACGAACGCAAGGACGGCTTCTGGCTGGGCGGTGCCGCGGCATGGCGCGCACCGTTTGCCAAATTCACATTGGAATGGCTCAAGGCCGCCGGCAACAGCAACGGCCAGACCGTCAAGCTGGGCGCAGAGCGCGGCTTCATAGTCGGACGCATCAAGCTGACGCCGCATCTGGGCGTGAGCTGGATGAATAACGACTACGTCAATTACTACTATGGCGTAAAGTCGTCGGAAGTCACCTCCACGCGCGCCGCCTACAACGGCAAGTCGACCGTCGACAGCAGCGTGGGATTGCGCACCGACTACAGCCTGACCAAGGCGCAGGCAATGTTCGTCGACCTGAGCCTGACGCACTACGGCAGCGGCATCACCGACAGTCCCCTGGTGGATCGCTCCACCTCGCCGTCGCTGCGCCTGGGTTATATCTATAAATTTTAAGTCCAAGGAAGGCAATGAATCGCATCGCGCTGCTGGAAGATCATGAACGCATGGCGGGGCTGATCGTCAAGGCGCTGGCGACAGCCGGCATCGAAGCCGACGTCTACGCCACCATCGCGCATGCGCTGGCCGGCTGTTCGCAGATCGACTATCCGGTGCTGGTGCTGGACCGCAGCGTGCCTGACGGCGACGGTCTCGACCTGGTCAAGCAGTTGCGTGCGCGCGGTGTGCTTAGTCCCTGCCTGATGCTGACGGCGCGCGATGCCTTGCACGATCGCGTGGCCGGGCTGGAAGCCGGCGCCGACGATTACCTGCCCAAGCCGTTCTCGATGGAAGAAATGGTGGCGCGGGTGCGCGCCCTGATGCGCCGACCGACGCAACTGCAAAGCCTGGCGCCCGAGTTCGCCGGTCTGCGCATCGAGCCGGATGCGGGCTGCATGCGCCACGCCGAAGAATCGGTGTCGCTGGCCGCCGCCGAAATGCAAGTGATGCTGACGCTGGTACGTGCGGCCGGCAAAACGGTGCGCCGCACCGCACTGGAAGCAGCGGCGTGGGGCTTGTCCGAACCGGTCACGCCGAATGCGCTCGATGTGGCGCTGCATCGCCTGCGCCGCAAGCTGGCGGCGATTGATTCGGCGCTGCAGATCGTCAACCTGCGCGGGCATGGCTATGCCTTGCTGGAAGCCGGCAAACTCACCGAGGAACAGTCATGAAGAGCCTGTCGTTCCGCCTGCTGACCACTACCGCGATCGTGCTCACTTGCATCAGCGGCATCGTGGTGCTGGCGCTGGCCATGTTGCTGCGCTGGGGCCCGGACATGCTGCTCAATCATGAGCTCAGCCGCAATGCCGAGCGCATCGCCGAAGGTGCGCGTTTCAACGCCGCCGGCCTGCCCGACGGCGTCACGCTGAATCAAAAGATGACGACCATGTATGCGGTGATTCGACAAGATGCCGTGTATCGCCTACTCGACCAGCACGGCGCCGTGCTGCTGGCATCGGACCAGGCCGTGGCAGCCTATGCGCCGCAGGGTGAAAATTTCGATCCGGCCCGTGCGCGTTTCCGGGTGGTCAGCAATGGCGAGGGCTTGCAGGTGCTGACCTTGCCGTTCCAGCACGACGGCCGCCAGTTTTATGTGCAGATGATGCGCAGCGAACGCATGCATCGCATCATGATCGGCAGCGACAGCGAAAAGGCGCAAAAGATCGCCATCGTTGCTGCGATCGTCGCCATGTTGATCTTCAGCCTGATCGTGGTGGGCACGCTGCATCGCGCCTTGAAGCCGCTGCGCACCGCCTCGGCTGCCGCCGAAAAAATCCAGATCGACAACCTGTCGGCGCGCCTGTCGCTGGAAGGCGTGCCGTGCGAACTGGCGCCGCTGTTCAATGCCTTCAACCTGGCGCTGCAACGGCTCGACGACGGCTATCGCGTGCAGCGCGAATTCCTCGCCACCGCCGCACATGAATTGAAGACGCCGCTGGCGCTGATCCGCGGCCAGATCGAACTGGACCAGCACGGTGACCGCAGCGCCTTGCTGCGCGACCTCGACCATATGGCGCGTCAGGTCCACCAGCTATTGCATCTTGCTGAAGCCAGCGAACGGCAAAACTACGAGATGGAAGACCTCGACGCCAACCAGATCGCCAGCGAAGCCGCCGCGCAGCTGGAGCGGCTGGCGCAGCGCCTGCAAGTACGTGTGCTCAACACCGGCAGCGAAGAAGCGGTGATGGTCAGGGCCGATCGCGGCGCCTTGTTCGTGCTGATGCGCAACCTGATCGAAAACGCCATTCATCATGCGCCCGAGGGCAGCGCGGTCGAGCTCGACGTCAGCCGCAAGGGCATCGCCGTCAGGGACTATGGCGTCGGCATCCCGGCCGACGCCATGGCGCAACTGTTCAAACGCTTTTGGCGCGGCGCCCACCGGCGCGACGAAGGCGCCGGCCTGGGTTTGTCGATCTGCGAAGAAATTGCGCGCGCACACGGCTGGACCCTGCGGGCGCAGAATGCGGCGCCCGGCGCCTGTTTTAGCGTCGCTTTCGAGGCGTCGACAGGCGCGTAGCGGCGTATCCGGCCGGTGTTGTTGTAAAGATAACTTTTCGTATCGTGGAACCCGGGCACAAGGTATCCGCTTTACTACAGACATCGGCCGTGCTTTTCTATATCATCCCGCCTTTGCAAAAATACGGCAGGGATAAGCATGTCAGACGCTTGCGGCGTGGATTTCGGAACGTCCAATTCCACAATGGGATGGAGCAGGCAGGGACAAACTTCCTTGCTGGCACTGGAAGACGGCAAGATGACCTTGCCTTCGGTCGTCTTCTTCAACGCCGATGAAAACGAGTTCAGCTACGGCCGGGCCGCGTTGTCGACGTATCTGTCGGGCTATGAAGGGCGCCTGATGCGCTCCTTGAAGAGCCTGCTTGGCTCCGGCATGATCGACGGCCAGACCGAAGTCGGCGGCCGCGCGCTGCCGTTCCGCGCGTTGCTGACGCAATTCATCGGCGAACTCAAGCAACGCGGCGAGCGCTCCGCCGGCCGCGGCTTCGACAGCGTGGTGCTGGGTCGCCCGGTTCACTTCGTCGACGACAACGCCGACGCCGATCAACTGGCGCAAGACACGCTCGAAGAAATCGCGCGTGCGGTCGGCTTCAAGCACATCGATTTCCAGTACGAACCGATTGCCGCCGCCTTCGATTACGAATCCACCATTGCCCGCGAAGAACTCGTGCTGATCGCCGACATCGGCGGCGGCACCTCCGACTTTTCGCTGGTGCGGCTGTCGCCGGAACGCGCCAGGAAAGCCGAACGCCGCGACGACATCCTCGCCAATGGCGGCGTGCACATCGGCGGCACCGACTTCGACAAATACCTCAGCCTGTCCAGCGTGATGCCGCTGCTGGGCCTGGGCAGCAAGCTGTCGAGCAACAGCGAAGTGCCGTCCGGCTATTACTTCAACCTGGCGACCTGGCACACCATCAACCTGATCTACACGCGCAAGTCCTGGCAGCAATTGCAGGACGTTTATCGTGAAGTCAGCGAGCGCGACAAGTTCGCGCGCCTGCTCGACCTGGTCGAACAGCGCGCTGGCCACTGGCTGGCGTTGCAAGTGGAAGGCGCCAAGATCGCGCTGTCGGCCGACCAAACGGTAACGCTGGAGCTGGATCGCCTGCGTCCGCCGGAGTCGCTGCAATTGCAACGCGCCGATTTCGACGCCAGCATCGATCACTTGGTGGAGTCGGTCGAGCAAACCGTCGGCAAGCTGCTCAGCGACGCCGGCGTCAAGGCCGACGCCATCGATTCGGTGTTCTTCACGGGCGGCTCCAGCGGCGTGCATCTGTTGCGCCGTCGCATCGCCGCGCTGGTGCCCAACGCACGCCAGGTCGAAGGCGATCTGTTCGGCAGCATCGGTTCCGGCCTCGCCTTAGATGCTGTACGGAAATTCTCATGATCGTGATGCAATAAAACCCACCCTCGTCCCGGCCAAAGCCGGGACCCGGCGTCGTCCATCGTTTATCTCCCTCCTCGATACGTCATACGTCGCCGGGTCCCGATTTCCATCGGCACGACGGTGTTGTTGCGGTACGCTTTTCCTCTCTCCCTCGCTGTAAATCACGTTGTGATTCGCGATGACTGCTGGCATCATCGCAACAAACAAATCTCAGGGGAAAGCTGTGCGTCGTCTCTTCGCTAAACACGGTGCGCGCTGGTTGCTGGCGCTGGTCTTGACGCTGGCAGCGGGGGCGCAGGTGATGGGCTTGCTGCCCGGCTTGCTCACTGATCGTATCGATCTGTTCTTTTACGACATGCGCATGCGCATCGCCAAGGTCGAAACTGATCCGCGCATTGTCATCGTCGACATCGATGAAAAAAGCATCGGCGAAGTCGGCCGCTGGCCCTGGAGCCGCGACGTGGTCGCCGCCCTGATCAGCAAGATGACCGACAGCTATGAAGCGCAAACCGTCGCCTTCGACGTGTTGTTTGCCGAACCCGACAACAGCTCGGGCTACGCCACACTGGAAGGCCTGGCGCAGCGTGAGTTGAAAGGCCTGCCGCAATTCGGCCAGCAATTGCTGGCGCTCAAACCGCAGCTTGATTTTGACGCGCGCATGGCGGCCGCGATACAGGGGCGCCCGGTGGTGCTGGGCTACAACCTCTCCAATGAATCCGACGCGATCGCCAAAGGCCAGTTGCCCAAGCCGGTCTTCACCACCGCCGCGCTGGGCGGTCGTCGCCTCGATGCCATCAAGTGGAAAGCCTACGGCGCCAACCTGGCGCAGCTGCAACAGGCGGCCGAGAGCGGCGGCTTCTTCAATCCCGTACTCGACAGCGACGGCCTGATCCGGCGCGTGCCGCTGATTGCACAGGTGGGCGACAACTTCTACGAATCGCTGGCGCTGGCCAGCGCGCGCTCGGCGCTCGGCGCCACCCGCATGAAACCGATCTTCCTGCAACAGGATGCGGTGATGTCGGAACAGCAGTTGCGCGACTACGGCGCGCTCGAATCGATTGCGCTCGACACCAGACCGCGCCCGACCTTCATCCCGGTCGAGCGTCATCTCACCACGCTGGTGACGTATCGCGGCCGCGGCGGCATCCACGGCGGCGCATTCCGCTATGTGTCGGCGGTGGATATCCTCAAGGGCCGCATTCCCAAGAACGACCTGGCCGGACGCATCCTGCTGGTCGGCACCACGGTGCCGGGCTTGTATGACTTGCGCGCCACGCCGGTGAGCCCGAATTATCCCGGCGTCGAAATCCACGCCAACATCATCGCCTCCATCCTCGACGGCGACTTCAAGCAGCAACCTGAATTTTCGGTCGGCTTGAACCTGGTGCAGATCGTGGTGATCGGCCTGCTGCTGGGTTTGCTGTTGCCGCTGCTGGGGCCGCTGTGGTCCATCGTGCTGGCGTCGGCAGCGGCGTTCGGTATCGGTGCCTTCAATTTCTGGTTGTACGACAGCGCGGGCCTGGTGCTGCCGATGGCCACCGCGCTGCTGTTGATCGCCGCACTGTTCATCTGCAATCTCGGCTGGGGCTATCTGTTTGAATACCGCAACCGGCGCGCCATCGTCAACCTGTTCGGCGAATACGTGGCGCCCGAACTGGTGGCCGAAATGGCGGCCAACCCGGCCAGCTACAACATGGAAGGCGAGAGCCGCGAACTGACCGTGATGTTCTCCGACGTGCGCGGCTTCACCACGATTTCAGAAGGTTTGCAGCCCAACGAATTGCGCGAATACATCAACGCCTACCTGACCGCCATGTCGGAAGACATCCGTGGCAATCGCGGCACACTGGACAAGTACATCGGCGACGCCGTGATGGCCTTCTGGGGCGCGCCGATCGCGTTGCCCGACCACGCCGCGCGCGCGGTGACGACGGCGCTGAAGATGCAGCAAAGCGTGATCGTGCTCAACGAAGAATTCGTCAAGCGCAACTGGCCGCCACTGAAGATCGGTATTGGTCTGAATACCGGCAACATGCGCGTGGGCGACATGGGCTCGAAGATTCGCAAGGCTTACACGGTGATGGGCGATGCGGTCAATCTGTCCTCGCGCCTGGAATCGATCACCAAGGTCTACGGCGTCGGCGTGCTGGTCGGACAAGCCACGCGCGCGGCCGCACCGGAGTTCGCCTATCGCGAACTCGACAGCGTGCGCGTCAAGGGCAAGAACGAACCGGTGCCGATTTTCGAACCGCTGGGACTGGCGTCGGAACTGACGAGCACGCAGCGCGAGCAACTCGACAAATGGACGGCGGCGTTGGCGCTGGTGCGCAGCCAGCAATGGGATCAGGCCGAGCAGGCAATTCATGCTCTGCAGCAACAGCAGCCCCATGGTGTGTACGAGCTTTATCTGCAACGCATCGCCTACTTCCGCGACCATCCTTTGCCGCCGGATTGGGACGGCGTGACCACCTTCGAGACAAAATGACAACGGCGCAAGTGCTTTACTGGCAAGACTTGAGGGGTGAATTTTCCATGCGGAAATTTTTCCGACAGGTCCTTGTCAGTTAAGCCAAAACCCATACGACATATTGCGAATTTTTGTCGACAGGCAATAGGCTCTCTATCTATACTCCACAGTATGTCGCGCTGTTCGGGGTGGGTGGCGCGAGCACGGTGGTTTTCGTCGCAACATTGTCTGCATCATTGAAATTTCGCGCAAAGAAGAACAAGAAGGTCAGCGAAATCGATGCGGCGCGTGCGGCGATGACAACTGCCGTCGTACAACAAACTCTCCGAAGAATAAACAAGGCCGGAAACTACGCGATGCTCGCGTTCTTCCGGCTGTCGTTGCGAGCATCGTATTTGTAATGTGTGCGCGTGCGGCATGAAGAGCGGCATGACAAGCGCGACGCACGCGAGACAGCAGCAGGCAGCAAGCCAGAGGCATCGAGGATGCGACGGCGCAATGGGGTAGGGAATTCATCATAAATCGAGACGACGTCAGGCTGGTTGCTGCATGGCAATCGGCAGCCGGCTGTCGCCCTGAGAACGACAAAAAAATGAAACAACGTTTACAGCAACATTTACGGCAGTGCTTATTGGGGATGACATTGACGGTCGCCGCCGCCAGTGTGCTGGCCGACGACAGCTTCAATATCGTGCGCTTCCAGGTGGAGGGCAATACACTGTTGTCTGCCGACGAAGTGCAGCGTCTGGTGGCGCCGATGACCGGCCCAGGCCGCGTCTACGGCGATGTGCAGAAGGCGCTCGAAGCGCTGGACAATGCCTATCGCAAGGAAGGCTACAGCGCGGTGCAGGTATATGTGCCGGAGCAGGAACTCACCAGCGGCGTGGTCAAAATTCAGGTGACTGAAAACATGATCAAGGACGTCACCGTCACCGGCAACAAATATTTCAGCGAAAAGAATATCCGCGCCAGCCTGCCGGAAGTGGAGATCGGCAAGACGCCGAACCTGCGCAACATTTCCGAGGCGGTGCAACTGAGCAACGACAGCCCGGCCAAGCAGATCAACGTCTCCCTGAGTTCCAGCGAGGAAGACGGCAAGATCAACGCCGAGATCAAAGTGACCGACAACGACCCGCTGCGCATTTTCATGACGCTCGACAATACCGGCGCCGCATCGACCGGCAACTGGCGTACCGGCGTCGCCATCCAGCACGCCAACCTGTTTGATCGCGACCAGGTCGGCACGCTGGCCTACACCACCTCACCGGACAGCCCGCACGGCGTCAAGGTCGATCTCTACTCGCTCGGTTATCGCATTCCGCTCTACAGCATCGGCGACAGCCTCGATTTCATCTACGGTAAATCCAGCGTCAA
>Ga0209913_1000142_pt1 | contig 74181 bp, 73 predicted proteins | sample PersoiDNA2013203_FD_185805 | JGI IMG/M metagenome (GOLD analysis project Ga0209913, IMG submission 185805) | Permafrost soil microbial communities from the Arctic, to analyse light accelerated degradation of dissolved organic matter (DOM) -... | ecosystem: Environmental > Terrestrial > Soil >...
TTTTTTATAAGGCAGTAAGCGATCATATTCTGATTTAACCAGCTGGTAACATTCACACACCCGATCTTCCAATCCTTTTCGGTTCATTACGGAAATGTGACCTCGTCTGTAATGAATCAATCCAGCCCGTTGCAAATTCCCTGCGGCTTCAGTCACCCCCTCTCTTCGTACGCCCAGCATATTGGCTATCAACTCTTGGGTGATGGTCAATTCATTACCGTTCAAACGATCAAGGTTTAGCAAAAGCCAGCGGCAAAGCTGCTCATCCAAGGAATGATGCCGATTACAAACGGCGGTCTGGGCGATCTGGGTAATCAGAGCCTGAGCGTATTGCAATAACAGATGGTGTAATTCCCCGCTACGATTAAACTCATTCTTAATCGCAGATGCGTCTAGCTTAAATGCATACCCATCATTCTGCACGACAGCATAATTAGGCATGGTTTCACCCCCCATAAAGAGCGCCACCCCCAACATACCTTCATTTCCGACTCCAGCTATTTCAGACGAAAATCCATCCTCCATATAATAAAGCAAGGAGACAACAGCACTAGTCGGGAAATAAGCGTGATGCAATTTGCATCCAGATTCATAAAGAACCTGTCCAAGTGGCAAGTGGACGACTTCAAGATAAGGAGCGATGCGCAATAGTTCAGCGTCTGAAAGAGCAGCGAGAAGATGGTTACCTTTTAGGTTGGGTAAGTAATTCATATTCTAGCTTCCAGAGTTATCAACAAAGATGGTTCTTTAGTAAAAGCCATCTAAGACCTCAGATTTATAAAATTTAAAAGACTATATCCAGCAGAAGTATTGAGAAAAAAGTGTATTCAACTCAATTTAACTATACAGTCAGAATTGATAATTTATAGGATAGCGCTTGAACTGCAAATGCGTGCAAGCACGTATGGAGGAGCCCTTATATGCCTTAGGATTGATAGACAAAAACTGTTTCTATGACATAGATTGAGTTGCTGCTTGCATTACACGCAAGAGTCTATTTGGGGCCGATATCTGCATATTGGGGAATATTAAGAATGGGATTAAGTATCTGCAATGTGCGTTAACAGACGGACGAAAATTTATATCACCGTAATCTACACATTACTAGAAAATATAGTTAGCCAGTTAATTAAATTGGTAATTTTCACTATTCTATGTGGCGATTATTGATCGTCATACAACTTATTACAACGGAACACAAATGAACTTGTATCAAATTGAAGGTAATAGGGCACAACTAGATGGTAACGTTATCACTGCACAAATAGTATTAGAAAAGGAAATGGTTGAGCGGAGAAATAATATTAAATATCTGCAAAAGCTTCAAGTAGCCTCCCATACTACTTTGGCGATTGTCCATGAACTCAACCAGCCACTGGCCGCAATTTCTGCATATAGCGAAATAGCACTGTGGGCTTTGGATAGCGACACTATAAACTTTGATACATTGAACCGCGCCCTCAAAGGTTGTGTGGAGCAATCTCAACGTGCCGGGAATTGTCTGCATGAATTGCTCAACTTTTTACATGCAGGGAAATCCACAGTAGAGCCTTTCGATCTCAATGACACTGTACACGGAGCACTTTCTCTAGTGCAAAATGACGGTTTTGGTAGATTTCTCCGGACACTTGAGCTGGAGCATGGATTACCGTCGGTATTAGGGGATCGCTCTCAGATAAGAAAAGTTCTGGTCAATCTACTGCGAAATGGTGCCGAGGCTATGCGCGAGGCAGGATTGTCGACTGGGGCCATCACCATCACTGTAAAAACCATGGCAAAAATGAATATGGCTCAGGTCACAGTGCAGGATAGCGGCCCGGGACTGAATATCGAGACAGCCGAAAGAGTTTTTGAGCCATTTTTCACTACCAAGTCCAATGGTCTCGGACTTGGGCTCGCAATCAGCCGCTCAATGATTGAGGGCAACGGCGGGCAACTCTGGTTCGAACCAAATAATAAGTCTTGCGCCATATTCCACTTCACCTTGCCTTTCGCGTAAGGTGATCCAGCAAGTGTGCAGGCCGTAATGTAATGTGAACGCTGTCTCAAATAGCATCCAATCTTTCCCACTAATCAACAAGCGTACTTTTCAACAGCTTTCTGCAAATCCACAGACTGTAATGGTTTTTGAGTTGATTCCACTACTATTGCTGAAATTCACAAAATGTGGAAAACTCAACGCGCTATTGACAGGCCGCATGCTCAATGTAATAAATAACGCCATTAAGCACAAAAATACGCATGAACATTTACTACATGAAGTGGCGTACCTAAAAAACAGTTTGTGCAAGGTGGTGAGTTGGTGTTCCTACAAAAGCTGAAGGACTGGTTCGTCATCCACCTTTCAAGTTCAGACAAGCCTCTGGCTAATTTCATTGTGCAACAAGGTGGCAAGTAAGTGTTTGGCAGCCATTACACATTAACCTGTAGTTGAAGGTTGCCTGTGGATGTTGCAGTCGACTAGCCTTAATTTCCAAGTGACTGCTTCGGGCCAAATTTACTTATACATCTTGACCAACTGCTTGCTAAAAAGCTGTCATTGGCATGCCTAAAAATTGCACTGTTCTATAGCCGACGGTGAAAATCGGAGCTTACGACCCAATCAGGACTATCATCTATTTGTGCTGCCAGCGGCTGGTACTGAATACAGCAGTCATCCCGAACAACCGCTCACTGGCATTCTTTCCTGTCAGGGACTCATTACACAAAGCACATTTCTGGTTATGGTTTGTTTGCATGTCTTATTTTTCTAATAAAAAAGCACCCGAAGGTGCTTTTTTTAATGCTTAAACAAATTTAGAACTTTCCACATAAACACCAAGATCATTACAATCATCACTCCATAAAATGGGAGTAATGTCTTTGAAAAAGCAATATCAATATAGCAGCCGATATCCTTTTTATAGACTGAAGCATTCATCGTGAACACATCACTTTTTACAGTCCCATCAGCAACCTTTTCATACAGTTTTCTATACATTTTTTCTTGACGAAGAAAGAATGTATCTAATCCCCAAAAAATCACAAGTGGGAAAAGAGCTAGATAAGCAAAAGCGGCATTTGCCTTATCAGCAGATAAAGCAAAGATTGCTGCAACCAAGGCAATGCACCATCCCTTGATCATAAAGCTGTTGCTGCCCATTCTATTTATTACACCTTGGATGAAGCCAAGGTGTGCAATTTTTTCATCCATATAGCCTCCAAATCTTTTAAATACTGTTATAGAGGAAATCCAAGGAGTTCGTCCCTAATTTTCCACACTTATCCCACTTGAGGATGTGTTCTTTTTCAAGAAGAAGATGCTTTAAATCTAAATCATACTTTACTGACATGGCTTCATCTAAAACTATAGACCTATCCTCCATAGAAGCCTTCACCATCATCCGCTTTCTTTCAGGTAGATTTTCTCGAAGCATCCGAGTTGATTCTATTTCAGCATATATCCATGGAGACTCAGTTCCATCTTTTTCAATACATCCTTTACATGATATAGAGTTAGGAGTATTCAAAAATATGATGCACTCACATTGATCAATCATTTTGTCAGCGAAGTGGCCAACATCATGTTCACATGACCATTTGTTATATTTCTTTTGTCGTAATCATAGTAACCGCTATCTTTAAGACAGAACCTTTTATCTAGCTTTTTTAGAAGCTCTGGAGAATAGCCCCCAAACACAAGAATCAATAAAAGATGAAATCCTCAACTTATTCTTAAGCCATCCTGCTAAACCAATTGCAAGATCTTCATCTTTGTGTGAGTGAGAGATAAAGACATCTGCTTTCACACTAGGAAACCAGTCATTCATTATTTTTTTTGCGACCAGACTTCCATCGCCATCAAAAAATGCATCAAGCCCACTTTTTGCGGCAGAATTATTTTCTTTCTTTACTGATCTTCCATCTTCTAAGTAACTCTTGAATAAATTTTCATCAATTCTTAAGCTATAAGCTCTGTACATCACCTACCCCCAATTTAGCATTTCAATTCAACTAATTATCCTTTATTAAGGGTAATAAAAAAAGCACGTACGGGTGCTGTTTTCTTTCCTGCTACCTGATGATCTGAATCGCCCGATTTTTCTAGACTCAGATGACTAGAATTCGGCGAAGTACGGACTCAAAGCTCAATGCACATCAAAGGCTGCTTTGACCGAGGTGCACGTTTAGACTGTCTGGCGGAGACGCGACAGGCCGCTCTTGGCCCAGAGTGAAGATTTTGATCGACTGCTATTTGACCTAATCATTAGCTTTCTACAAAGCCGCCACTGAGAATCGTCACTCCCGACCCAAACCCGACGTGGCCGATTTTAGCCGGACCGACTGCTTCACCCTTTTATGAATTCAGAGGCATTGACGATGTGAGTGACCGGTTCGTACCGATCGAGGTTGCTTTGATGCCACAAGTGCCAGTGCACTACAACAAAAGCTTTCTTAACGCTTAGTGCTGCGCGGTCGTCATCGGCCACCTGAGTAAAGTGCGTTAGCGTACAGACTTACGCTCGACATTACATGTACCGTGTTCGCAGGAGTTCGATCATTAATGCAATGATTTCTTCGGTGTGGCCGCTAACACGAACATTGACATGCTGACGCGCAATCTTTGAATGGATCTAGAAAATCATGTTGTCGACACAATTGCTTGTCAGTTTTCTTCATTAGAGCAACCGACCTGCAGGCAATTATTTCAAAGGAATAGATATGGTCCTTCATCATGCATTGTCTGGGGAGTTGATTGACATTTGTCCTCTTAAAAGCAGTCTCAAGAATGCAATCACGAAAACGCTCTACAAATCGAACCGCCTTGAAGTGTTTTGAGTGGATATTCTGGCAGAAAAGGCAATGCCTGAACACCAAGTTACTGGTGAAATTACCGTCCAGTGTATTGAGGGAAGTGTTGAGTTTACGGCTGCAGAAACGAACCAACTGATGCTATGCTGGGGATTTAATATGTTTGGCCGGCGGCAAGGTACACGCACTAAAAGCAATGGAAGACTCCTCTGTTCTAGTCGCCATTCTGTTGCAGGCGCGTAGCAATATTTCATGATTAGACTCTACAGCACGAGTGGTGACATCGCACTGGACAATCCGCTTATCTGCACACTCGGCCACTCAAATCGACCATTAGAGACGTTCCTCGATTTGCTTCAACGCAATGAGATTGCCTGTGTACTGGATGTTAGAACCGTGCCGCGATCGCGCCATAATCCTCAGTTCAATCAAGACGCGCTCCCTACATCACTGGACACGGTTCAAATTTCCTATATTCATCTTCCTGGCCTCGGAGGTTTACGCCACGCGAGAGCCGATTCTCCAAACACCGGTAGGCACAATCTGTCTTTTCGAGGCTATGCGGATTACATGCAGTCATCGGAATTCGCCGACAACATTCAATGGGTCGCGAATCTGGCGCGCACTGAGCGTTGTGTCCTGATGTGCGCCGAAGCGGTTCCCTGGCGCTGTCATCGCTCGATGATTGGCGACGCGCTTCTTGTGCGAGGCATTCGCGTCGAGGATATTATTGGGCCGAAGGCACGCAAACCACACGTTCTTACCAGCTTCGCGCACGTTGTCGGGACGCAAGTCACGTATCCGCCGCCACGTTTAGCCAGCATGAGCAATCCTAATTTGTATAGTAAATTTTGATGAAAGACGAGCCATGACACTCAAATTCAAAGTTGGTGATCACGTTACCTGGAATTCGGAGGCTGGGAATGTCTCTGGGAAAATTATCAAGACGCATACAAAGGACGTTGCTTACAAGGGCTATACGCATCATGCGAGCGAGGATAAACCACAATATGAAATTCAGAGTGACAAGAGCAACCACATCGCAATACACAACGAGTCGGCGTTGCACAGGGCAAACAATTGAATCAGCGAACACAGCAGCGCATTTGAAGGGTATCGTGAATAAAACGGAATATCCCACCCTTGGCGGGTTGTTGGTCGCGGTACGCAAATGTCGTGCTTGCGAACCACACTTGCCACTTGGCCCGCGTCCGATATTACAGGTCGGCGAAGCTGCGCGTGTCCTTATCGTGGGCCAAGCACCAGGCGCTCGAGTACATGCTTCAGGGACGCCATGGGATGACCCAAGCGGAGAGCGTCTCCGAAAGTGGATGGGTTTGGATGTGACACGGTTTTATGACGATTCGAAAATTGCGATTATCCCAATGGGATATTGTTATCCGGGCCGAGGGAATCGCGGTGACTTGGCACCGCGCCGAGAATGCGCGACCTTGTGGCTTAATCATTTATTGACGAAGTTGCCAAGAGTTGAATTGACTCTGCTAATCGGTCTGCATGCGCAGCGGTACTTCCTGGGCAATCGCCGCAAACCTTCATTGACTGAAACGGTAAAGTCGTGGCGCGAGTTTGTGCCTGAATATCTTCCATTGCCGCACCCTTCGGCGCGCAACACGCCATGGTTCCAGCGTAACCCTTGGTTTGAACATGAACTCTTGCCCGTGTTACGCGAACGGATCGGGTCGCTTGCCGACCAACATGCAAAATCACCACAGAGGCAGAAATGAGAAGAGCCGTATTCTTCAACTTGACCCAGATTCAAATGCCGGTTGGCGCCGTGACCTCAATCACCCATAGGATCACCGGTATTTTGCTGGCGATCGGCATCCCGTTCTGCATCTATCTGCTCGATCAATCGCTGCGAAATCCACAATCCTACGTATGGACAAGCCGAAACGTCGTGAAACCTAATTCGCATTGGCGTACAACGCAAGAAACGACAGACAAGGGAGTAAATTATGAGTGACGTTGCACAACCGTTGACCGAAGACGATGGTCCGCTTTCGCCTTGGTGGATACGCACCATACTAATCGTGATGGTGCTTGGCTTTACCGGACTGATTGCGATTACTATGCTGTCCTACAGTAATGCCCCGCCAATCCCGGCGCAGGTCGTGGATGAGCAAGGCGGTACCGTGTTCAACGGTGACGATATCAGCAACGGTCAAGCAATATTTCTCAAATATGGCCTGATGGCCAATGGCAGCATCTGGGGCCATGGCGCTTATCTCGTCCGGATTATTCAGCTGAGGCTCTGCATCGTATGGGGCAACATACTGCTGAGGCAATTGCACAACAACGATATCAGCAACCTTTCGAAGTGTTGTCACGGTTACAGCAAGCATCGGTGCAAGGCGAAGCCATATTGGAGCTAAAAACCAATCGGTATGACGCAGCCACTGCAACGCTTCAATTGACCACCTCGCAGACAGCGACCTATCATCAGCAAATCGATTATTGGAGCGGCTATTTTCGCGAATCGTCGCGAAATGGCGGCCTCAAGGTCAACCTTATTACCGACCCGACCGAGTTGCGCCAGTTCACCGCCTTCGTCATTTGGGCTGCTTGGGTCTCGGTAGCCGAACGCCCCGGCGTGGATTACTCCTATACCAATAATTTTCCGTATGACCCGAGCGTCGGCAACCTTTCCACGCCCAGTGCGTTATTGTGGAGCGCATTTAGCCTGATGGTTTTACTGGCAGGCATCGCGACGGTGCTGCTTGCATTCGGAAAATTCGATTACCTCGGCTGAACCACGAGTGGTCACCACGTGCATCCCCAGCTGGTGCCAGGAAACTCGAGCAGAGGCCAAAACGCGCTGGTGAAATTCTTCGTGGTTGTGGCGCTGCTGCTGTTGGGTCAATCGCTGGTGGGCGCCGCCGTGGCCCATTACCGCGCCGACCCGGGTAGCTTCTACGGATTCCAGCTGGAATCCATTTTCCCCAGCAATCTGATACGTACCTGGCATTTGCAGATGGCGATCTTCTGGATCGCCACTGCCTATGTCGCTGCAGCCCTGTTTCTCGGGCGCTCGCTGCGCACCGACGAGCCGCGCTGGTTGGCCGGCTGGACCCATGTGCTGTTCGCTGCCTTTGTGCTGGTGATTGGCGGCAGCCTGCTTGGCGAGTGGCTGGGTATTTCGCAACTGCTCGGTCGTTGGTGGTTTTGGCTTGGAGACCAGGGTTGGGAGTATCTGGAACTCGGTCGTTTGTGGCAATACTTGCTGGTCGCGGGCTTGTTCGTCTGGTTTGGATTGCTATGGGTATTGGTGCGACCACATACATTGACGAAGCCAGCAGTCAAGCCGATTGTCCAGATGTTCCTGATTGCCGCGCTGGCAATTCCAGTCTTCTATGTTCCTGCGCTGTTCTTTGGTGCCAAGACCAACTTTACGGTGGTCGATACCTGGCGTTTCTGGATTATCCACTTGTGGGTGGAAGGATTTTTCGAGTTCTTCGCCACAACGGTGGTGGCACTGACATTCTATCAACTTGGGCTGACGCGACGCAATGTCGCTCTGCGGGTGATTTATCTCGACGCCATTCTGTACTTCCTCGGCGGACTGATGGGCATCGGCCACCATTGGTATTTCACCGGGCAAACCAACGTCAACATGGCGCTGCCAGCGCTGTTTTCGGTGCTTGAGGTGGTTCCCTGACCTTGCTTACCTTGGATGCGTGGGACTTCGTACGCACCACGCGCGGCGACTGCGACGTATGCGGCAAGGCGATAGCTATACCTCACAAATGGACGTTCTATTTCCTGATGGCAGTGGGTTTCTGGAACTTCGTAGGGGCTGGAATTTTCGGTTTCATGATCAATCTGCCGATCGTCAGCTACTACGAGGTCGGCACTCAGTTAACGCCGAACCACGGCCACGCTGCAATGATGGGAGTATTCGGCATGTTGGCGATCGCACTAATGGTGTTTGTGCTGCGCCAGACCAGCAACGATACACGCGGGGCCTACATGGAGAAATACATCAAGGTCGCCTTCTGGGGTACCAACATTGGGCTGGCCATGATGGTGACAATGAGCCTGTTCCCCAGCGGACTGCTGCAGGTGTGGGATGTGACCCAGCATGGGTACTGGCAAGCGCGCAGTCTTGATTACATTGGCAGCGAACGGTCACACTTGATCGAATGGCTGCGGCTACCCGGCGATCTGGTATTCATCCTGTTCGGTGCAGTGCCGTTGGTAATCGCATTGATCAAGGGCTATTTAGGCGTACGCGCAACGGAAAGGGACGCTGCTTTGCATCACGACTGAAGGCCAGGCTGCTGGTAATCCTGCATGTTTGGCTCTAAAAGCTAGTTATCTGAATTGGCGTCCGATTAGACACTACTATACCCAAGGTAGCACAAACAGTCCGCGTTGTTGAACCATATTCAGCGGTCGGATAAGCTGTCTGCGCGCAAGCCTACGAAGGTCGGTGGGGGCCTAATCTGGCTTTCCATTCCGTTGCGCCTGCAGATACTCATCGAGCAATTCGATCATGTAAATCTATACGTCTTGGATATTGACAAAAACCTGAAGATGGTTGGCAGGAAGTCCCTTAGAGGCCACTGTTTGAGTGGAGCCGACATTCGCGACAGGATTTTTTCGTGACTTGACTAACGGCTCATGGTCGAAATTGTCGATCTTGACTAGCCGCTATGTGGCACCACGATTTTTTGATGTGCCTGTGGCGGCTTTGTGGCAAGCCATTTGATAGGCTATGAGGCAAATGTCGACCCAAAGCTGTCGGTCAAAAAGAGTTAATTTCAAGTAAATTATTGGGTCTATCGGGGTGAATTTTGGCAATGCTTTACTTGGTTGACTGCACGCGCACTAGCTTCGATTTCGCCGACATCTTGCTGATGAGTTTGCTGATAGTTTTTTTGAGCTGCGCGCAATTCCAACAAATGAGACTCAACATTAGCTGCATTCAATAACGTGCCCCATCTATCGGGCAACCCAGAAGTCGATGACGTAAACATACGCTGAATGATAAGCTCTCCTAGCGCAGGGGTGTAATGCGCCGAGTCTGAGTACCAGCGCATCAACGTTTTTTTATCATCTTTAGCAGGTACAGCTTCGCTGGATATACTGTCGTAACCGCTAAAATCCCACAGAGGCAAAGGCCGCGCCTCAACTTGACGCGCTTCTTCTTCATTCATTCGCACCAGTTCACGCTTCCACTCTTCCCATCTATCACTAAGCCCTGCGACAGAAATAACTTCCCACTGGCGCGCGTGTGAAGGAGAAATAAACAGTCGGAAATCTACATGGTGCTGATGCGCCAATTTAATCATTGCACGCAAGTCGTCGAACGATGATCCGCCTGCTTTGCGTGTGAAAGAAAATTGACATTCAGGGTAAGGTAAGTATTTTACTTGCAAATACGTTCGCTCGTTATTAATAAAACTGTTCCGATAACTTCCTCCTAGATGAGTCAAAGTATTCGGTATTCGAAAACCATTGGCATAACAACAATCACCTTCATTTGGCTGTTTGTGTCGCATGACGTGCCAAGAATTTGATAGCGCGCTAATAGACAACAATAGACTGTATGGACGCAAGGATCTGTAGTTTTCCTCAACATAATCTGACGGTGGACTCAACAGCGTATTGAATGCCAAAAAGTCTAAACCCAACACAAACATTTTTGACTGACTATTTTTTAATGCAAGCTCCATCAAATGGCGAGATTCATCTATTGGTTGTCCGAACGCTGCTAGATTAATCGAGCGCTTGCTGGCAAAAACGGCATGGTCTTTACCTATTCCAATATCAGTGACTGACGTACCTAAAAAAACAACATCAGCTTTGCTTCTTGTCAGCCAAACTGTTTTGAACACGCGCTCGTTCATTACTAACAACGGCTGTATTAACTGCTTTTGGGATTTATGATCTTGATAAATCGCATATGGATCAATCCACCAGTTAAAGCCCGCTATTGCTCCTGTTAGCAATAAAACAGCGATAAAAAAATTTAAGAGATATTTTTCCATCAGAATTGAAAATATAGGAAGTCGCGCACCCGCGATAGAAAGGAAACTGAAAGCACAAAAATCAATCCCGCCAGCCATGCAAAATGCGCATTGAATCGCCATTGCCAATGGCTACTAGCGAGTTGGCTATCTGCTTCCAACACAGGCTGAAAACGGCGCATCATTTGCTGCACATTAGGCAGACACCAGACCATCAGCAAACCCAGAATAATCAAAATCAGCGCACGATCAGGATTCACTTTGGAAAGCGGCGTGAGTCCGTTCATCGCGACACCATCGAGCCATTGTGGATGGGTTGCGTGTAATTGCTGCCATACCGACTCGGATACCGACCAACCATGCTGGCCAATCATGCCAGACAACATGGTAATCGCAGAGGGATAGCTATCTGCGCGGAAAAACACCCACGCCACCACCACTGATAAAAAAGTCACCGCAACTGAAAATAGCTTCAAGACAAATCCGCCATCTCCCCAACCTAGCTTTTGTTTCAACGCACGCCAAGCATGATTGATGACCAGATAAACGCCATGCAATCCTCCCCAAATAACAAACGTCCAAGCCGCTCCGTGCCATAAACCGCCCAATAACATCGTGGCAGTTAAATTCAAGTAACGTCGCACTTTTCCATTACGACTGCCGCCCAATGGGATATACAAATAATCGCGCAAAAACCGTGATAGTGTCATGTGCCAACATCGCCAAAACTCAATGATACTAGCAGCCTTGTAAGGCGAATTAAAGTTTAGCGGCAAGCGCACATTGAACATCAACGACATACCTATCGCCATATCTGAGTAGCCAGAAAAATCAAAATACAGTTGCAATGTATAACTCAATACACCTATCCACGCTTCAAAAACAGCAGGCTGCCCACCCGTTGCAAGCACAGAAAAAATAGGGCCTGGAAATTCAGCAAGTGAGTCAGCAAGCAGCACCTTTTTTGCCAAGCCAAGCACAAAAATCGTTACGCCTAAGGCAAACGTGTTCCGATCAAAATTGAAAGTACTAGGGCGCGCAAACTGCGGCATCATTTCTTTGTGATGCAACACGGGCCCTGCGATGAGGTGTGGAAAGTAAGTGACGAACAATAAATAGCGTATGAAATTTTGTTCCTTCACTTTCCCCTGATAGGTATCAACGAGGAACGCAATTTGCGTGAATGTAAAAAATGAAATCCCCAAGGGCAAAATAATCTCACCAACACGCCAAGATGAGCCGATTGCATTGTTGATGCTGCTGACGAAAAAATTAGCGTATTTATAGTAAGCCAACAAGGCAAGATTAGCCGTAATCGCTAATATGAATAGATGCTGCTTGCTGTGCGCCAATTTTGGTTATCCACATCGCAAAAGCATAGTTGATAATAATTGAAATCAGCAACAATCCAATGTAAATCGGATTCCAATAACCATAGAAAAATATGGATGCTAACGCCAACCAAGCAGTTGCATAAGTATTACCAACTCTAGCCAAGCCAAAGAAACCAATTAACACCACCGGCAAAAAAATAAAAATAAATCCGTAGGAGTTAAACAGCATTTAAATATCCAGTTATTTTGGCTATAGGTTCACAAACTATCATGTTTTTTGTTTTGTGCTTGTTAGCACAATCCACGTAACATAAAGCATCCAGTTTTGGCCGACAGTACTTATTAGTCATTATACAAGGGAACCGACCGCTCAACTTCTAATTGATAAATTCAACTGTCTCCCTTAATCATCAGAAGATGGCTCAAAACTGAATTTTATTTATAAAACTTGAATGGCTGGTTTGGGCCGAAAGTCCCATTTATTACTGACAGCTTTATGGCAACTCAGCTTAATTGGGTATCACTGACTGCTTCGAGACAAGAAAATTTACGTGCCATAGGGCAAGTCGCGAACCATCTGAGACGTTCATGAACACCGGCCATTCAATAACCGGATAGTCTAAGTTAATTAAAACTCAGCATGAATTCTCAAGCCCAGAATATTGATAGGGCCTCTGGCAGGGTTGTATGCGGGGTTATTTGCGAACTGATAGTCCAAGGTTACAGTTGTATGCTTTTCCACTTGCATTGAATAGAAGGTCTCAAGAATTTGTTCTGGCGCGTAATTTGGATGAGGTGCATCACCTATCAGTATACCTAACCCACCTAACTTAAAATAACTTTGGGCAGATGAGGAAAGTTGATTCTCCACAAAAGCAACACCAATTTTATCCATAGGTCTACTCCATAGGTTCCCATCTACTAATAATCCAGTGGCAACTGAGCAATTAATATCAGTAAAGTCATATGCTTCTTTTGACCCATCATTAAAACTGAATCGACCAAACCATCCAATATGATCCGTGATTGCCTGCTCAGCATTAAATGCCACTCCCATTCGAGTTGTATAACTTCTGACTAATGCTGTATTTGGCACACTAGTTCCCATATCAGCAATAGCCGTGCTATAGCTACCCATATCGGCGTGGTTGGCAAACATTAATATTTTGAATTTACCTGCCTGATTCCAGACTTGATGGCGTTCTTCTAATTCAACAACGGTTTCATATTGATGAAAAGATTCATCTATGGCTACAGTATTGGGTGCTTTGGATAAAGCAAACAATCCGGCTCTAATACTCCACCAGTTTTTTGTTAACTCACCTGCTCCGCCATAGGTATATCCCCATGAGTCTGCTGCATAATCAAAGGCACCCGAATCTAGAATTGACCAGTTCAAGAAATCTCCTCTAGGGTCATGTGCATAACGATTAGTATCAAATATATCTACAACAGAAAATTTACCCACAGTGACAATAAGATTGTCAGCTGATCTAGTACCGACAGTTTGATTAATACCATCATCAACCTTAACTGACTCTCCGCCTAAATTAAGAGTCTGACGGAAAAAATATCGCGGCACTTTGTGATATGGAGATCCTGCACCAACCTTATAGGCTTCTCCGCTCGAAAAGCCAGCCAACCCTAACGTATTATCTAGCCCATAACCTTGATCAATTTCTGGATTGTAAAATATTTCTGCACCTTCCCATAAGCCCATTCCAAGATAAATAGTTAAATCATTTGTTGTTTTTGTAGAACGCGGTCCGGTCATACTATTAGCTCCACTAAAGGGAGCATTAAAACTAGGATGATATTGAATAGTATCTGTAAATTGACCGTGGAAACTTAGCCATGCAGGAATTTTTAGTATTGAATACCAATTGATGGATGACGATTCGTCGGTATTGCCTTCAGCAAATGCAATCGGATGTATAAAGGTAAAAAAGAATAGGGTAATAACAATCTGATATTTTTTTAATGGCATGACATAGGCATTATAATTTTTTTGTGTGTAATACAACAGTAATTTCATTACGGTAATATTAATTATTGGTTTAGTAGCTTAGTTGGTAAAGTGGTATTTAAATTTTAGAGTGCCTAGCGTCCGTTATTAGCCGAGGCTGTGTCAAAACGCCAGAATTAATGACTTGTAATATTGTTCCGCAGCACAATTAGGAATTGTTTAGATCGAAGTTTGTTATACAACTTTAGTACAAAGTAAGGTCACAGACCCTATGTAGCCATCGCCTTCATCAATGCCTCACTGCCCATGATATTCATCACGCGTTTCATGTTGTATGCCAGAATGTGTACCGGGTTATCTTCTGTGATGTATTCGTCCAGCAACTCTGGAAGAAGAGTACTTTGCGCTCAGTCTTGACCTTGTATAAATCGCTTAATATTTAAATAAAGCAATATAATCAATAGGTTATATTTCATTATAATTGATATTAACCGTCTATTTCAGATGTAATTTATTGTCGTTTTGACACAGCCTCGGCCGAGAGTGTCGATCATGGGCGTCTGCTATCAGGATAGCCCAACTTTTCTATCGCGTCATATGCTGTATTGCAATCCAGCTTTATGTACGGCAACGCACGGATGAAAATCAACTGGATCGTTACAGTTGGAACATTCAGTAAACCGTTCAGTATCAAGCGGCCAGATGTGACAAGCAAAGCAATTATTTACGTTATCTAATATGCGACCCTACGGCACAAGGCTAAAATCCATGAAAGTTATCCATAAAACTATTGCATCTCTGGCTGGCGCTATTCTACTAGCTGCACTGGTTGCAACCGGGTCATTTCTGGCATTAAACAAGATGAAAGACGCTGCGGCCGCGTACAAATATAGTACCGCCATCTTAATCAGGACGGATGACCTACTATCTGCGTTAAAAGATGCCGAGACTGGTCAACGAGGTTATTTGCTGACTGGAAATATTGCATTTCTGCAACCGTATTTGACGGTACGCGATAACATCACCAGCCAACTGAAAGCTTTGCAACTCTTGGACTTATTGCCTAGTTCCCAAAAGCATCTGGCCATAGCTACGCCATTGATCGATGCCAAGATGACGGAAATAAAGCGCGTCATTGAACTGCGTGACAAGCATGGCGTGGCCGCGGCCATTAATATTGTAAATAATGGCTATGGCAAGCGCTTGATGGATGCGATCCGTGTTGAGATGCATGACATCACTAAATTAGAGCAAAATGCTCGCGATCAGCACAATGTCGAATTTCAAGCACAAATGCGCCTGTTGTTTATCGCCATCATCACCGCGACCCTGCTGGTACTACTATCAGCTATTGCATTTTCATACATGATCTATAAAGGTACACAGCAACGCCTAAAAGACTTAGTACACACCGAAACATTGCATTTACTCGACATACAGGAAAATACCAACCGGCAACTACAGCAGGTCAATGCCAGCTTGCAGGTCAGCGAGGAAAAGCTCGCCGTGACAATCAGCTCCATCGGCGATGCGGTAATCGCCACCGATGCTCAGGCACTTGTAACGCTGCTCAATCTTTCTGCCGAAAAACTCACGGGTTGGACGCAGGCGGAAGCTGCGGGCCTCCCGGTGGCTGATATTTTTAACATCATCAATAAAGACACCCGTCAATCTGCGGCAATTCCGGTCATGGCAACATTGGCTCATGGCACGATGCAGGGCTTGGCCAACCATACCGTATTAATCGCGCGCCATGGGGAAGAGTATGACATTGCTGACAGTTGCGCACCGATCCGCGACCGCGATGACCAAGTGATTGGGGCGGTGCTGGTGTTCCGTGATGTCACCGAAGAGTATGTAGTACAACAGGCTTTGCGTGACCAGCAGTTTTATACCCGCTCACTTTTGGAATCCAGTCTGGACGCACTCATTACCACCGATCCGACTGGCATCATCACCGATGTTAACCAACAAATGCTGGAGCTTACAGGTTGCACGCGGAATGAGTTAATTGGCACGGAATTCCAGAATTACTTTACTGACCCTGAGCAGGCCAAGTCCAGCATTAGCCTAGTGTTAAGCAACAAAAGAATAAAAGACTACGAACTGACTGCTCGTGCCAAAGACGGCACAGAAACAGTGGTATCTTACAACTCGACTACATTCTATGACGTCGATGGTAAGCTACTAGGCATGTTTGCTGCCGCACGTGACATCACGGCGAGCCAACGGCTGAAACAAGCGCTACAGGAAAACAACATCGAATTAGAGATTGCTAAAGACGCAGCCGAAAAAGCCAATCTCGCCAAATCGGATTTTCTGGCCAATATGAGCCATGAAATCCGCACACCGATGAACGCCATCATCGGCATGTCCTACCTGGCACTCAAAACAGAAATGACGCCGCGCCAGCGCGACCATATCAAAAAAATACAAAGTTCAAGCCGCCATCTGCTCGGCATCATCAATGACATTCTCGACTTCTCTAAAATCGAAGCGGGCAAACTGTCGATTGAGAACACCGAATTCGAACTGGAGAAAGTGCTGAACAATGTCGCTGACTTGATTGCAGAAAAGACGAGTGCCAAGGGGCTGGAACTGGTATTCGACATCGATAAGAACGTGCCTGACTTTTTGATTGGTGATCCGTTGCGCTTAGGGCAGATTCTAATCAACTACTGCAACAATGCCGTTAAGTTTACCGAGCAGGGTGAAGTCGACATCATCATACGTATTCAGGAGGAGTCTGACCATGATTTGCTGCTGCACTGTTCCGTAACCGATACCGGCATCGGTCTGACGACAGAGCAGGCGGGTCGTTTGTTCCAAAGCTTTTCGCAGGCTGACGCTTCGACCACCAGGAAATTTGGTGGCACAGGACTAGGGCTGGTGATTGCCAAGAAACTGGCAGAGTTGATGGGTGGCGAAGTTGGCGTAACAAGCGAACTTGGCAAAGGTAGCACTTTCTGGTTCACCGCACGACTAGGCAAGGGCATTGGTAAACAATGTAAGCAAGTACTAGCAAGCGCCCTGCAAGGAAAACACGTACTGGTGGTAGACGACAATGAAAATGCAAGACTGGTACTTGCTGAACTACTCGGCAATATGAATTTCAATGTCGACCAAGTCGCATCTGGCCAAGATGCCATTAACGCTGTAGAGCTTGCGGATAAAAACGGCACATCCTATGAAATAGTTTTTATGGACTGGAAAATGCCTGACATGGATGGCATTGACACCTCAAAACGGCTACATACAGGTTTGAACAGCCGCGTGCCGCACATAATCATGGTTACGGCCTACGGTCGCGAAGAAATCATTAAAGCGGCAGAAGAAGCTGGCATTGCAGACGTACTCATTAAACCCGTTAACGCTTCGGTGCTGTTTGACTGTGCAGTGCGCATTTTGGGAGGCAAGATAGATAACATACAAAACAACAAAGATTTGCCAACATATACTTTCGAGCAGCTAGCTAGCATTAAAGGCGCCCGCATTCTGCTGGTGGAGGATAACGAACTCAACCAGGAAGTTGCTACCGAACTGCTGATCGATGCCGGCTTCATCGTCGATCTCGCTGAAAACGGCCAGATAGCATTGAGCAAGCTTCAGACCACAGACTACGACATCGTACTGATGGACATGCAAATGCCAATCATGGATGGCATTACCGCAACACAGGAGATTCGTAAGGATGTCAGATTTAACAAGCTTCCAGTAGTAGCCATGACTGCTAATGCCATGCAAGGTGATCGTGACCGCTGTCTGGCTGCAGGGATGAATGACCACGTAGCCAAGCCAATCGAACCTGAAGCGTTGTGGAAGTCGCTGTTGCTATGGATAGATCCACAGCATATAGCGCCAATCACAACGGAAATCAATCCACTGATTAAACAAGACGTCGAACTACCGTCTGACATAAACGGCCTGGACATGACCAACGGTCTGCGCCGCGTGCTGGGCAAGAAGTCTCTATATCTATCCATGCTGCGCAAATTCATATCCGGGCAAAAATCCATCATATCGGAAATTAGTAATGCACTTACAACCGACAACTATGCCCTAGCCGAACGCCTTGCTCATACACTTAAAGGCATAGCTGGCAATATTGGTGCAACAGAACTGCAACAACTGGTAGCCAGTATTGAAGTATCCATCAAAAAGCACCACTCTATTGAGGCGATCACCCCCCTGCTTGACGACCTGTTTCTGCCACTCATGGCTCTAATTACTGAACTGGAGCAAAAGTTGCCAGCACAGCATACTTTGGTCGAAATGATAGTTGATCAAGCAAAGCTCAAGGCTGTTTGCGACAAACTTAAGTACATGTTAGCCAATGACAGCGGCGAGGCGACAGACCTCATCGAAGCGAATGGTGACATGCTGAGCTCAGCCTTCCCCAACCACTATCGCTATATTTACGCCGGCATCAGATCATTTGATTTTGAATCAGCACTTATAGCGCTGAAGGATGCGACTGGAACATTACCATGAACGAATTTACGTTCAGCGGATCTAGTATTTCCGAAATCGATTTGACCGATATGACGGTTGCAAAAAAGCCCACAATACTGGTTGTTGACGACACCGCTGATAACCTGATCCTCATGAATAATCTGCTTAAGAGCGACTATCAGGTCAAAGTTGTAAACAATGGTAAAAAAGCGCTAACAATTGCAATATCCGATTCACCTCCTGATCTGATTCTTCTCGATATCATGATGCCGGATATGGACGGCTATGAGGTATGCCAACGCCTTAAGGGAGATTCTAAATCAATGGATATTCCAGTAATTTTCCTCACTTCTAAGGTGGAAGTAGAAGATGAAAGAAAAGGGCTGGGACTGGGTGCGGTTGACTACATCACTAAGCCAATCAGCCCGCCCATTGTTATGGCGCGAGTAAAAAGCCATCTGGCATTGCAGGAAAAGAACCGCGAATTAATTAACGCCAGAGCCGTGGCTGAAAAAGCCAATTTAGCCAAATCAGAATTCCTGTCCAGCATGAGCCATGAGTTGCGTAGCCCGCTGAATGCCATTCTGGGTTTTGCGCAGCTAATAGAGTCTGACACTACTCAACTCACGCCTAACCAGAAAGAAAATACCGGTCATATTCTTAAGGCTGGCTGGCACCTACTTACACTCATCAATGAAATTCTGGATCTTGCAAAAGTAGCATCAGGGCGAGTGCACATGCTTGAAGAATCGGTGTCACTAGCCGAAGTTTTTCTCGACTGTCAGAACATGATAGAACCGCAAGCGCAGCAACGCGAGATAACACTAAACTTTCCCCAGCAAAGCATCCCTTACTTTGTTTATGCCGATAAAACTCGCTTAAAACAGGTACTGATCAATCTGCTGTCTAATGCCATTAAATATAACTCTAAGTCAGGTTCTATTGAGGTCACTTGCAGTGAAAGTGTACTGGGCCGGGTTCGCGTAAGCGTGACGGATACCGGTGCCGGACTGTATGCAGAACAGTTGGCGATGCTATTCCAACCGTTCAACCGACTTGGTCAGGAGGCTGGCATTGAGGAAGGCGCAGGTATCGGTCTTGTGGTAGCAAAACAGTTGGTTGAACTGATGGGGGGGGCATCGGTGTAGAAAGCACAGTTGGCGTGGGTAGCGTGTTCTGGTTTGAATTAGCTTCAGTAGCAAAACCACATGCAGCAATGGAAGAAAACACGATAGTAACTACTACACAAGCTGCTGCAGGCCGTGTAGCACAAGAGCATACCCTGCTCTACATCGAAGACAACTTATCAAATCTGAAACTGGTAGAGCAAATCATCGGCCGTCTCCCCGGCCTGCATCTACTCACTGCAGTCAATGGCAATGACGGCATAGCAATAGCACGTAGCGCAATGCCAGAGATAATCTTTACGGACATCAATTTGCCGGATATCAACGGCTTTGAAATCATCAAAATACTGCGCACAGAACCAAGTACGGCAAACATACCAGTACTGGCCATCAGTGCCAATGCCATGCCTGATGACATAGCATCTGGTATCAAAGCTGGATTTTTTCGCTATATCACCAAGCCAATCAAGATTGAAGACTTTATGGAGGGACTGGACATGGCGCTGAAATATGCACAACAACATCAGTCTACATCTCAGCGTTAACAACTTGCGCGCATAATTTTTTAATAGATATAGGGATTTGCAGCTTCCATGATAAGTTCATCTGACATTCTTCACGGCAAAATCCTCATTGTGGATGATATGGAGGCCAACATTCTGCTGCTAGAACGCATGTTACTCAATGCCGGCTATACCGCCGTCAGCTCCACACTCGACCCACTCAAGGTCTGCGAACTGTATCGCAGATACCACTACGATCTAATCCTGCTCGATTTGAAAATGCCGTGTATGGATGGATTCCAGGTGATGGTGAACCTCAAAGCAGCCAATGCAGACGACTACCCTGCGGTGCTGGTGATTACAGCTGAACCGGCACACAAAGAGCGTGCACTACAAGCAGGAGCCAAAGATTTTGTCACCAAGCCATTTGAGCTGATTGAAGTGCTGACACGCGTGCATAACATGCTGGAAGCCAGCTTGCTGCTACAGGAAATAGCCGAACATAAAGAAGATAATCCGGCATTATCCAACGTCATGCAACGCAACATTCGTAAGATTATTAACATCCGCCAGAAGGCAGTCAACGAACAAAGTTTGCAAGACCGTACCGCCAACGCCATGACTACTTTCTCAGGCAGCATGCCGTTTTTTTATGTACATATCATCTGGTTTTTAGTCTGGTTTTTTCTCAACACAGGTCACCTCGGTATTGCACCCTTTGACCCATACCCCTATGGGTTTCTGACCATGGTGGTATCGCTAGAAGCGATTTTCCTCGCCACTTTCGTACTAATCAGTCAGAACCTCATTGCCAAAGAAGCAGAGCGTCTAACCGACTTGGGTTTGCAGACAAGTTTGTTGACAGAACATGAGCTGACCAGAGTGCTACAAATGCTGCATGCCATTCAACGAAAAATTGGCATTAGCAATGATGATGAAAGTGATCTGGCAGATGCAGACCTGGAAATGGAAACTAAACCAGAAGACGTACTGGCCGAGATTGTGCGTCTGCAGCGGCGTGCTGTTGGCGAGCGCAGGCGTAAGGCGCAATGACTCTTTCATGCCAACTAGTTAACACTACAAATAAAGAGAAACTTCATTGATTCAGCAAGACGACATTCTACAGGCCAGCATTCTCATCGTTGACGATCAGGATGCCAACATCCGCTTACTCGAAGGCATGCTGCGCATTGCAGGCTACACATCTGTTCAGTCGACAAATAACCCGCACGGGGTCTGTGCCCTGCATGCAAAGCATCACTATGGCTTAATTCTGCTTGACCTGCACATGCCTGGTATGAATGGCTTTGAAGTCATGGACGGGTTGAAAAAGATTGAAGGCGACGGCTACCTTCCCGTGCTTGTCGTCACAGCACAGTTAGATAAGGAGTTACAAACATTACAGGCTGGCGCCACAGACTTTGTTAGCAAGCCATTCAAGGTAGCTGAGGTATTGGCGCGAGTCCACAACCTGTTAGAAGTGCGGCTGCTACACGATGAATCAAAGCGCTATAGTAGCGAACTAGAACAAAAGATTAAAGAAGTTGAAGCCAGCCGTGAATTGATCCGACACAAAAGTGATGAAATATTAATCCTGTACGATAAAGTACTGGCTGAAAAAAAACGTGCGACAGAATTAAGTCTGCAACCAGGTGTTATGGTGGGTGTAGAGAAAGATGAGCGTCTCGGCACACATTGGCTGCGAAGCCTCATGCTGCGTCACCACTGGCTGCAAATCAACCTGCTCACTACTTTCGCTGCAGCTGCTGTGGTGCTTCTGTTTCAGGGAACCATCGACCGCCTGCTAATCCTTACCATCTTTCTGCCAGTGCTGGCAGGACAGTCACTTAACACCGGCAGTCAGGCATTAGCAATTACCCTGCGTGGCATTGCTTTGGGTGAACTGAAATCAGGTAAAGAAAATTCGCTGCTTAAAAAAGAAGCACTGCTAGGTTTGATGAACGGGACTATGGTTGGGTTAATGGCGGCAATTGGCATGTACGTGATTGCCAGCGCCAGGCATTTAAATCATGCGCCAATACTCAGCGCTGTAGTGCTTATCGCAATGATAGGAAGTTGCGTCATCAGCGGTATTTGTGGCGCCATTGTACCGCTAATTCTAAAACGGCTTGGCATAGATCCTGCCACGGCTTCGAGCATCTTGCTATCAACCGTGACCGACGTGGTTAGCATAGGAATGCTACTGGGTCTGGCATCAATAATGGTGAAATGACAGATGAGCACAAATAAGGATAAGCAATTATTATGATCAGTTCAACTGAAATTCAGCATGGAAAAATATTGATCGTAGATGATCTGGAAGCCAACATTGTGTTACTCGATCGCATTTTGCGCAGCGCTGGCTATGATGACATCACCTCGACAAAGTTTCCTCGTGAAGTCTGCGAGCTGCACCAGAAAAACTGTTACGACATAATCCTGCTTGACCTGAAAATGCCTGGCATGGATGGATTTCAAGTCATGGCCGAGCTCAAAGATATACAAAATAAATTTGAATCGAATGACTATCTGCCAGTGCTTGTCATCACCGCACAGCCCAGCCACGAACTACTGGCATTAGAATCAGGCGCTAAGGATTTCATCCATAAGCCATTTGTGGTGACCGAAGTATTAGCCCGCGTTCGCAATATGCTGGAAATACGCCTGCTGCACAAAAAACTCCAAAACTACAACGATACGCTGGAGCAACACGTGCAGGAGAGAACTGCCGATCTTCAAGAAAGCTATCTGGAAACTATTTTCACCATGACGCGTGCCGCGGAATACAAAGATGAAGACACTGGCGCCCATGTACAGCGCATCAGCTATTACTGCCGCGAGTTTGCCAAGATTCTGGGGTTGGATAAAGACTTTATTGACAATATTTTCTTCGCCAGCCCTATGCACGACATTGGAAAAATTGGTATTCCTGACCATATTCTTCTTAAACCAGCTGCACACACAGCAGAAGAGCAACACATCATGCAGATGCATGCAGCGATGGGTGCGGATATCCTAGGCAAAAGCAAATCGCCTTATCTAAAAATGGGCGCGGAAATCGCTCTCAATCACCACGAACGCTGGTGTGGCGGCGGCTACCCTAATGACAGGTGCGGAGAGGATATACCGCTAGCCGCCCGCATTATGCATATTTGCGATATCTACGACGCCCTGCGTAGCAAGCGTCCGTACAAAACAGCGTTCGATCATCAAAGAAGTATCCAGATCATGACACAAGGCGATGGCCGGACGCACCCTGACCATTTTGACCCAGTCATGCTTGCTGCATTCAAGGTTAACCAGAAAACGTTCTATGATATTTTCGAATCATATGCGACATAACCTGAGATCCTATAAATGGCAGTTGAATAATCACAACTGTAGCGGAACCCGCGCGGGTGCGAGCTTTCTTGGTAATCTAAATCCTCTCCAAACGGGTGAATCCCCAGAAAATGAGACTAGCTATAAAGAACCCACAAGTGACGAGTTGACAAGTCAGAGCCTTCAAATGGTCATCGAAGAACTGAAGCGCCATATCAGGCGTCTGACCCGGGAAAGCGGCTGGAGTGATGCGGGGCAAGGATTGGAAGCAAAGAGGGCACACTTGATGTTACAGGGTGCGCGTTAGCGTACACTCAATTGATAATTTTCAGTGTTGCATCGCTGTCTGATGTTGACATCCAAGCATGCAACGCCCGCAACAGAGGGGACTTCTTGTCATGATGTGCCTGCACGCGGTGCAAAATATCGTTGAGGATGCGCATGGCTTCTCTAATGTGCGGCCCCTTATTAAGCATGACACACTCAGCGCAGAGACCATAACTGTTCGATGAGGGATTTGTACCTCGCCTTATCTAAACCCCCGCCTTTTCTCGTTTACTATTAGCCTGCCGCATCATTGTCTTCGAAGAATCGTATTGCGTTTAGCAACTCGGGGAATTTATAAATAATATAGTCTGGCATTACACCGTCTTTTTCCTGCGTCCCTTGGTTCGATTTGAAAAACACCGATTTTATTCCGATTTTTTGTCCGCCAAAAACATCGCGGTACATATCGTTACCTACGAATAGAACCTCTGACGATTGCATTTTCATAGCAGTCAATACTGCGGTGAACAGGCGTTCGTCTGGCTTGCGATAGCCGAAGCTTCCCGAGACGATGATCGGATCAAAATACTCAGATAGCCCGACAGCGTTTAGCTCTGGAAGAGCGTAGCCGACCTGACCATCTGTAATCGCTGCAAGATGATATTTCGATTGGAGTTGCCGGAGGGTATCCAATACTCCTGGATAGAGCTGCAAGCGAAAGCGCGAAGCGGCACGGTATGTCTCGGCAAGCAGTAGAGGGAGTTGTGCTAACTTTTCAGTCGGCATGCTGCGGGTGAAGTCTGTCGCGTGCTGCATGACGATCTGGCTAAAAATGGCGATGGCATCAAATTCTGGGTGAGGTTCGGCATGTGCTGCACGTTGCTCCTTCATGATTTGGAAATACAAATCTTTCACTACATTCGGGGCTAACAAGATGCCTTGATATGACAGTAGATTGCTGATAACGCGGTAGAGATCGTCATTCCATTCGTTCGTATGGATATCTGTAAGCGTGCCATTAATATCGAAAATTATGCCTTTAATAATCACTTAATATTTCCTCATGCATTCTTTTGCTTCATTAATCAGACGATGGCGGTGTTCCGGTTCAACCCAGCTATTTCGCGCAATGCGCAGTAGCGTAATTCCCATATAGAACGGTGTCCTGCCGGTGATCGATTGAAAGGCGCTATCTCGGTTTGGGAAGTGGCAGGCATATTCCCATAGGAAGTGGCCGATAAACGGTTCTGCGGCATGCTTGTTGCCTGTTGCACGCATGAAGAAATGCTTCAGTTCTCCGGCGATGCGACCTGTGTCAAAAACACGATCGGCGTATTGGGTTCTCTCCAGATCGAACGTGATTACTTTTAACCCTTCGCCGAACATAAAATTTTCAGGGGTTGCGTCCCCGTGCACAAGCACTTTCTGGTCTTCCCACATCCTAGGAGAATTGCGCCACTGGTCTCGCAGCCAGTACAACTCTCCTGCTTCGCCTCTATCGATTGCCCTTATTTCAAGCAGTTTACCGATCAGGCGATCCTTGTAATCACAGACATCGTGGAACTCGACCCCTTCGCCTATGGCAGTCCGGTTGTGAAAGGCGGACAGAAAGTACGCAAGTGCGGTTAGTTTGTGGAAAAGTTTATCATAGTTACCGCTCCGAATCGCCTCCAATATCACTTCGCTAAACAGCTCTCCCTCACAGCATTCGGTGACTAAAAGCGCGTTCATCGAATGGTTGTGACCAAGCGGCCTGACGACATCGTGAGGATAGCCTGTCAGCCCTGAATTACGCATCATGCAGAGATTGTCGAATTCGCGCGTCAGGCGTGAGGCAGCCTTTACTGGGTTGTTATTTCTTGATGAGAGAAAAAACTTGCCTATGACCTTTGAGCCGGTATTGCGGTCTTCATACAGGTATACGTCGTTTGATGCATTGAGCCTAAATACACGGTATGTTGAGCTTCCAGAGGCACCGTTAATCTGCGGCTGAATGTGACGCTGAAGATATCCGTGAAGGGGATCGTGTTCCGATAATCGCCCTATATAAGTTCCGTTCATTGCTGTTTTTCCCAGTAACACATCCTGATTTAACATCCCTGTAACATTTCTATATACTGGTCGTCATAAAACAGTATTACCGTTCGCCACCGTACACATGGCACTTTTTTCTTCCCGCTGTTAACTACAACGCCCCAATACAAAAAGTATGGAGCGTGGGGTAAACTCGTTCTTTGAGGAGGTGATATTGGCAAAATATGCAATTAATTTAGGTGACATGGCTTCGGCGAATAGCAGCCTGCTGGGGCAGACAGTGGTTACATTGAATGCTCATGCAATTACGAAACCTAATTAAAAATGAGTAATCGACCGACTGTGGCACCTATACTCCAACAGGAATATTTACTCCTAAATATTCACCGCCGCAAAGCAGCCAGTTGCGAATAACTCTTATTGGCCGAAGTTTGTCTTATAACAAATCAATTTGGTTGCCATAAAGCGGACAATTGGAAATGGACATCAACATGATCAAAGAAATTTTCATTCCGCTAGTTTTTGGTCAAATCAATTACGTAAATCGGATAGCTAATAAAAAAGCCTTAGAGTTTCCCCTAAGGCTTTTTTAAATTACATAACAAATAAAGTTACGTATTTAATATTACCGACTTTCCAAAAGTTACGTATTTATTCGGCAGAAATAAAAATATCTAGCTATTTAACTTGCAAAATTAGCACTGGCAAAATCCCAGTTGGCTAAAGAGGCTAAGAATACTTCTACGTATTTAGCGCGCGCGTTGCGGTAGTCAATGTAGTAAGCGTGTTCCCAAACATCAATCGTCAATAAGGCTTTGTCGCCGGTTGTCAGCGGTGTGCCAGCAGCACCCATATTAACGATGTCGACTGAACCGTCAGGTTTTTTCACTAACCATGTCCAGCCTGAACCAAAATTACCTACTGCTGAAGCTTGGAACGCTTTTTTGAAGTCATCGAAAGAACCCCATTTTGCATTGATAGCATCAGCCAATGCGCCAGTAGGTGCGCCGCCGCCATTTGGTTTCATGCTACTCCAAAAGAACGAGTGGTTCCAAACTTGTGCTGAGTTATTGTAGATGCCAGCCGCTGATTTCTTGATGATTTCTTCTAAACTTGCATTTTCAAACTCTGTACCTTTGATCAGGTTATTTAAGTTTGTTACATAAGTTTGGTGATGTTTGCCATAGTGAAACTCAAGTGTTTCTTCTGAGATATGAGGCACTAAAGCATTTTTTGCGTAGGGCAGCGCTGGTAGAGTGTGTTCCATGTTGGAGTCCTTTGAATGATAAAAAATTTGAACTACTATTTTGCCATAATAACAGGGTGTTTTAGTAAGGTATTATTTGAAATATTTTCTATGTTTGAGTTTAAGCAATTAATGCTGAAAAGCCGCTATTTTTCGCGATTATTTTTTCTTACCCTTTATTTCTTTTTCGCTCTTGGGTGTGCCTTATCATATATTGTGGCTAAGTGCTGAAAATCAAGATGTGTGTATACTTGAGTGGTGCTAATGTTGGCGTGGCCGAGCATTTCTTGCACGGCGCGTAAATCCTGGCTGGATTGCAGTACGTGGGTGGCAAAGCTGTGACGTAGCAAATGAGGGTGCATGTCCGTGTTGATGCTTTGTTTGATCGCCCATTCTTTCATGCGATATTGCACAGCGCGCGGCGTTATTCTTCGCCCTTGTTGGGTGACAAACACCGCGTTAGGATTATTTTCTGCAATTTTAATGAGTGCGCGCCTATGTATCCAGGTTTGTATCGCACTGCTGGCATGGCTGCCCATAGGCACAATTCGGGTTTTATTGCCTTTACCCGTGACCGTTACCGTACCCTCAGAAAAGTCCAGCATATCAATATCCAAATTCACCAGCTCCGCCAAACGTAAGCCAGAAGAGTAAAACAACTCTAAAATGGCATGATCACGCTGCTCAAGCAGGCTGTCGCCTTGAATGTTGACAAATTTAACGGCTTGATCGACGGACAGCGCTTGTGGCAAAGTTTTGGCAGTTTTTGGTGCGCGCAAACCCGTCACAGGATTTTGGGTAAAGCCCTTGTGATGAATCAGATAATCATAAAAACCACGCCAGGCAGAAAGTGCCCGGGCAATGGTTTTTCCACTGAGTCCGCGGCCATGCAAGGTGGCGATATAACGCCTGATCTGCGTGTTCTGCACGAGATCTAAGGCGGTATGTTCAGTCAGTGATTCTAATAGCTTGAGGTCTCGAGTATAACTTTGGCAGGTGAGGGCGCTTAAGCCGCGCTCAAAAGTTAAGTGCTGAAGATAATCGTTAAGATGAGTCACCTAGTTCACATCTTTAATTAAGCTTAAATATAAGTCATTAAAGGTAGTTGGCTAATTCCGCACTTACAAGCTCACCTATACGTTTCAGGAACATTTTTCCAGCATCAGCCTTGAAGCGTTGCTGATCTGTGGAGCCAAGAATCAGGACACCAAATGCATGGGTTTTATCGGTTTCTTTGTGTAGTGGGATATAGGCAAACGATTGCTGATCAGGCGTTAATAAATCATCGGCTAACGCTGGTTTTTCTCCGCAATATGGATCACTCAATGCAATTATCCAATCGCTGAAAGCATCACTTACTGGTGTAAATACGGCATCTTGTGCAATAACGCTATCGTTGGGTTTTAACCAAATACGTAACATTGATTGCGTGACCGAAAAATCTTGCTGCATGCTGTCAGTAATCAGTTCTTGCAGATGGTCAAAGCTCTGATTAGCGATTAGCTTTAAACTAAAATGATGCACCTTGTTACTGGTGACGTCGTTTTGTTCAGCAAACTCAATTAATTGCGCCAGCATAACTTCCGTCACGCGAATCTTATCCCGTTGTGCTAATTGTTGACGCTCCGCCAATGAGATTGCGCCACTGCCATGTGGACTAGGTAGATAGATTTCAGTGAGTAAACTTGCGTGTTGCTCAAAAAAGTGCGGATGGCTGCGTAAAAAATCACTCACCTGGTCGGCTGAGATCATTGTATTTAATGCTTGGCTGTCTTGTTGCATGGTTATCCTTTTAATTACTTGTAATACTTACAGCAAATTTATTTTAATTCAGCGTCACGGTGCCAGTAAATACGTTTTCAGCCGGACCTGTCATCATGACTGGTGTAGCGCCACCTAGCCATGCAATTTGCAGTTCGCCACCGCGTGCGGATACGCTTACCGGTGATTGCAAACGACCCAGTTGAATGCCAGCCACTACGGCTGCGCATGCACCTGTGCCGCAAGCCAACGTCTCCCCAGTTCCCCGCTCAAACACCCTTAACTTAATATGATGCGCATCAATAATTTGCATAAAACCCGCATTCACGCGTTCTGGAAAGCGCGGATGTAATTCGATTTGGCGACCAAGCGTAAGCACTGGTGCGGCATTCACATCATCTACAATTTGCACGGCGTGTGGATTGCCCATGGAAAGCGCACAGACTTGTAAGTGCTGGTTATCTACTTCAAGTGAGTAGCTGGTAGAAATGCTATCTGCGATAAAAGGGATCTCGTCAGGTGCAAACTTAGGCGCGCCCATATTGACTGTTACCAGACCGTTTACTTCTAATTTTGGGGTGATGATGCCGCTAGTGGTTTCAACGCTGATTTCGCGTTTATTTGTTAAATGTTGGTCAACCACAAAGCGCACAAAACAGCGCGCACCATTGCCACATTGCGCTACTTCACTGCCATCAGCATTAAAGATCCGATATTTAAAATCAGCAACCGTAGAGGTTTCAACCAGTAAAAGTTGATCAAACCCCACCCCAAACTGGCGATGCGACAGCGTTTGGATCTGTTGTGGCGTTAAATGAATCGATTGATTGATGGCATCTATGACCATGAAGTCATTGCCAGCACCCTGCATTTTTGTAAAATTTATTTCCATCCGCTTATTATAAATTGCCGCAGTGAATTGGCGAAGTTAATTGATAACACTTTAATACATATTTTTATGCTTATTTTTTAATAAGTTAGGTAGAATTAGCAGTTCGATGTTGACCTGATGACCATGCTTTAGCCTTTAGTATGAAATTCATTTCACTTTTTATGTTTATTTTTTTCAAGGCGCACAATGAACGAATATCTTTTTACCTCAGAATCAGTTTCTGAAGGTCACCCAGACAAACTGGCTGACCAAGTATCCGATAGCATACTAGATGCTATTTTAACTCAAGACCCAACTGCCCGCGTCGCGGCTGAAACATTAGCCAATACCGGTTTGATCGTATTGGCCGGTGAAATCACCACGACCGCCAATGTCGATTATATTAAAGTCGCACGCGAAGCCATCAAACGGATCGGCTACGATAATACTGAATACGGTATTGACTACAAAGGTTGCGCGGTATTAGTCGCGTACGACAAACAATCACCTGATATTGCACAAGGTGTTGATAACGCTAATGATGACCCGCTTGACCAAGGTGCTGGTGACCAAGGTTTGATGTTTGGTTATGCGGTGGATGAAACCCCGCAGCTGATGCCATTACCAATCTGGCTGAGCCACCGCTTAATGGAACGCCAAGCACAATTGCGTAAAGATGGCCGTTTGCCTTGGTTGCGTCCTGATGCAAAATCACAAGTGACGATTCAATACGTAGATGGCAAGCCATACAAAATCGACACGGTATTGGTTTCTACACAACATGCGCCAGAGATGAGTCTAGAAGCGATTCGTGAAGCGGTGATTGAAGAGATCATCAAGCCGATGTTGCCAAAAGAGTTGATCAAAGGTGAGATTAAATACTTGGTTAACCCAACCGGACGTTTTGTCATCGGTGGTCCACAAGGCGATTGCGGCTTAACCGGCCGTAAAATTATTGTTGATACCTATGGTGGGGCTGCTCCACACGGCGGCGGTGCGTTCTCAGGCAAAGACCCTTCAAAAGTTGATCGTAGCGCAGCCTATGCTGGCCGTTATGTGGCTAAGAATATCGTAGCTGCCGGTTTGGCCTCACGTTGCCTGGTACAGGTGAGCTACGCGATTGGTGTGGCGCAGCCAACCAGCATCATGGTTGAAACTTACGGTACAGGCAAAGTTTCAGATGAAGTATTGAAACAATTAGTGCTGGAACATTTTGATTTACGCCCTAAAGGCATCGTTAAAATGCTTGATTTATTGCGTCCAATCTATACTAAAACTGCGGCTTATGGCCACTTTGGTCGTGATGAACCAGAGTTTACCTGGGAAGCGATTGATAAAGCTGGCGCATTAAAAGCATCTATATAGAACAATTGATTAAGCGATGCTATTGCTAGAATTGAGGCATCAATACGGTAATGGCATATGTTAAAAATTGTTTCTACAGAACAAGTTCGTTTAGGTATGTTTATCCAAGAGCTGAAAGGCGCTTGGATAAACCACCCTTTCTGGAAAAAAGCATTTAAATTAGAAGATCTATCGGATTTAAAAAAACTTCAGGCCAGCGTGATTAAGGAAGTTGTTATTGATACTTCTAAAGGCTTAGATGTTGCTGAGCTGGATGTAGTCATTGAACCTCTAGTATTGGCCGAAAATGAAGCCTCCCCTGCTATAAACCCAAGTTCGAACCCTATACAAAAGCCAGCTAAAATTTCAGCCGCTACTGAATTTGAGCAGGCTAAACGTGTTATTAATGCCTCTAAAAAAGCAGTTACATCAATGTTTAATGATGCGCGTATGGGTAAAGCTGTGAATGCAGAAGGGGCAATGCAATTGGTGGATGATATTGCTGCCTCAGTCGATCGAAATTTAGGTGCGCTGATTAGTTTGGTGCGCCTGAAAAATAAAGATGAATACACCTATATGCATTCAGTGGCAGTCTGCGCTCTAATGGTAGCGTTGGCCAAAGAGTTGAATTTACCAGAGGCCCAAATTAAGCAGGCTGGTCTTGCTGGTCTACTACATGACTTAGGCAAAGCCAGGATTTCTATGGATGTGCTGAACAAGCCAGGTGCATTGACTGATGAAGAGTTTAAATTGGTTAAGTTGCATCCTGAGCGCGGGCATGAGCTGCTATTGCAATCAGGTATTTTGGATGAAGTCGTGTTAGATGTATGTTTGCATCATCATGAAAAAGTGAATGGCACAGGTTATCCCCATAAGTTACAAGCTAATGAAATCAGTGTGTTTGCCAAAATGGGTGCGGTTTGTGATGTCTATGATGCAATTACTTCTAATCGCCCATACAAAGACGGCTGGGAACCAGGGATTTCCCTGCAACGCATGGCACAGTGGAAAGAGCATTTTGATGACAGTGTATTTAAGGCGTTTGTCAAAAGTGTCGGCATCTATCCTATAGGTTCCATGGTTATGCTTAAGTCGGGACGATTAGCCGTTGTTGTTGATCAAACCCCAAAGTCCTTATTGACGCCTTTAATCAAAGTGTTTTTTTCAACTAAATCAAAATCACGCATTAAAATAGAGTTGGTCGATCTATCAAAATCGCATGAGCAAGACTCAATCGTTGGGCACGAAAATCCTGCTGCCTGGGGTATTACTGATGTCAATGAGATTTGGAGCCAACCTTAAGCTTCAGGTAAACAGCATTTAAATTTCTGAGATTTTTTACTGTTGGTAAGCTAAAAAAAAACGCGTATAATTTCCCAATTCCGAGGAGCGTTGCGAGAACTGTTGTTAAAAGACAGGCTCCCAGGCTCGGAAAATGATTTAACGGCGCTCACCATTATTAACCGTGCCGGACACGGGATACGGGTGAGAAAAGCATTAAGCATCTCCAGTTTTAATACAAACCCTTCCCTCCGGTCACACATTCAAGGAAACGAATACTGTGACTGATTTTAAAGATTATGTAATTGCCGATATAGGCTTATCTACTTTTGGCCGTAAAGAAATCGCCATTGCCGAAACAGAAATGCCTGGCTTAATGGCCATCCGTGAAGAATTCGCAAAAGCTCAACCGCTTAAAGGCGCGCGCATTACGGGCAGCCTGCACATGACCATTCAAACCGCTGTGCTGATTGAAACGCTAAAAGATTTAGGTGCTGAGTTACGTTGGGCATCATGCAATATTTACTCTACACAAGACCATGCTGCCGCTGCGATTGCTGCAGGTGGTACGCCAGTGTTTGCCATTAAAGGCGAAACGCTGACTGAATACTGGGATTACACTCATCGCATTTTTGAATGGACAGACGGTGGCTATACAAACATGATTCTGGATGACGGTGGCGATGCGACTTTGTTGCTGCATCTTGGTACTCGTGCTGAAAAAGATTTGTCAGTGATTGCAAACCCGACATCAGAAGAAGAAATCTGCTTGTTTGATGCGATTAAAGCCAAGCTAAAAGTAGATCCAGCATGGTACTCAGTCCGTTTAGCGAAAATTATCGGCGTTACTGAAGAAACCACCACTGGCGTACATCGCTTGTACCAAATGCACAAAGAAGGCAAATTAGCCTTCCCAGCCATCAATGTGAATGACTCCGTGACAAAATCAAAATTTGATAACTTATACGGCTGTCGTGAATCATTGGTCGATGCGATTAAACGCGCTACTGATGTGATGATTGCAGGTAAAGTGGCCGTAGTTGCCGGTTACGGCGATGTCGGCAAAGGATCTGCGCAAGCTTTACGCGCTTTGTCTGCTCAAGTGTGGGTGACGGAAATTGACCCGATCTGCGCGCTACAAGCGGCGATGGAAGGCTACCGTGTCGTGACAATGGATTACGCCTGTGAACACGGCGATATTTTTGTGACATGTACTGGTAACTACCATGTGATTACACATGACCATATGGCAAAAATGAAAACCCAGGCGATTGTATGTAATATTGGTCACTTTGATAATGAGATTGATGTTGCTTCACTTGAAAAATATGAGTGGGATGAAATCAAGCCGCAGGTTGATCATGTAATCTTCCCTGATGGTAAAAAAATCATCTTGCTAGCTAAAGGGCGTTTAGTTAATCTGGGTTGTGGTACTGGGCATCCTTCATATGTGATGAGCTCAAGCTTTGCAAATCAAACCATTGCGCAAATTGAGTTGTTTACCCAAACGGCTAATTATCCAGTCGGCGTATATACATTGCCTAAACACTTGGATGAGAAAGTGGCTGTATTGCAATTGAAAAAATTGAATGCGCAACTTTCGACATTAACCGATGTGCAAGCGGCTTATATTGGCGTGCAAAAGCAAGGCCCATTTAAACCAGATACATATCGTTATTAATTCGCTACTGTTTTGCAATCGTTGCGATTAAGTTAAAGGAGCAGTCACATGAAATTATTACTCGTTTGGGTATTAAACGCGCTGGCGCTGTTGGTGGTGGCGTATTTTGTGCCAGGTATTCATGTGGCTGACTTTGCTTCAGCGTTGGTTGCAGCTTTGGTCATTGGCTTAGTCAACATGTTGATTAAGCCAATTCTAGTGATATTAACCTTACCTATCACCATATTAACCTTAGGACTTTTTATCCTTGTGATTAATGGCTTGTTATTTTATGGCGTGGGTAACTGGCTACATGGTTTTGAAGTAAAAACATTGCTTGCGGGCATTATAGGTGCTGTGGTTTACAGTGTGCTGTCATGGCTGCTGGCTGCGATTGTTATTGATGATAAAAAGTAAAAAAAATGAAAACTACCAGAATTAGCTTTGAGTTTTTCCCACCTAAAACAGCCGATGGTATAGATAAATTGCGTGAAACACGTGAGCAGTTGGCTAAATATAATCCTGAATTCTTTTCAGTCACCTTTGGTGCCGGCGGCTCCACGCGTGATAGAACGATGGATACTGTTTTGGAAATTCAAAAAGAGGGCTTCAACGCCGCGCCGCATATTTCTTGCGTTTCTTCTAGCAAAGAAGAGATCCGTGATTTATTGCAAGCGTACAAAGCGCAAGGTATCAAGCGTTTAGTCGCATTGCGTGGTGATGTGCCATCAGGCGAAGTTAGTGTGGGCGATTTTCGATATGCGGTGGAGTTAGTCGAATTCATTCGCGCAGAAACTGGCGATCAATTTCATATTGAAGTGGCCGCGTATCCCGAGTTTCACCCTGAAGCACGAACCCCGACTGCAGATTTATTAAACCTTAAGCGTAAGGTCGATGCTAGCGCCAACTCAGCCATTACCCAGTATTTTTATAATGCAGATGCCTATTTTAGATTTGTAGATCAGTGCGTAAGCTCTGGAATTAACATCCCGATAGTGCCAGGCATTATGCCGATTTACAACATTACCCAATTGGCTCGCTTCTCAAGTGTTTGTGGGGCAGAAATCCCCAGATGGCTAAAAATGCGCCTCGAGGAATATGCCGATGACATGCCATCACTGCGTGCCTTTGGTGTAGATGTAGTGAGTGAGCTGTGTGCAAAGCTACAAGTTTGGGGTGTCCCGAGTTTGCATTTTTACACGCTGAACCGTTCAGGGATTATTAGCAATATTATTGAAAATATATAGCGAATAAGCCCTTTCTGGCGCAGCATGACCTGTCATAAAAAAACCGACCTACTTAATTAATGTAGTGTCGGTTTTTGTTTATTTAGAAGAGCATCTTCAATAAATAAGTATTCTTTAGTTTTGTTCGGCCCTGACTTACTTGCACCCCAAGTGGTCATTAATACAATCCAGCGCATTTCTTCAATGCTGATTTTAGGTTGCGGTAAGTTCATGGCTAGGTCTATCACCAGTTCTCGTTGTGCGGTATTGAGTATATTGGCTTGAACTAAAAACAAAATGAAACCAATGCTTTCACCGGTTATTTTTTTAAGTTCGTCATTTGTAAAAATACGTGTACTAACGTGATTAGGCGTTTCGAAAATATCCGGTTGCTCGGTCATTAGTTCTAGCTGATTAAACCAATTAAAAGCACCATTAATATCTTGTTCATCAAACCCTGCGGCACACAGCTCCTTTGATAGCGTGTCTTCATCAGGTCTAAAATGTGTATCAATGTAGTTTTCAAACATATAAACCAATACTTCAAACATAATATTTATCCTTAAATAAAATTGTTTTAAATTAAGTTTTTTATACTTAAAATTGTTCACTTAAGTGTGATGGTTTATGCATAAATCTAAAATTACAAAATCTCAACCTACCAAATTTTAGTTACAACTCGTTGATTATAGGTCGTAAGTTACACGATTTTTTGATATTGTCCGCCAGTAAGGCTAGCCACTCTCCCTTCTAATTCCAGTAACATTAGCATGGATGAAACTTCACTTACCGTCAAGCTACTTAAGCGCACTAAATTTTCTAATGTCATGGGTTCAAACCCCATTAAAATAAGTAGCGGGTTATTTGCGGTATTATTTGTATCGGTAGTATTTGATGCGACATTATCAGGGTTAAAATTATCTAAACTACTATTTAAATCACTGGTTATAGCGCGGTTTAAACCCAAGTCCTCAACGATATCTTGCAGGCAATCTACCAATTTGGCGCCTTGCTTAATGAGTTGATGGCAACCTTTAGACATGGGCGAGTGAATAGACCCAGGAATCGCAAACACTTCGCGCCCCTGCTCGGCTGCCAAACGCGCGGTAATTTGTGAACCACTTTGTAAGTTGGCCTCAACTACCAAACAACCTAAACTTAAGCCACTGATAATACGATTTCGTTTAGGAAAGTTCTGCGGTTTAGAGGGCGTGCCTAAGGCGAATTCAGAAATAATAAGTCCGCGTTCAACAATTTGGTGGGCAAGGTCGCGGTGTTTGGCTGGGTATACAATGTCTAAGCCGGTACCAACCACGGCGATAGTGGCACCGTTCGCTTTTAGTGCGCCGCGGTGTGCCGCGCCATCAATGCCTAGGGCTAATCCGCTGATGATACATAAGCCATAGCCACATAAATCGTGCGCAAAAGCTTCGGCGTTTTTTTCACCCTGCACAGAGGCGTTGCGGCTACCCACAATGGCGATACTAGGTAGATTTAATAAGGCAACATTGCCTTTGGCATAAAGCAAAGGCGGAGGATCGGTAATTTCTAGTAGGGCTTTAGGATAATGAGCGTCAGCTAAAGTAACGAGATGATTGTTGGCCTGGGAAAGCCAATGTATAACATCGGTTAAGGCATCCTCATTAACGCCCTGGATGATTTCAGCTGCAATTTTTTCAGAAACGACTTCTTTTAACTGATTATAACTTGCTGCATAAACATTGGCTGGATTGCCAAAAGTTTTTAATAGCTGACAAAAAGTTTGTGTTCCCACGCCATGAACACTGCTTAAACTAATCCACAGCGTTTTTTCTGAAATGTCTTCGCTGTGGTGAGCTTGCATGGGAAATTATGCTAATTTAATATTTTTTGCCCGATTAATTAAGGCGTTTGTACGGCATCAAGTTTGTTGATTGGTTGCGATGCTTGCATTATCAAAGCATAAGACACCCGCCCAAATACGCGGAACACCATTAATAAACCTACGCGTTCATCTGGTAACTTAATCATGCCAGGCTCAAGCTCTAACTCGCCACTAGATTTTTCAGGTTCTTTGCGGAAGTTAACAATCGGCTTGCCTTCAGCATCATGCTTTACGTCAAAATTTAACTCTTTTAATTTTGGCTTTGAATCGGTTTCTTTTTGTGGCTCAGGGTCTTTAATAACACGGCCATAACGGTTGATAGCTAGAACATGACCAACCTCTATGCCATCAGCAGAGCCGCGGCTAATAGATACAATGCTACCGGGGCCAGCCTCAGCTACACCACCATAAATATTGATGATGCGACCTCTAACTTGTGAATCTGGAGCATGCGGTACAAAATTCGTTTCAATATTTTCGCCCATTGGCACTAATCTGTCTTTTACGAAAATCTCTTCTTTGGCTTTTATGATATCTGCGCTTGCAGGTTCGCCATATTTGGTGACTTTAGCGTCGCCTAAATACTTAGCTTCCATACCTAATACTTCTTTTGTATCAGGGTCGATTAAGCTATCGCCAGGGCGATAGACATACCAGTTAGTGCCATTACTTTCTTCAATTTTGTTAATATATATACGCGTTCCTGGACTTAATACTACTCGATTATCTTGCCCTGCAATAATTCTAGGAGATGCCGCCAGCTGATCTTTTTCAATGATGAGCGGTTGATTTAAAAATGGCGCTATCACACTTAACGGAATGGTAGAAATTGCAACTTTATCCAGTGGTTCTTCTACCGCACCTGGTTGTAAAGTAATGGTTTCACGTAATAATCTTAACTGTGGCGTGCCGCTACTCATGTCAAGAAACACAACGTCCCCAGGGTATATCCAGTGCGGATTTTTGATTTGTTCGCGGTTTAGTTTCCATACTTTTGGCCATTGCCAAGGGTCTTTAAGAAACTTGCCTGAAATTCCCCATAACGTATCGCCCTTAACCACAACATGACGGTCAGGATGGTCGTTTTTGAGTGCAATTTCTTCTGCTTGAGTATTGAAGCTTATGCAACAAAACATGAGCAGCGTTATAATAGAGCGAAACATACAGATGACCTCGGTCAAAAAATGCATTATAAATACACGGTTAAAACAGATGCGAAAACCGCGAAACTACGTTAAATTTATCACGTAATTCATTCAACAATCAAGCTTTTACAGAAAAACCTTGTGTTTTATGAGTAAAGTTTTGTGTTTGGTGGTGAAATCAATGATTTTTATGGAAATAACTAATTTTTTATGGCAATTTTAGACATACTTAACTACCCAGACCCGCGCCTACACACTATGGCAAAGCCTGTTAAAGCGGTTGATGCGACCATTCGTCGTTTAATCGAGGATATGGCTGAGACCATGTATGACGCACCAGGCATTGGTTTGGCGGCTACACAGGTCAATCAGCACATACAGCTTATTATTATCGATACCAGTGAAACTAAAGATCATTTACAGGTTTTTATCAATCCTAAGATCATCGCTAAAAGTGGTGAGCAAGATTATGAAGAGGGTTGTTTGTCTGTGCCTGGTATCTATGAAAACGTGACTAGAGCCGAAAGTGTCAAAGTTGAAGCGCTAGATAAAGACGGCAAAAAATTCACACTCAGTGCTAATGGCTTGTTAAGTGTGTGTATCCAGCATGAAATCGATCATTTGTTGGGCAAAGTCTTTGTCGATTATTTGTCGCCACTTAAACGTAATCGCATTAAAAATAAAATGCTGAAACAAAATCGCGAAAATGACCAAACACGGTCTCGGCACGTCAATATCTAACAGCCCATACTTTAAGGTAAAAAGTTGAAAATTATTTTTGCTGGTACGCCAGAATTCGCTGTTCCCGCGCTTGCTGCGCTTATTGAAGCGGGCCACCAGATTGTAATGGTGCTCACACAGCCTGACCGACCTGCAGGTCGAGGGTTGAAACTTAAGCCTAGTCCAGTCAAAGTGCTGGCAGAGCAACACGGTCTGCATGTATTTCAACCGGACACATTAAAAGATGTCGCGGTTCAAACGCAAATTGCAGCGGTGGATGCCGATGTGATGATTGTGGCGGCTTACGGGCTGATTATTCCTACGGTGACATTAAATTCGCCGCGTTATGGCTGCTATAACATTCACGCCTCATTATTGCCGCGTTGGCGCGGTGCTGCGCCAATTCATCGCTCATTATTGGCTGGTGACGCAGAAACTGGCGTGACGATTATGGAGGTCGTGCCAGCCTTAGATGCAGGTGCTATGGTGAGTCGTGGCATCGTGCCAATTACCGACACCGATACCACGCAAACACTGCATGATGCGTTGAGTGTGATGGGAGCAAAATTAATGGTGGATGCTATGGCTGCCTTAGCAGAAAAAGGTGCATTACCAGCTACGCCACAAGATGAAGCTTTGGTGACGTATGCGCATAAACTGGAGAAGTCTGAGGCGGCAATCGATTGGCAAAAAAGTGCTGTAGAAATCTCGCGACAAGTCCGTGCCTTTAATCCATTTCCCGTTGCGCAAAGCAAGCTGAGGGGTGAAGTATGCCGAATTTGGATGGCAACGGCACAATCCGGCAAAGCAAACGCAGGGGAAATCGTTAGTGTGCAAGATGGCGTACTGGTTGGTTGTGGTGACGGCTTGTTGCATATCACTGAATTACAAGCGCCAGGCGGCAAGCGACTTGGTGCACAAGCTTTTGTGCAAGGACATAATCTGCAAATTGGCGATGTGTTTACTGTAGCGTGATTTACCTCAATGAGCGCTTTGAATTTTATGCGTCCAGAGCCATCTTAACTAATGTAAGTTCGTTAAAAATACGGAGTCAATATGTTAGGTAACTGGTTAAAAACAGCGATATTAATGGCTGCGATTGTTGCCCTGTTTGGCGCAGTGGGCGGTGCTCTGGGTGGCGCTAGCGGCATGATGATGGCCTTAATGCTGGCTGCAGGCATGAACGTTTACGCTTACTGGTTTTCAGACAAAGCTGTCCTCAAAATGTATGGTGCACAAGAAGTGACGCCAGACAATATGCAGTTTCGCAATTATTACCACATGGTGAAAGAGTTGGCCGCAAATGCACAGCTACCCATGCCAAAAGTATATGTGATGGATGAGGCGCAGCCTAATGCGTTTGCCACTGGTCGCAACCCTGAGCATGCCGCGGTAGCAGCCACTACGGGCATTATGCAAGCTTTAACTGAGCGTGAGTTGCGCGGTGTAATGGCGCATGAGTTAGCCCATGTGAAGCATAGAGATACGCTGATTTCTACAATATCCGCCACGATGGCCGGTGCAATTTCTTCGATTGGCACTTTTGGCATGCTGTTTGGTGGTAGCCGTAATGATAATGGTGAGCGTAGTATTAGCCCGATCATGGGCATATTGATGATGTTTTTAGCGCCTATGGCGGCATCACTTATTCAAATGGCCATATCGCGTTCACGTGAATTTGAGGCTGATAGGGCGGGGGCGGAGATTTGTAAAGACCCTAAAGCCTTAGCGAGCGCTTTAGAGAAAATTCATAATTACGCGCATCAAATCCCTAATCAAACGGCGGAAGCGCATCCGGAAACGGGGCAGATGATGATTATCAATCCATTGTCAGGACGTTCGTTTGATAGTTTGTTTAGTACACATCCGCAGACAGAGGAGCGGGTGGCGAAGTTGATGGCGATGACCATATAAGCAGGGTAGCGCTGTAGTAAGTGGTCGCTTTCGCGCCGCTGGTGAGCTCTATATTTCTACCTGCGCACCTCAAGGGTACTCCGATTTACTCATTGCTAAAGTACTTGCAAAGACATATGCGGGAATTACGGTGTGATAATTTGCAATCTAGTTAACATAACAAATGATTTGGTGTGCATCTACGTTCATTGGCGGTTAGAATAGGCTTTTAGCTGATATTCGAAAGTTTTCTTTGTATATATCCCAACAAATCGCCGCTAATGCAGTGAATCAAGTGTTATCTGGCCGCAATCTTACTTTAGCATTGCCTGCGGCATTGGCCGTCTTTCCTAACGCTACGCCACAACAGCGCGGTGCGGCGCAGGATTTAAGTTATGGCACATTGCGTTTTTTTGGTGAGATTGATGCTTACCTGACGCAGTTATTAGAAAAGCCGCTGACAGATGATCGCATTCATGCTTTGTTGTTAGTGACGGTTTATCAATTATTGCATGATAAAGCCGATGCCTTTACTGTGGTGAATCAGGCGGTGTATGCGGTGAGTGAGCTTAAACGGCCTGCGCCTAAAAGTTGGGCAAAAGGGTTGGTGAATGCTATTTTGCGTAATTTCTTACGTCAAAAAAAGCAGCTTACTTCTACCCTAAATACCAGTGAAGTGGCTACTTACTCTTATCCACAATGGTGGATTAACAAGCTCAAAACGCAATATCCGAACCATTGGCAAAGCATGCTGGAAATGGGTAATAAGCACCCACCCATGACTTTGCGGGTGAATACTCGAAAAATCAGTATCGCAGATTATATGCAACTGTTAGCGCGCCAAGATGTTGAGGCCATGCATATTGGCGGCCAGGCCGTTATTTTAACTAAACCGCAGCCAGTTGAAAAAATACCTGGGTTTACTGATGGCGTGGTGTCTGTGCAAGATTATGGCGCGCAGTTAGCAGCGCACTTATTAGATTTAACGCCTAACTTACGTGTGTTAGATGCTTGTTGTGCGCCTGGCGGTAAAACCGGACATATACTAGAGTTGGCAGATGTCGCGCTAACCTCGCTAGATAGTGATGAAGCGCGTTTGCAGCGTGTGCAAAGTAATTTGGACAGACTCAAATTGCAGGCACATTTAGTGGTTGGTGATGCATCATCTGCTAGTTGGTGGGATGGTGAAAGTTTTGATAGAATTTTAGCGGATGTGCCATGTACCGCCTCTGGCATTGTGCGGCGCCATGTGGATATTAAATGGCTGCGGCGTGAGGCTGACATTGCCTCGTTTGCTGCGCAACAAGCTAAAATTTTACCGAGTTTATGGCAGATGCTGTCAAAGGGTGGTAAATTGCTTTATGTTACCTGTTCAATTTTTAATGAAGAAAATCAAGGGCAAGTGGATAAATTTTTACAAAATCATGCCGATGCAACTCAGTTGCCGTTTGTATTGCCCGTAGGTATACCACAGGCCAGCATCACGCAGCTTAATGGTCAGCTAATCCCCTCAACCGCACATGACGGCTTCTTTTATGCATTGCTGCAAAAAAATTAAACAATTTCTGTTGGTGTGCCTGCTAGCACTTTTTGCTACAACAGCTGTAGCGGGCAAGAGCAGCATGAATATTAGAACAGCGGAATTGGTTCCGATTGATGATAACTATGCGCTAAATGCGGATGTCGATATTAAATTTAGCAATGAGATTGAGCAAGCCATTATTAAAGGCTTTGAGCTTAATTTTATCATTGAGTTTCAATTGGTTTCACCACGAAAATATTGGTTTGATGATGAAATCGTGACGGTGAGACGTGAGGTTACTTTAAGTTATCATGCACTTTCAAGGCAGTATTTGCTAGTGCAGGATGGTCAGCAAAGAACCTTTGTAACCTTGGATGAAGCAACCGATGAGTTGTCAGATATCAGTAATTTTAAAGTGCTTAAAAAATCTGATGTTGAAAAAAATGGTATTTATAAAGCTGTTTTGCTGATGCGCTTGGACTATAAAAAATTGCCCAAAGCTTTACAGGTCGATGCGCTTGGTTTAGATGAGTGGAAAATAAGCTCGCAACGTTTTGAATGGACACCAAGCTTGTTCAAATGAAATACATCTTGATGACTAGCGCTGCTTTAGGCGCGTTTTTGCTTTACTTACTCTCAAATGCTAGTGCCAGTACCGCGGCATCTGGTGAGTATTACACTTTATTGGTGACGCTTAATATAGTGTTAGCCGTGTTTCTTGTGGTGTTGATTGGTGTGCAGCTTTTTGGTTTGTACCGAAAAATTCGTGCACACGTCATGGGTAGTCGCTTCACATTACGTTTGTTGACTACATTTGCATTAATGGCGATTATCCCTGGCTTCATTGTGTATTTAGTCTCTGTGAACTTCTTAACACGTTCTATTGAGTCCTGGTTTAATGTAAAAGTAGAGGCGGCGCTTGAAGGCGGGCTTAATTTGGGCAGAACTGCCTTGGATATCATGCTGGTGGATGTTAAGGAAAAAGGCGAAAGCATGGCGACCAGCTTAGCTTTTCAACCTGTGAACATGCATTTTTCTATGTTGAATGACTTGCGTGAAAAAAGCGGTATTCAAGACGCTACGTTATTAACGGTGCAAGGCAGAATTTTAGCGGTATCAAGTAGTGACTCATCAAGCTTCTTGCCTGAGTTACCCAGTAAGTCACAGCTACGGCAAGCGCGGACGCGTATATTAGGCAGCATTGAACCTATCGGTAAAAAAGGTTTGTATTTGCGAGTACTCGCACCCGTTACCGTACAAGATCTGGCAGGAGAAACGCGCATCTTGCAGTTACTACAACCAGTACCAAAGACGCTCGCAACTACAGCAGAAGCGGTGCAGGATGTTTATCAGGATTATCAAAAGCTTTCATATAGCCGATCTTCGTTAAGGGAGGTATTTGCACTGACCTTAACCTTGGTCATGATGTTGGCTATGCTAGGTGCGGTGGCCATTGCGTTTGTCTTGAGCCGTAGGTTATCTGCGCCATTAACTGTGCTGGCAGAAGGTACTAAGGCGATTGCGAGCGGCGATTACAGCACCATGTTACCTGAGCATGGTAAAGATGAACTTGGTGTGTTGGTAAAGTCATTTAACAGTATGACACGTCAATTAAATGATGCGACTAAGGCTGCGGATAGTAGCCGTGCACGGGTTGAGGCAGCGCGCGGCTATTTAGAAACGATTCTGGCGCATTTGTCATCCGGCGTGATGGCGTTGAATTCACGAGGCGAATTGCGTACTTTTAATGAAGCAGCAATTAATATTTTAGGCGTTCCATTAGAGAATTATGTAGGCTTCTCGCTAGATGAAATTATTGCTAAACAGGCACGATTAGAAAGTTTTTTTCAATCGATTGCGGCGCATATTCAGCAAGATGATTTAGAAAAAGACGGACAAAAAGACCTTCAAAAAAACACGCAAAAAGAGGAAATTCAAACTCAAATCGAGTTGGTCACTGCGCAAGGTAAGCAAATTCTAACGGTGCGAGGCACACGTTTGCCAGATGGTGGATATGTGGCAGTGTTTGATGATGCAACTAACATGGTGCAAGCGCAGCGGGATGCCGCATGGGGTGAAGTGGCCAGGCGACTTGCACATGAAATTAAAAACCCACTTACACCAATTCAATTGTCTGCTGAACGTATGGCGCATAAGTTGCTCAGTAAATTAGATGATGCTGATGCGGAAATGCTTAAACGCTCAACTGAAACCATTGTGAATCAAGTAGATGCGATGAAACGTATGGTCAATGAATTTAGCGAGTATGCACGGTCGCCAGCACCGCAGCTTGAACGATTAGATTTAAACAGGTTGATTCGTGAGGTAGCATCGCTATATGATTTACAAGGCGATAAAACGCCGCATATACAAATAAAATTGTCGCTGGCAAAGCAAGCTTGCATCGTTCAAGGCGATAGTACGATGTTGCGGCAAGTACTACATAATTTATTGCAAAATTCGCAGGATGCATTGGCCACAAAAACTACGCCGATGATCTCTGTTCAGACTGAAGTGGTGAATGATCTGCTGGTATTAACGGTAGAAGATAATGGAGCTGGTTTTCCAGCAGAAATGTTGGCACGGGTTTTTGAGCCTTATATGACTACTAAGCCGCATGGTACGGGGCTTGGTTTAGCGATTGTTAAAAAAATTATAGAAGAGCATAAGGGCAGTATTAAAATAGAAAATGTACCGATAGTTGGTGCGGAAAAGAATGGTGTACGGAACGTTGACATAGAAAATGCTGGTGCCATCGTGACGATTAGCATGCCGCTCCTGTTGGATGAAATAAGCCAAAAGAATGATAGCTTGAAACTTTAAAAGATAAAAAAATATGGCATCAAGACGAATATTAGTGGTTGACGACGAAATTGGCATACGTGAGCTATTGCGTGATATTTTGCAAGATGAAGGGTATCACGTCGAACTCGCAGAAAATGCGGCAGTAGCTCGTGCTATGCGCTTGCATGAGCGGCCAGACATTGTGTTGTTAGATATCTGGATGCCGGATTGTGATGGCATTAGCCTGTTAAAAGAGTGGGGCAGCAGCGGCTTGCTGACGATGCCGGTTATCATGATGTCTGGCCATGGCACCATTGATACCGCGGTTGAAGCAACACGTATCGGTGCTTTTGATTTCTTAGAAAAGCCGATTGCGTTACAAAAGCTGTTAAAAACCGTCAGCACAGCACTAAAACATAGCGAGCAGTTACCAAAGTCTGAGATGAGTCTGGCCAGTTTAGGCAAGAGCCAGATTGTGGTCGCACTGAAAGATCGATTAGATAAAATTGCCGCTAGCGCCAGCGTTAGCCCTGGCCCAGTGTTATTGATAGGGCCTAAAGGCGGTGGTGCAGAATTGTGTGGACGTTTTTTGCAAAATGCCAATACACCATGGTTGCAATTAACCGAATTTAGCCAGTTAGTCAGTGCACCTCTGGATATTTTAGAGCCAATACGAGATGGTGTGCTATTTATTGCCGAAGTAGCTGAACTTAACAAAACCGAGCAAAAAGGCTTATTGTTACTGATTACAAAATCAGACAAATACAATGTGCGTGTGGTGTGCAGCACTAGTGAAAACTTACCGAAACTGCAAGTCGAAGCATTATTTGACCACAATCTACTGCAAATTTTATCTGCAGTTTCGCTCCGTGTGCCGGCGCTAGATGAGCATAAAGAAGATATTCCTGATTTGGCGATAGCTATTGCAAACTTACAGTTTGAACTTGCCGATGTTGAGTATCGCGAGTTTGATATTGCCGCTTTAAATAGCTTACGCAATGCCGACTGGCCCGGTGATTTGGCGCAGTTGGATGCAGTGGTGCGTAATTTGATACAAACGAGTTTAGGTAAAAAAATCACCTTGGATGATGTGAACCGTGTCTTACATCAATTTGATGATGCACAAGCAGTACAGGGTAATCCAGTAGAACAAACCCGAGAGATCTACACGCCGAAGAAAACGTTGCAAACAGCGGTCGTAGAAGCGAATCTAGATCAACCGCTACGCGAAGCGAGGGATGATTTTGAGCGTTTATATTTTGAGCATCACATGAAAGACTCGACCAATAACATGAGTAAACTTGCAGAAATTGCAGGATTAGAACGTACGCATTTGTATCGTAAACTCAAGCAACTGGGCATTAAGATTAAAAACTAGGTATTAAGATTAAAGGCGAGCCGCCACACCGTTTCCCTGGATAGTTTAAGCTATTTCTAAAAGCACCGGTGTATGGTCAGAAGGACGTTCTAGCTTACGTGGTGTTTTATCAATAGTAGCCGTTATGCAAGTCGATTTGAGTGCATCACTCACTAGAATGTGATCAATTCGCATGCCGAAATTTCGTCTGAAACCCATCATGCGGTAATCCCACCAGCTAAAGCTTTTTTCATCCTGCTCAAATAACCTGAAGCTATCATGTAAGCCTAAATTTACAAGCGTTTGAAAAGCTTCACGTTCAGCGGGGCTCACTAAGACCTGACCTAACCAAGCGGCTGGGTCGTGGCAGTCACGGTCCTCAGGCGCTATGTTGTAATCACCCAGAAGTATCAGTTTAGGATGTGCTACTAACTCCGTTTTGAGCCAATTAGTAAGCGCATTCAGCCAGCGCATTTTATATTGATATTTGTCAGAATCTACCGCTTGGCCGTTAGGAATGTAAGCGCAAACTACCCGAATACCATTGATGGTTGCGGCAATGACGCGTTGCTGATCGTCATCAAAATTTGGTATGTTACGTTGAATGTCACTTAAAGGATGTCGGCTAATAATCGCTACGCCATTATAGGTTTTTTGGCCGATATGAATGGCGTGATAGCCTGCTGCTTTTAAGGCTTTGTATGGGAACTTGCTATCTTCTTGCTTGGTTTCTTGCAGGCAAAGCACATCTATAGGATTGTTGTGCAACCAATCCAATACATGTGGCAGACGAACATTTAAAGAATTGACGTTCCACGTGGCTAATTTCACAGCATTACTTTCGATAAGATAAATAACAGGCTTTATTTTAACACGCTAAAAAAGCGGCCTACATTTCTATCTGAACGAATTCAAATCAAGACTTTAGTAGTGTGTTAAAGTCTCGCTTTTTTTGAGCATTATTACGTGATAAAAGCTGCAATATTTGACATGGATGGCCTGCTGATTGATTCTGAACGCATCATCATGCAAGCCTGCATTGTTTCAGCCAAACAAGTAGGCATCATTTACACCCAAGCAGAGTATGTTGAGCTGATTGGCCGTGCCGGACCAGATTCTACCCGCATCATGGTCGAGCAATTGGGTGGGGTGGAGAACTTTAATCAAGTCATGCAAGGCTTAGATACGCAACTGGCACAATACAACCACACCTTTCCACTTAAGCAAGGCGCAATGGACTTGCTCAAACACTACCAAAGCAATAATGTCATTTGCAGCGTGGCCTCATCATCGCCCACGCAACACATCACGCACCGATTAAGCCATGTCGGCGTGCTGGATTATTTTAACCACATTACCAGCGGGCAAGAAGTTCCACGCGGCAAACCCAGCCCTGATATTTACCTGCTAGCGGTTGAAAAATTAGGTATCAAAGTCGAAGAATGTATAGCGTTTGAAGATAGCGAAAACGGTGCACTTGCCGCCATTGCCGCCGGCTTAAAAGTGGTGGTCGTGCCCGATTTAAAACAGCCGAGTGACTATGTGAGAGAGCACTGCCACCAGGTAATAACGAGCCTTGACGATTGGCTAACTTAGCGGCTCAAGCCACCAAACCAGCTCAGTGGCGGGATATTTGCCTTTTAAACCATCAGGCATGACCACACTCGTCAGCAAAGTTAAATCATAAGCAGCTTGGTAGTGTCGTTTAACTTCATCGGCACAAATAGAAAAAGGCGGCCCTGCATGCAAACTTTGCTCATACTCAAAGCAAATCAGCAATTGTGGTGCATATTGTGTGAGCGTCATTAAATGTGTGGAATATGCTTGGCGCATATCATCAGGCAACGCCACTAACGCTGCACGGTCGTAAACTACATCTACATTCCCCAGCATGGTGGGCGTCACTTTGAAAATATCTCCCACAAACATGTCAATGTTAGTCGCGCTGTAATGCGATATTTCGCCTAGTTTTGTAATGGTTGGTATTAAGTTAAGGCTGTTAAATAAATCTTCAATTGCAATCACGCTTAATTCAGCACCTGCAACGTGGTATCCTTGTGCTAACAACCAAGCAATATCCAAGGTTTTGCCACATAACGGTAAAAATACACGAGAGCTTTGTTTGAGTTGGAGTGTGGGGAAGTGTTTAACCAGCAATGGATTAGCCTCAGGCAAGTGAAAGCCAATTTCGTTTTTCTCCCATCTTTGGTGCCAGAAATCGTGATGCATATATTTTGAATTTTGTAGGGTGTGCAAAAATATTTTTATTTGCGCACCCTGTTAAATTGATACCATTAACTGGTACGCAAGATATAGCAATTTGCACACCCTGCAGATTTGTTGGTTAGGTGCTCATGCCATTGTGACGAAGTAGCGCATCAATATTTGGTTCGCGACCACGAAACGCAGTGAAAGATTCCAAGGCTGGCCTAGAACCACCTTGCGCTAGAATTTCTTCCCAATAGCGTTTGCCAGTTTCTGCGCAGAGCACACCATTTTCTTCAAACATGCTATACGCGTCTGCTGATAGCACTTCTGCCCATTTGTAGCTGTAATAGCCTGCTGAGTATCCACCAGAGAATATATGGGTGAAGTTATTAGGGAAGCGGTTCCATTTTGGTGGGCGCACTACGGCAACTTCATCGCGTACTTGTTCGATTAAATCGAGCGCAGATTGTTTACCATGCGGGTCAAACTCGCTGTGCAAGCGAATATCAAACAATGAAAATTCGATTTGACGCATGGTTTGCATTCCCGCCTGGAAGTTCTTGGCGGCGACCATTTTGTCGAATAATGCCCGTGGCAGCTGTTCGCCAGTGTTGACATGTGCTGTCATGTGGCGCAACACCTCCCATTCCCAGCAGAAGTTTTCCATTAACTGGCTTGGTAATTCCACAGCATCCCATTCCACACCTTTGATGCCAGATACGCTGTAATCATCGACCTGTGTCAGCATGTGATGCAAGCCGTGACCAAACTCATGGAACATTGTTAACACTTCGTCATGAGTAAAGAGTGCCGGTTTGCCGCCTACAGGGGCGGAGAAGTTGCAAGTTAAAAAAGCCACTGGTGTGGTCAATGCATCCCCGACTTTACGACGGGTGATGGCTTCATCCATCCATGCGCCACCTCGCTTATTATTACGAGCGTATAAATCCAGGTAGAACTGACCAATCAATTTACCTGCATGGTCTTTAATGTCGTAAAAGCTAGCCGCCTCATGCCATACAGAGGCTTGAGATGGCGTGACATGCACACCAAAAATGGTTTCTACTACTTTGAATAGACCTGCTAATACTTTGCTTTCAGGGAAATATTGCTTCACTTCAAGATCAGAAAATGCATATTTTTCTTCGCGTAGTTTCTCTGAAGCATAAGCAACATCCCAAGCTTGCATATCAGTAATGCCAAGCTTTGCTGCATATTCTTCAAGCTCTTGTTTATCTTTCAGTGCGTAGGGTTTGGCTTTTTTAGCTAAATCTTGCAAAAATTCAGTCACATGTTGGGCTGATTCCGCCATTTTTGTGGCTACAGATAGTTCTGCATAATTAGGGAAGCCAAGTAAGTTGGCTTCTTCAAGTTTTAATTTTAAAATCTGAGAAATCAGCGGCGTGTTATCCCACTTGGGTTTGCCAGATTCATTGGGCTTCCCAAACTCTGAAGCACGTGTGGCGTAAGCACGGTAAAGCGTTTCACGTAACTGACGATTTTGCGCATATTGCAAAACGGGTAAGTATGAAGGGAAATGTAAGGTGAATTTCCAGCCTGCTTTACCCTCGGCTTTTGCCGCTTCACTTGCTGTTTGCAATACATCTTCAGGAATGCCCGCTAGTGTGTCGGCATCTTCAACAAATAAGGCGAAGTCATTGGTGTTATCCAGCACATTTTCCTCAAACTTGGCTGAGAGTTTTGATAGCTCTTCTTGAATCTCTTTAAAGCGCGCTTTTTGCTCTGAGGGCAACTCAGCACCGCCTAAACGGAAAGATCGTAACTCATTCTCTACGATTTTTTTCCGAGAGGGGCTCAGCGTATCAAACTGGCTACTTGCACGCAAGGTGCGGAATTTAGCATAGAGCCGTTCATCTTGGCCTAAGTCTGCATAAAAGTCGGTGAGTTTAGACAAGTTTGCGTTATAGGCTTCACGCAGTTCTGGGCTATTTACAACGCCATTCATATGACCAACTTGCGACCATGCGCGTGATGTTTTTTCTTGCATATCTTCAAGCTTGGCGGCAAAGTTATCCCAAGTTACTTCATCTTTGCTTAGTGCGAGTGTTTCTACCGTTGCCCTTGCCTCAGTTAGTAAATAGTCTATTGCGGGTGATACATGTTCGGCTTTAACTTCTTCAAACTTTGGTAAACCAGAAAAATGTAAAAGGGGATTCTTTAGTAATAATTCAGTAGTCACTGCGGTAAATCCTTTGGTGATTGCATTTGGGCTAGTTGATTAGACGTAGCGTAAAAGGGTAGCGATAAGTTTCGCCTTTGCTGGTAGATATGGCGGCGATAATGCATAAAACAATATTGAGCAGCCAAATAATCGGTAATAACAGAAAACCAATTAAAATCCATACCAGTACGCCTGCGACAAGCTGGGCAATGAGTATGGTAATTTGAAAATTCAGCGCTTCTTTAGCCTGAAAGGCAAGGTATTCACTGTCATTTTTTTTCAAAACCCAGACGATTAAGGCTGGGACAAATGAGAACACGGTGCCAGCTAAATGCGTAATGGTGGCAATGTTCTTATCATCGTTGCTGGGGCCTGCGCTTGTTTGTAAATCAGTATTATTTGGCATGGTATTCCTTTCAATACATCTGTTTTATGTCTGATTAAACTTAGCAACAAGAGGTTCAATTTTATCAATATCTGATTGCGCTAAAATTTTGCGTGCATTCGCACCGAGCATGCTTATTTGACTATGCAATATTTGCTGTTTTACGCTAAGTATGTGCGATGGGTGCATAGAAAGTTGGCGCATTCCCATGCCAATCAATAGTTTGGTGAGTTTAGCATCACCAGCCATTTCACCGCATACAGACACTGATTTTCCAAGCTTATCACCGGCTTTGATGGTCATCGAAATCAATTTCAATACCGATGGATGCAGCGGATTATAAAGGTGTGCCACAGTATCGTCAGCACGGTCTATTGCTAAAGTATATTGAATTAAATCGTTGGTGCCGATAGATAAGAAATCCAGTTCTTTGGCAAATGCTTCCGCGTTAATGGCGGCAGCTGGGATTTCTATCATGCCACCTAGCGCTATGTTTTCATTAAATGGAATATTCTGCTTACGCAAACTGATTTTAGCGCGATCTAAAAACAGCTTGGTTTGCCGTAACTCAGATAAGGTTGATAGCATAGGCACCAAGATTTTAATATTACCAAAATGTGATGCGCGTAAAAGCGCACGTAATTGGGTATGAAAAATCTGCGGTTCAGACAGGCAATAACGAATGGCACGCAAACCTAACGCCGGGTTTGCACAAGTCACAATCGTGTCAGGATTCATTTGTTTGTCGGCACCCAAATCCAGTGTGCGAATAATGACAACCGCATCTTTCATGGCCTCGGCGACTGCTTTGTAGGCGATAAACTGTTCTTCTTCATCGGGCATTTCGCGCCGATTCATAAACAAAAACTCGGTACGATACAGCCCAATACCGGTTGCTCCGGAGGCTTTAACAGCAGCAATGTCTTCAGGCACTTCAATGTTGGCGAATAGCTCTATATGCGTGCCATCCATTGTTACCGCTTTGGTAGATTTAATGCGTTGTAATTTTTGTTGCTCAAGCTCCCATTGCTCTTGACGTAACTTATACTCGGCAAGAATCTCTTTCGATGGACTAATAATCACAACGCCCAAACCGCCATCGACAATAATCAATTCGCCATCATTAATTAAATCACGTGCGTGTTGCAACGCAACGATAGACGGAATATTGAGGCTGCGCGCCAGAATAGCCGTGTGCGAAGTGATGCCTCCCACGTCGGTAATAAATGCAGCAAACTGATGTTGTTTAAACTGAATGGCGTCTGCGGGGGAGATGTCATGCGCGACTAAAATGAGTTTGCGTTCTTCATGCAGCGCGTTGGATTGTTGCTCAGTGGATAATTGGCTTGGGTGTCCGAGCAATACTTTGATGACTCGCTCTACCACTTGAATCACATCTTGTTTGCGCTCACGCAGATACTCATCTTCAATTTGATCAAACTGTTCGACAATGTCGTCCATCTGTAGCTTAATGGCCCACTCGGCATTGCATTGTTCATTTTTGATGATGTCTTTGGGTATTTCAGATAGTGATTTATCTGCCAGCATCATTAAATGTGTGCCGATAAATGCGCTTAATTCTGCGGGTGCATTTTTACGTAAACCATTATTGATTTGCTCTAAATCATATTTAACCGTGGCGATAGCGTTGCTAAAGCGATTGATTTCATCGCTGATTAAATGTTTAGGTAACTGATAATGCACAACTTCTAACAGCGCATTAGAAATCAGATGCGCATGCCCAATCGCAATGCCACCAGAAACGCCTACGCCATGTATGCTAAAGCTTGTCATTTTTTAAGTACACCCATGAGGAATCGCCGCCAATAATATCCATAAGAAATTACTCGCCTTCACCAAAATAATCGGCAATCAGCGCTGCCAAGGCGTCTATAGCGGGTGATTCATCCTCACCATCCGCTTCTATGGTAACTATCGAACCTTTGCCCGCAGCTAGCATCATCACGCCCATGATACTTTTTGCATTTACACGGCGACCATTACGCTCAATCCAAATTTCACTGGCAAATTTACTGGCTGTTTGTGTGAGTTTGGTTGAAGCACGCGCATGCAAACCTAACTTATTGATAATTTCTAATTGCCTGCTAATCATATCTCTCACAACTTTCACGGTTGAAATGCACAACACCCTCACGCCCGCCACTAACAGCCTTTTCCACTAATACCATCAGCGGCTCATGTCGATAGGTTATGGTTCTGATTAACATTGGCAAGTTCACCCCTGCAATGCCTTCTACAACTCCTGGTTGCAATAGTTTGCCAACCATATTGCATGGCGTTGCCCCATACATATCTGATAACACTAATACACCGTCCCCGTTATTTAACGAGGCTACCAATGCGCAGGCTTTGTCCAGTAAAGTATTGGGGTTATCATGAATGCTAACAGCAAGACTGGCCAATTGTTGCGGCTCTTTCCCCCAAACGTGCTTCGCACATTCCATCAAGCTTTCACCTAGGCTTCCGTGAGCGATGATTAAAATACCGATCATTATTTTTCCAACTTTAAGTTATCTTAACGCTTAAAAATTCATCTTCAAAACTACGACTTAAAGACATTCATTAATACCATTACTCTTAGTTCAATTCTCTATGTCGAGTGAGTACTTTTTGTTGTGACATAAAATACTGGCTCAATTGTTCAACAAAATACACTGAGCGATGTTGCCCGCCAGTACAGCCTATAGCCACCGTTAAATAGCTACGATTGTCTGAGATAAAACATGGTAGCCATTTTTCTACGTAATTGCGAACATCTTTGAGCATTTCACGCACACTTTCCTGGGCATTTAAAAACGATTGCACTTCGGTATCAAGGCCTGTCAGATCATGTAAATTAGGGTCGTAATGAGGGTTGGGCAGGCAACGTACATCAAATACAAGATCCGCATCGAGTGGAATGCCGTGCTTGAAACCAAATGATGTAAATAGCAGCGTTAATCCTGTATGATCTGCTGAAACTACCTCTTTTACCCAGCCTCTAAGCGTATTGGCGCTAAGGTGGCTAGTATCAATTACGTGACCAAGGCTACCTAAATCACCTAGCAACTCACGTTCAAAGGCAATGCTTTCAGCGAGGGTTGTAGTGTCTTTACTTAAAGGATGCTTGCGTCTTGTTTCGCTGAATCTTTTAACTAAGGTCTCAACGTTAGATTCTAAAAACAGCACTTGCGTGGTGATATTCTGTGATTTTAATTGTTCAATATGGCTAGGTAGCGTTTCAATGGCTGCGCTGCGACTATCAATGCTAATCGCTACGCGGTCGTGATTAGCACTATTTAAATTCTCTGCGATATTGGGCAGCATGGTGGCCGGTAAGTTATCTATGCAATAGTAACCGCTATCTTCCAGTGCGCGAAGTGCGATACTTTTGCCTGAACCTGACAGCCCTGTGACGATAATGAGTTGTTTCATAAATTCACTTTAACGAACTTTCATCAAGCTGGTTTATTTGTTTTTTTCATCTCGCGCTGTTGGCGCTGAGTAAATTGTTTGGTAGCGTTTATACCTCGCAATAATAGCATGTGGTTACGAATAGCGACTTCAACCAGTACAGCGATATTGCGACCAGCAGCAATCGGAATATGCACTTTAGAGATTTTTACGCCAAGTACTTCTTCATGCTGTGTTTTAATGCTGAGCCGGTCTAAAAGGTGCGGAGCCTGTTTATCCGCCATTGCTAATTGAATGATAAGATCAAGAGGTTTTGTGGGTTTGACGGAGTTGTCACCAAATAGTGCGCGTATGTTTAAAATACCCAAGCCACGCACTTCTAAAAAGTCTTGGAGTAAAGCTGGGCAACGACCTTCAATACGTTCAGGTGAAATGCGAAAAAAGTCAACAATATCATCGGCAACCAACCGGTGACCGCGTGAAATCAGCTCTAGAGCAAGTTCACTTTTCCCAATGGCGGCATCACCTTTAATCAGAACGCCAAAGCCTTGTACCTCCATAAAAACACCGTGCATACTGATCGATTCAGCCATAGCCTCCGCTAAAAAGTGACTCAACAAATCCATCAACTCAGGACTACGTAACGGCGATGTAAATAATGGCGTATTGTGATGATTGGCAGCAGTCATGAGTGTGTCTGGGACTAATTCACCATTGGCGACAATGACTAAAGCTAAGTCGGTTGAATATAAATTTGCAATTGCATTATTCGCATCTGCAGTCTGCAGGCTTCGTAAATAATCCATCTCAGCACAACCCAATACTTGTACACGCTTAGGATGAACGAAGTTGAGGTGGCCGATAAGCGCTAGAGAAGGCTTGGTGACAGAGTTGCTAGTGAGGGTATTAGACCCGCCATTAAGCCCGGAAACCCAGTTCAGTTTGAGCTTACGGCGGGTTTGTTTGAATAGCTCAGCTACATTGATTTGAGCCATAAGTGATTGCTATATAATATATCTTATTTACTCAGTAACCTGATGCTTAACTGCACCATTGGTTTTGTGGTGATCAGCATTTTTTTCTTTGTGTTTTACCACTTGGCGATCTAGTTTGTCGGTCAGCATGTCAATAGCGCTGTACATATTGTCATCTTCGCAAGCTGCGTGTAAATCGTTACCGGGAACATGCAATGTCGCTTCTACTTTCTGGGCAAGTTTTTCAACACTCAAGGTCACTTTGACGTCGATTACATGATCAAAATGGTTGCTAATTCGGACTAGTTTACTTGTGACGTAATCGCGTAATGCAGGGGTTACTTCTAAATGATGACCAGTTAATTGTAAATTCATGACTTGCTCCTTTTTTTAAATATTCTAAAATTTTGAACTTCTATTCCGCATGCATATGCAGAGAAATCTGCAATGTATGAAAATTTTCAGAACCTCAAAACTTTTCGAACAATTTCAGTTTACTACTTTAATTCGCGTCTGTGCTAGTGAAAACAAGAATTTTTATGACCCAATTTTGTAGGGTTGTTTGGTGCTATAGTGAAATGATTAACTAAAGCGATTTTCTTAAACTAGCGGGTGCAATGTTTAGCGATTCACGGTATTTTGCAATAGTGCGACGTGCTACCACAATGCCTTGTTTTGCTAGTAATTCGGTAATCTGGTTATCTGAATATGGTTTTTTTGGATTTTCTTGATCCACTAGCTGTTTAATCAAAGCACGAATTGCAGTTGCCGAACAAGTGCCTCCCGTATCAGTTGCCACAGAACTACCAAAGAAATACTTTAGCTCAAAAATACCACGAGGTGTAAGCATGTACTTGTTGGTAGTAACGCGTGAAATAGTCGATTCATGTAAATCTAATTCATCCGCAATTTCGCGTAACACCAGCGGTCGCATGGCTACTTCACCATACTCTAAAAAGTTACGTTGACGGTCTGTAATGGCTTGGGATACACGCAAAATAGTTGAAAAGCGCTGTTGGATATTTTTAATCATCCATTTAGCCTCTTGCATTTGGCTTTGCAGGTATTGGCTGGAGCTGTCGCGATTACGTTTCAAAATGTTAGCGTAAAGCTGATTGATCTTGAGTTTAGGAATCACGCCATCATTCAAACTGGCAATCCAAATACCCTTAACTTTTTTGACGATGACTTCGTGTTGAATAAAATGCTCGGAGCCAATGATGCTAAACGCGCTACCAGGCCGTGGGTTTAAACTGGTAATCAGCTGTTGTACGCTTTTTAGTGTGGTTTCATCACAATTTAACTCTTTTCGTAACTTAACAAAGTCGCGTGCACCCAGAGCTGGCAAATATTGTTTGGCCATTAATTTAGCCAATGCTAAATGGGGCGTGGTTTTTGGCAGAACTTCTAGTTGTAGTAGCAAGCACTCACTTAAATTGCGTGCGCCAACGCCAACAGGATCTAGATGTTGAATATGCCGTAATGCTGTTTGTAGTTCAAGCGGTTCTATTTCAAGTTCTAGCGGCATTTCTTCTGCAATATCTTCCAGCGCTTCTACCAAATAACCATCTTCGTTAATGCTATCTACCAATAGTAAAGTGAGCGATTGATCGCGCTCCGATAGCGGCATTAGCTTTAGTTGAGAAAGCAAATGTTCGCGTAGGCTGAGTTGCAAAGTTTCTTGCTGTTTGAAGTCGCTATCGTCATCTGATGGCGTGCTATTCTCATCCCAACGGCTACCATTGGAGAACTCATCAAATTCGTCATTGAACTCGGCTTGAAACTCGGCGGGCTCGTTTTTCGGGTTGGATTCAGGCGAGCTTGATTCAGTTTGCTTTGACTCAATGTTGCGTTCTGAAAATTCAGCACCAAAAACATCGGTGTCCTGAAGGTTGTCTTGAGTGCTGTTTTGGGAATCGTTTGAAGTGTCATTTTGACCACTGTCTTGATCATAGTCTCGTGAAGAGTCGTTAGCATTTTCATGCGTGGTATCGTCTTGATTGCTACTAGTGTTTAACGTGACCTCATCTGCACTGTTGTCCGTTGAATTGCCATATTCGTCTTCACCAGCGTCACCTCTTTCCAAAAGGGGGTTAGCTTGCATCAGCAGTTCAATTTCTTGATTAAGCTCTAATGTAGAAAGTTGCAATAATCTAATGGCCTGCTGCAGCTGCGGCGTGAGCGAGAGGTTTTGCGAAAATTTAAGTTGTAAGCCTTGCTTCATAAACGGAAATTCTTTCCCAAATAAACTTCTCGTACGCTCTCATTTTCAACAATTTCACTTGGAATGCCAGAGGCAAACACATGACCTTGATTAACGATATAAGCGCGGTCACAAATGCCTAAAGTTTCACGTACATTGTGGTCGGTAATTAGCACACCTATATTTCGTGCAGTTAAAAAGTGAATGATTTTTTGAATATCAATCACGGCAATTGGGTCGATACCGGCAAACGGCTCATCCAACAAAATAAAGCTGGGGTCAGTCGCTAAACAGCGCGCAATTTCAACACGGCGACGTTCACCGCCAGATAAACTCACTGCTGGATTATCGCGAATATGTGTAATGTGCAATTCTTCGAGCAATGACTCTAATTTTTCATCCATTTCTGCTTCAGACATGTCCTGCAGTTGCAATACCGCAAGAATATTTTCAGTCACTGTCAGTTTGCGAAATATTGATGGTTCTTGTGGCAGGTAAGACAAGCCCATTCTCGCGCGCATGTGAATCGGCATGTGGCTCAAGTCTTTGCCATCGAGTGAAATTCGCCCGCCGTCTAATGGTACTAAGCCCACCATCATATAAAAACTGGTGGTTTTCCCTGCACCATTCGGACCTAATAATCCTACGACTTCACCGCTTTTTATGCTTAAAGAAATATCTTGTACTACCGTGCGGGCTTTGTACGATTTTCGTAAATTTTCTACAATGAGTTCGCTCATAATGCTTAGGTCTTAATTGGTTTTATTCAATGTGATGTTGATTATTTTGGTGCAGTGCTGGGCTCTAAACTTTTGCTGGTGCGCATCTCTTTAACTGGTAATGGGTCATTGCTTATTGCTGGTGTGGCCGTTGGATTGGTGTTGTCTACGGCAGGCTTAGTGGTGCCAGGCTCAATCGCCTTTTTGTTTTTTGGTTGAATTATGGCATGGACGCGGCCACTTGATGCACCCTGATCGGACGATTTAGCGCCGCCAATCACTTCAGCATATTCAGCATTTGCATCATACATAATGTAATCGCCGTGTACGATGTCCTCGCCGCGTTTCACCCAGGCTTTGGTATAAAGCTGTACTTTATCCAGCCGGCTATCATATTCAATGCGCTGTCCACTACCTTGTATATATTCGTTTTTGCCTTCACGTTTTTGCTTGAATGTACTCGGGTTTCCAAAAGAAGTGCTATGTTGAAAGCCTTCCTTGTCTTCACGTACGATCAGCTTGTCCGCATGAATAATCAATGTGCCTTTTGTTAAGATCACATTGCCAGAGTAGGTGCTAATTTGTTTAGCATCATCCACTTTCACTGTATCTGCTTCTAAATCAATCGGTTTATCGCGGTCAGCTGATTCTGCTAGTGCGTGGCTTGATAGCAATGACAGGCCGATTAACAGAAAACGCATCATAAAGTTGAGTTTTATTGTGGTTGGGTGCTTACTCATAGCGTCTCCGAATGCGCGCATTGTTGGTATTAGATTCTTGTGGATTTGATTTACTCATGTCAGTTTTTACCTGCTTTAATTTCAATCCCAGTTTTAATTTCAATCACAGGTCTTTCATAATGCGCACGTACCTTATGCAACAAGGTCAGGGTACGCTGATCTTTTTCATAGATCATGCCTGTTGCGTAAATAACAGTTTTTGGCGCTTGCCGAATCACTACCGGGCTGTCCGTACGCGCAATATCTTCGTCCGGTAAAATGTTAAGGTAATCTGTCTCTACTGTCATTTCACCTTTGTCAGCAAAGGCTTGGCGTGTAACTTTTACATTATCAAACAATTCAACTTTTTCGCCATCGCTAGACACCTGACCACGTAAGCCTTCTACTTGAGTGTAAGGTTTGCCAGCAGCAAATTGGGTATAGCGTGGCCGTTGTAAATTTGTGCTGTCATCATCTGGAAAATGCTTCATCTCCATAGCCGCTAATTTATAGCGTAGCGCACCATTAATGTCCGTTTGTGTGGTCACAAAATTAGTCATTATATAATCAGGATCATGCCTGCTACTGCCATCTGGTTTGGGCTTTGGTGACTGCACAGATTTGTTGATCCAAAAAGTCAGTAGCGCCAGCATGGTTAGCAATGCTAGTGGAAAAACAATCGCGGAGCGTACAGCCATTTTCATAATGTACGGCTCAATCTTTGCGGTAAATCCGCAATGGCTAATGTAATCTTCACTGTCTTAATTTGAAGCATCTTTAGTTAGAAATATTGGCTTGCGTTAAAAACTGCGACATTTGCCCATCAAACGTACCTTGTGCCTGCATAATGAGTTCGCATACTTCGCGCACGGCACCACGGCCGCCAGCTTTATTAGTCACATAATGAGCATATTTTAGGACTAGTGCGGCTGAGTCTGGCACTGCCAGTGCAAGACCGCATTTCAGCATAGGAGGTAAATCGACCACATCGTCGCCCATAAAGGCGCATTGGTTGGCTTGTAAGCCGCTGGCTTTCATTAGATCGTTAAATGCGACCAGTTTATCTGCCGCACCTTGGTAAAAGTGGGCGACTCCAGTGCTTTCAGCCCGTTGTTTCACTACGTTTGAAGTCCGCCCAGTAATAATGGCCAACTCAACGCCCGTAGCTTTTAATAGCTTCATGCCTAAACCGTCATGCGTGTGAAAGGTCTTATATTCCAAGCCATCATCGCCTATGGTGAGGCCGCCATCAGTCATTACACCATCTACATCAAGCACTAACAGCCTGATGTTTTTGAAGCGTTCTTTTAGCTCAGTGGTTAGCTGTGTGTTTAATCCGGAAGTCGCCATCTGTAATTAAACTACTTTCGCTAATAAAAGGTCATGCATATTTAGGGCGCCGACTAAAACTCCAGCATCATTGGTAACTAATAAAGCGTTGATTTTGCTTTGCTCCATGATTTCAACAGCCTCAATCGCTAATTTATCTTGATGAATCGTCAACGGATGTTGATGCATTACATCGGTGATGCTTGCAGTTGCTACATTGACGTTTTGCTCAAATGCACGGCGTAAATCACCGTCGGTAAAGATGCCGATCGGTGTGTTGCTAGCATCTACAATCGCCGTTAAACCTAAGCCTTTGCGTGACATTTCCAGCAAACCTTGCTGAAGTGACGCATCGGTCAATACTTGCGGAATATTGTCACCAGTACGCATTAAATCTTTTACATGAATGAGTAGACGTCGCCCAAGGCTGCCGCCAGGGTGCGAACGCGCAAAATCTTCAGCAGTAAAATCGCGCTGATCCAGCACGCATAAAGCTAATGCATCACCCAAGGCTAAAGCCACGGTGGTACTTGAAGTCGGTGCCAAACCCAGTGGGCAAGCCTCTTTTGTCACATGCGCACTTAAGTGAATGTCAGCCGCTTTCGCTAAGGTGGAGTTGTCGTTGCCTGTAATAGCGATGATGCTTGCGCCTAGGCGTTTTAATGGTGGCACAATTGCGAGAATCTCATCGCTTTCGCCAGAGTTAGAAAGCGCAATTACAATGTCGCCAGTGGTAATCATGCCTAAATCGCCATGACTAGCTTCAGCTGGATGCATAAAAAAAGCCGGGGTGCCAGTGCTTGCAAATGTGGAGGCGATTTTGCCGCCGATATGGCCGGATTTACCCATGCCACTTATAACGACGCGACCTTTGCATTGTAAAATAAGCGCGACAGCATCAGTAAATTGTCCGTTAAGTCTGGAAGCGAGCGCGTTAATTTCATTAGCTTCAAGCAATAATATATCGCGCGCCAATAATAAAGTGGGCTGTTTGCCGGGTACAGGCTTATGTGCGTTAATCGGTGATGACATTTTGTTTTGCAGATTTACGGAAATTCAAATGATTGTTAGCTAAGTATAAAAGGGAATGTCTTACATATAAAGCCTAAACGAAGACTAATTTAGTAGATTTTGTAAAAAATTATAACTCTAGGCACAATTTTTGCTAAGAATCCATTTTTATAGTTATGTTTTACTGTTGCATAGCACCGTAATGCTAGGCCAGGTAATCAAAACATACGTAATCGAATTTTTGTAATTTTTTTGTCACTTAGTCGGCAGATGTGAAACAATAAGGAACAATAAAAACTTACAATATATTTTAGATAAACCATGTTTCAAACACTGCCTTTAATTTTAATCTTACTTATTAGCTCGGTACTCGCTGTGGCGCTGTTTCGCGCATTTCAGTTGCCGGCAATGCTTGCGTATTTTCTGGTCGGTCTAGCTCTGGGGCCGCATACTTTTGGGCTATTGCCAGACACCAACGCAAGCCGTGAATTTGCCGAATTTGGCATCGTGTTTTTAATGTTCAGTATCGGGCTTGAGTTTAGTCTGCCGCAGTTATACGCCATGCGTAAAAAAGTGCTGGGCTTAGGCGGCGCACAAGTTATTGTCACGTTGCTCATTGTCATGGGAATTGCCAAATTCATAGGCTTGAATTGGCCCGCCGCCTTTGTGATTGGGGCCGCATTGGCGATGTCTTCTACCGCGATAGTGTCTAAAATATTAGCCGAGCGCGTTGATCTAAATTCGCGCCATGGTCGTTTGAGTATAGGCGTATTGTTGTTTCAAGATATTGCCGTAGTGCCCATTTTAGTGCTCATTCCTGCTCTAGGCGTGGCAGACGCTAATTTAACCCTTGTGCTCGGTTTGGCTTTGTTAAAAGCCGCCGCCATGTTGTTGTTCCTATTTACTATTGGAAAATGGCTGATCAATCCGTGGTTCAATTTAGTGGCTAGCCAGCGCTCACGTGAGTTGTTTGTGATGAACGTGCTAATGATCACTTTGCTCTTAGCATTTGCCACAAAACTAGCGGGCTTGTCTTATGCATTGGGCGCTTTTATTGCAGGCATGTTGATTTCAGAAACCAAATTTCGTTATCAGGTGGAATCAGATATTTCGCCGTTTCGTGACATTTTGCTCGGGCTGTTCTTTATTAGTGTAGGCATGCTGCTTGATCTGCAACAAATTGCCAGCAATATTGGCTTAGTGCTGCTGATTCTGGTCGGATTCATTTTGTTCAAAGCGGCAGTTGTGGCTTTGGTGGTTCGTTTAGTTAAGTACGAAACAGGCGTGGCGATACGCACAGGCTTGATCTTGGCGCAAGCCGGTGAGTTCAGCTTTGTGATTTTGGCATTAGGTGTAGAGCAAAAACTCATCTCCGGGTCAGCATTGCAACTTACTCTTGCGGCTTCTTTACTATCTATGGTCATTGCTCCTTTTCTTATTCAATACAATGGCCGTATCACAAGGCGGCTGGTGAGTAGTTACAGTCGCAATAGCGGCCAAGTGGTACAAGATATCGACGATGTTGGTAAGCACTTACATAACCATGTGATTATTTGCGGCTATGGGCGTAGCGGGCAGTACTTAGGCCGATTTTTGAAAGAAGAGAATATCCCTTTTATTGCTCTGGATATTGACCCGTCGCGAGTGCTGGAAGCGGCGATGGCGGGTGAGAATGTGATGTTTGGTGATGCTGCACGGCGCGTCGTGCTTGAAGCTGCCGGAGGCGCACGCGCTAAAGCTTTAATTATTAGTTATGCCGATAATCGCGCGGCAATGAAGATTCTGCATATTGTGCAAGAGAGTTATCCGCAACTGCCGGTGATTGTCCGCACTGTAGACGACTCCAACATGGAAGCCTTGCGTGAAGCTGGTGCGGCCGAGGTGGTGCCTGAGATTTTAGAAGGCAGCCTGATGCTGGCCTCGCATGCCCTTATGTTGCTGGGCGTGCCACTCAATAGGGTCGTCAAGCGTATTCGTATATTTCGTGAAGAGCGGTATAAATTGTTTAGAGGTTTTTTTCACGGTATTTCTGATGCTGAAGATGAAGACATAGAAAAACAACAGATACGGCTACATTCTGTGATTATTTCCGCAGGCACCTTTGCCGTTGGTAAACGCTTGGCAGATATACATTTAGAAAATTTCAATGTAGAAGTCAAATCTATTCGCCGCCCGAATTCGAATGGCACAGAGCCTACCGTTGAAAGCACCCTCGCTGAGGGCGATGTGATTGTGCTGCTTGGGCATCCTGCAGGTTTGACCAATGCCCAAAATGCTTTGTTGATAGGCCGTGTGGCACTTAAATAAGTTTGAAGACGTAAGTTGAGACAGTCAGTTGAAAGCGCAAATGAAAAAACATGTAATGATTATCGGCGGCGGCATTGTTGGCTGCATGACCGCAATGGAGTTAGTCAATCGCGGCTGCCGCGTCACCATAGTAGAACGTAACCAGATCGCCAGCCAAACTTCAGGCGAATCCTCTTGGGCTGGCGGCGGCATCATCTTTCCATTACTGCCTTGGATGTATTCCGCGCAAGTAAATGCGCTGACCAGCAACGGTGCAAACTTCTATCGAGAACTTAGCCAACGTTTGCAACGTGAAACAGGTGTGGATGCCGATTTTGAGCAGTCAGGTTTTTTACTGCTACCAAAGTTCGATACCGAAGCCGCGCAAACTTGGTGTGCGGCTAATCAAGTGCCAGTACAAGCGGTAAAGGCCTCCGCATTCGGCGTGCAATCACTCTGCGGCGAAGACGCATTGTGGCTACCAACCATCTGTCAAATACGTCCGCCGTACTTCATGCAAGCGATGCGTAAGTGGCTGGAACAAAACAACGTCACTATGCTGGAACATACCCAACTTATGCCACTGCAACAAACTGATGTGTTGAATGAGTGGCAAACCGTTAGCGGTGAAAAGTTAAGCGCAGACCAGTTTGTTGTCACTTCTGGCGCGTGGAGCTTCGATTTACTTAAAGAGACTACAGCTAAGCTAAATATTAAACCCATGCGCGGGCAGATTTTGCTTTATAAACCGCAAAAAAATCTAGTTCAAATGGTCTATCGAGAAGGCTTTTACATGATACCGCGCCGTGATGGCTATTTGCTGGCCGGCAGTACTCTGGAAGATGTTGGGTTTGAGGCCGCTGTGACACAAGCGGTGCGAAATGAACTTAGCGCAAAAGCAGAAGCGATTATGCCAGCGCTAAAAAATGAACCCATTGTTAATCATTGGAGCGGCCTGCGGCCTGGTACGCCAGAAAACTTACCTACAATTTCAGCGCATCCAACAATTGAAAATCTATATTTGAATACTGGGCATTTTAGATACGGTTTAACCATGGCGCCTGCCAGTGCGAAGTTGGTGGTGGCTTTGATGCTGGGTGAAAAGCCAGAAGTCGATGCAATGCCATACGCATGCTTACTTAGTTAATTTTTAGATTTGGAGTGGCCAAGTTAGTTTCTTGTACACTGCTACAGTAACTTCATGCGCTGACATTGGTGTGCAAATAAAATCACTTTGCAGCCTCTGCATCGCTATAGTCCTGATTGCCTAGGCCTTCATCATGCAAATGTAATGTGGATCTTTTACACTGCATACAGACGACTTTGACGCGGGATTTTCCATGAATGCTAGCTTGATAATTTCTTTGCGAATCGCAATGTCAGTATTTGCATTATTTTTTCCATTTACCGCAAATGCCTATACATCAAGCGGAGTCGATGGGTATTTCAATCCGACTACTTCTGTGGTTTTTGACCTAACACAGCAAACCTTCAATTTTACTAGTATGTTCATTCCGAGCGGTGTAACGGTCAGTTTTAGCGGGCTTACATCGTCGCAGCCAATTGAAATGTTAGCAACAGGGAATATTGATATTGCTGGAACGCTTGATTTGGGACTGAATAGTCTTTGGCTTGAATCGCCTGCTAGCATTTCCGTATTGGGCTCAATAATATTAGGTTCTGGCGGCAGCTTATCAATGGTTGCTAATAGCATTAATATGCCCAGCGTTGTACCAATGCCGGGTGGCAACCTTATGTTATATGCTGGGCGTGGCATTATTTCAGATCCAGCTGGAAGCGGAGTCTCAATATGCTCAGGCTGCTCAAATCTGCTGTCCCCTGGTACCATTACGTTAAATAACGGGGGTGGCATTATTGTGGCCGGAGGTAATGTCTCAATATGCTCAAGCTGCTCTGGTCTGTTGTTGTCCGCAGTACCGGAAGCTGAAAGCTACGTAATGATGCTTGTTGGCTTCAGCCTGGTCGGCTTCATGGTGCGTCGTCGTAAAAGCAAGCATGGTGTGCAAATTGATAGTTTGCACACCATGAGAAGTGCTTAACCATCTTATTTCCCCACATCAGCTGGCGTATCTACACTCTCAGCCGCTTTCAGCTGGTCAGCGGCAAGCGCTTCGGCTTTGTTAATATCGGTAGTGGCTTTGTCGATGATTTGTTTTGGAACCGCACCCACCTCGGCTGAGGCTTGTTTTTGCTTTTCACAGGCAGTGAATGTCATCACACACAGTGCGCAAACTAGTAATAATTTAAACAAGTCATTCTCCTAAATTTACCTTAACTCAAGTTTACGTCAAATCAAAACATTCTTCAGCGCCCGCCAAGTTATGCAACCCAGTCACCAGATTTACCGCCATGTTTTTCCAGTAGTTTGATCTCGCCTATCTTCATGCCGCGGTCGGCAGCTTTGACCATATCGTAGATGGTTAGTAAGCCCACGCTCACCGCTGTTAACGCTTCCATCTCAACGCCAGTTTGGCCTGTGGTTTCAGTGGTAGCGGTGATGATAATAGACGTGGCATTTTCGTCTATCTCAAACGTGACGGCTACTTTAGTGAGGCTGATGGGGTGGCATAGCGGGATTAAATCAGGCGTGCGTTTAGAGCCTTGAATCGCGGCGATGCGTGCGATGCCAAGTACGTCACCTTTTTTAGCGTCACCATTTTTAATGAGTTGTAGTGTAGCCGGCTGCATGCTGATAATGCCGCTGGCAACCGCGATGCGCCTTGAGTGAGCTTTGTCGCCTACATCTACCATGTGTGCTTGGCCACTGCTATCAAAGTGGGTGAGAGTGTTCGTTGTTTCCATTGCAGGTTTTTTCATAAGTGTGCTTCGCCCATTTTTTACTGTCCATTAACAAATCCTACTGAACTTGAATCATAAAGCTATTATCATAACAATAATGAAATTAAAAAATATTGTAATTGCAGTTTTGCTGGCTACTAATCTAGCAACTAATCTAGGTACAGATGTCGCTTGGAGTAACGATTTGCCTGAGCTAGGCGATGTTTCGCAAACAGTGCTTTCGCCGTTGCAGGAAAAAGCCATTGCTGAGCAGATTTTACGTGATGTTGCCGTTAGCGATGATGTAGTGCAAGACCCGGAAATCACCGCTTATTTGCAGGCATTAGGCACAAGGTTGGTGTCTAGCAGTCCGGACAGCCAACTAAAATTTAACTTTTTTGTGGTGCAAGATACCTCAATCAATGCTTTTGCCATGCCTGGTGGCGTGGTGGGTGTGCATACGGGTTTGATTTTGGCGGCCAATAGTGAATCTGAATTGGCCAGTGTGCTAGGCCATGAAATAGGCCACGTTACTCAGCACCATTTGGCGCGCATGTTGGCAGCGCAAAAATACGATACATTTAAAAACATTGCGGGCATTGCAATGGCTTTATTAGTGGCGCGTGCCAACCCACAGCTAGCCAGCGGCGCGCTCACTACTGCGTCTGCTGTCGGCGTACAAAACCAGTTGGATTACACGCGTGAACATGAGCGCGAGGCTGATCGTATCGGCCTGCAAATATTAGATAGTGCGGGTTTTGATGTACGTGCGATGCCTGCTTTTTTTACGACCTTGCAACGCGGCACGCGTTTTGTTGAAGGCGGTGCGCCTAGCTTTTTGCGTACTCACCCACTCACCAGCGAGCGTATTGCCGATGTGGCAAACAGAGTGGAGCAGATGCCATATAAGCAAGTGTCCGATAGTGTCGAGTTTCAATATGTACGGGCCAAACTACAGGCAAACAATGGCGTTGTGGAAACAAATATTGCGGTGTTTGAACAAAATATTCGTGAACATCGTTACATAAATGAGGCTGCCGAGCATTATGGTTTAGCCGTTGCATATGTACGTAAAAATGCTTTCGTTCAGGCTGAAAAAGAGATTGCATGGCTGAAAAAAAACGCACCTCCGCACGCCATGATAGAGAATTTAAGCGCACATTTACAAGTGGCTAAAAACAATCCGCAGCAAGCCGCCAAACAGTATGCAGAAGCTTTGAAGTTATTTCCGGACAATCGTGCTTTGATTTACGGTTATGCCGATCACTTCTTGGCGATCAGGCAGGCCGATAGTGCAATAAAACTCGTCAAAGAAAAACAAGGTCTGTATCCAGATGATGCCTATTTTTATGATGTGCTAGCAAAAGCTTATACGATGCAAAATAAGGAATTACTTAGTCACCAAGCGCTCAGTGAAGCGTATTATAGAAAGTACAATCTTGCGCGGGCGATTGAGCAGATGGAATTGGCCGCAAAGGCTAGCGATGGCGATTTTTACCAGAAGTCGATTGTTGAAGCACGTTTAAAAGAGTTACGTCGCCTGCAGGGCGATGAAAAGAAAGGATGACTGGATATAAATATGCAACGTAGAAACTTTTTAAGTTTATTGTTTGGTACTGCCACTTTAATTCTGATGCAGCCAGTGAATGCATTGGTTGCGTTGTGGAATAAGGCAGCATTTGAAACCGTGAAATTAAACGAGGCTACCAAAAACTTAGCGATTCATGATGAAATTGTTAGTCACGATATTCAAATAATTGCTCCAGACCGGGCGGAGAACGGCGCTATAGTTCAGGTGGAAGTGCAAAGTAACATTGCTAATACTGAAACGATTTCTATTTTGGTAGAAAAAAATCCAACGCCGCTGATTGCACACTTTAAATTTAGCAATGGTGCCGAGCCATTTGTCGTGACTCGCATTAAGATGGCCGATACTTCTGATATTAAAGTAGTGGTGAAAGCAGGTAGTCAATATTTCACACATTCAAGAAATGTCATCGTATTAGAAAATGGGTGTGGTTGATATGACCGGACTTAATGCAGACAACATGAAGATGCGTGCCCAATTAAAGGGTGATGTGACCGAAGTAAAAGTGCTCATGAGCCACCCAATGGAGACTGGACGCAAAAAAGATGACTTTGATAGGCTGATTCCAGCGCATTTTGTGCAATTGGTGACCGCAACGTTGAATGGCAAAACGGTGCTTGAGGCACAATGGGGAACGGGTATTTCAAAAAATCCTTATCTTACGTTCAGGTTAAAGGGCGCAAAAGTGGGCGACATTGTGTCTGTGACTTGGCACGATAATTTAGGGGAAACTGCCACGCAGGATATTGTAGTGACACAGGCTTAGATTTTGCAAGGCCAGACATTTCATTACCAGATATTTCATAACTGGACATTTGAATGATGAAAGCCTCTCATAAGCTAAGCTTATCAATATCATTAAAATGATGTATTAGATTTATTAAAATAACCTCTCTATAATTCAAAGCTTAGAAATTAATAGTTTCATCGACGTACTTTTTAATAATCAGGTTTAATAACCACGTTTAATAACCACAGAGGAAAATTATCATGTCATTAGTTAATACCACAATCAAACCTTTTAAAGCACAAGCCTTTCATAACGGTAAATTTGTTGAAGTGACAGAAGCGTCACTAAAAGGCAAATGGTCAGCTTTTGTATTTTACCCAGCAGACTTCACTTTTGTTTGCCCGACAGAACTAGGCGATTTAGCTGATCATTACGCAACATTCCAAAAAATGGGCGTAGAAATCTATGCGGTTTCAACCGATACGCATTTCACGCACAAAGCTTGGCATGATGCTTCTGACACCATCAAAAAAATCCAATATCCAATGATTGGTGACCCAACAGGTACGATTACACGTAACTTTGACGTGATGATAGAAGAAGAAGGCTTGGCGTTACGTGGTACTTTCTTAATCAATCCAGAAGGCGTGATTAAAGCGATGGAAGTAAATGATTTAGGTATCGGCCGCTCAGCTGAAGACCTTATTCGTAAAGCGCAAGCCGCTCAATACGTGGCTACGCATGATGGTGAAGTTTGCCCCGCAGCTTGGACACCAGGCGCTAAAACATTAGCTCCATCACTAGATTTAGTAGGCAAAATCTAAGTTTCAAATTCTAAGATTTAAAATTAGATTTATTTCACACCCCAGATCAAAAGTTTGGGGTGCAAACCAAAACAATAGCTTTATCCACAAGATAAAGCTTTTTTTTCAACTGATGAATACCCAAAGAGAATAACCATGGCATTAGATAGCACCATCAAAACTCAACTTCAAACATATTTGCAAATGCTTAGGGAGCCAATCGAGCTTGCTGCATCGCTAGACGAAAGCGCAGCTTCTAAAGAGATGTTGGCTTTGCTTGAAGAAATTGCAGGCATGTCTGACAAAATCACTCTGATTCGTGTAGATGATGTGCGTAAGCCATCATTTGCGGTGAAGCGCGGCACTGCTCATAAAGATACCGCGCAAGAGGTTGGCATTCGATTCGCGGGTATTCCGATGGGTCACGAATTCACGTCATTGGTATTGGCGTTATTGCAAGTTGGTGGTCATCCGCTTAAGTTAGAAGCAGAAAAGATCGCACAAATCGCGGCGCTTGAAGGCAAGTTTCATTTTGAGACTTTTATTTCACTTTCTTGCCATAATTGCCCAGAGGTTGTGCAGGCATTGAATTTAATGGCGGTGATTAATCCGAATATTACGCATGTGATGGTAGACGGTTCTTTGTTTCAAGGCGAAGTGAATGAACGCAAAATTATGGCTGTACCTACCATTTTTATGAATGGCGAAGAGTTCGGCGCAGGCCGTATGGGTGTCGATGAAATTTTACCCAAGCTTGATGCAGGTGCCGTTGCACGTGAAGCAAAAAAATTAGAAGCCAAAGCACCTTATGATGTTTTAATTGTTGGTGGTGGGCCAGCAGGCGCATCAGCGGCTATTTACGCGGCACGTAAGGGCATTAGAACTGGTGTCGTGGCTGACAGGTTTGGTGGTCAAGTCATGGATACCATGGGTATCGAAAACTTTATTTCTGTCAAAGAAACTGAAGGCCCCAAATTGGTAGCAGCGCTTGAAGAACATGTGAAAACTTACGATATTGATGTGATGAATTTACAGCGTGCAGAAGCCTTAATTCATCCGGCTAAGAATGGTGATCTGATTGCAGTTAAATTAGATTGCGGTGCAACGCTGAGAAGCAAAGCGGTGATTATAGCTACGGGTGCGCATTGGCGAGAAATGAATGTGCCGGGCGAAAAAGAATATCGTGGCAAAGGCGTGGCTTATTGTCCGCATTGCGATGGACCTCTTTTTAAAGGTAAAGACATTGCCGTGATTGGTGGTGGTAATTCCGGTGTAGAAGCGGCGATTGATTTGGCCGGCTTTGTTAAACATGTCACCTTGTTGCAGTTTGATACTGAGTTACGTGCAGATGCTATTTTGCAGAATAAGCTGCACAGTTTAAGCAATGTCACAGTGATAGTGAATGCGCAGACCACTGAAATTACCGGCGAAAACCAAAAAGTGAATGGTTTGATTTACAAAGACCGTGCGACTGAAGCCTTACATACTGTGGCTTTAGAAGGTGTATTTGTACAGATTGGCTTATTGCCAAATACCGATTGGCTCAAATCCAGCGGTATGGATTTAAGCAAGTTTGGCGAAATTGTGGTGAATGATCACGGCCAAACATCCTTGTCTGGCGTTTTTGCAGCGGGTGATGTTACAACAGTGCCATACAAACAAATCATCATCGCGATGGGTGAAGGTGCAAAAGCCGCGTTGGGTGCTTTTGATTATTTGATCAGGCAGTAAGCAAGAACGTTAGTCGAAAAGCGCCAGAGCTGTAGTGTTAGAACTACAGTATCTCACTACTGTATTTGAATAACAGGGATTGAAACATCGTTTCAATCCCTGTTTCATTTGGGCATCCGTTTTTTGTGATTGGTTTTATATATCGCCTTTTGTTACAGAGACGATAAAACGAGTTGCATGATTGATTTAAAATTTTCACTTCCGGCTAGCAGACGTTGAAAATCAGCGCTTTTGACCATAACCGGTCAGACAGCTTTAAAACTATGCTGCCTGAAAGCCTCCGCGTTGTGAATGACGGCAACTGAGCATTACCTGATAGATTATGTAAGAACCATGCGGTTGCACGCCTGCTCCTCCTTAGCCTTGTAAAGCGCTTCGTTGGCAACCTTTATTATACAAAGTTACATATATCGAAATTGGCATCTGCTCTGCCACCATAACCGTTGCTGATGACAGAGCTCAAACCGTTATAGCTTGATGAAGTTTGTCATGGCTAATGCGCCGAATGGGAGTTGCATCAACGGTCCGCCAACATCGAGGGCGCCAAGATCAACAGGAAAAAATCCTGTGGTTTCAAGTAGTTTGCGGACTTCGACCTTTGCCGCAGCATCGTCACCCGAATAGAATAGAGTACGTTGCCCACCGGCAACTTCTGGCTGCGAAAGTACTCTGGCATCCAGATGATTAAATGCCTTAATTACCCGTGCACCAGGAACCAACTCACGGAATACCTCGCTCGAATACTGGTTGCCCATATCGATTGCCTTGATACCGTAAGCGGCGAGTGGATTGCTTGGATCTTTAGCATCAGGCGAGTTTGGATCAAGGAAAAGGACCGGATTGGTGCCGTCGATCACGATACGATTCTTCCAAGCTGGTAAGCCGCTCAATAATGACTCAAGCGCGACCCAGGGCACGGCCACAAGTACGATATCCGCACTTGCAGCTTGTTCGATAGTTCCAGTCGTGATGGTGGGGCCCAATTCTGCTACCAAGACTGCCAGTGATGCAGGCCCAGATTTGTTGGCGATTGTTGCTGAAAGACCTTTTTTGGAAAGTGCGCGTGCAACGTTGGAGCCTAGAGCACCAGAACCAATAATACCAATTTTCATGATGTTTCCTTTGATTGAAGTAGATATGTTGTATTACTGGTTTGAATTTTAGGCGCTTCCAGTTCATAGCAGTAGTAGCGATATGATAGAATCTGTTTCAACTATTTGTTGAAAGTTGAACCATGGAAACTCTATCCAATCTTGAGTCTTTCGTCCGTAGTGCCGAAACGGGCAACTTTTCGGCGGCGGCGCGCCGACTGGCTCTGACGCCAGCGGCGGTAAGCCGCAACGTCGCCCAGTTGGAGCGTAACCTTGGCGTGAAGTTGTTCCAGCGCAGTACGCGCGGCCTAACCCTGACCGAAGCGGGCGAACATTTCCTGCAATCAGTGCGAGTTGGTTTAGACAGCATCCAAGATGCGATTGCCAACATCACGGTCAATGCCGGGCAGCCTGCCGGGGTGCTGAAGCTAAGCGTGGCTCCGGGGTTTGGGATGGATTATCTATTGCCGCTGATGCCGGCCTTCTTAGAACGGTATCCGGCAGTGACGCCGGACTGGTACTTCGATAACCGTCCGGTGGATTTGATTGCCGGCGGTTTCGATGCGGCCATTGGTGGTGGTTTCGATCTTCCACCCGGTATGGTGGCGCGCGAACTAGGGCGCATACATCTGATTGCGGTGGCATCGCCAGTTTTTCTGCGAGGTAAAAATCGTCCCGAGGATCCAATCGGACTTGCCGAATTGGCTGGCGTTACACTACGTTCGCCGCTAAATGGCCGCGTGCGTACGCTGGTCATGCGCAACAGCGTCGGTAGTGAAATCGCGGCAGTTCAAAAGTCTGTGTTGATGGTCAACGATCCGGACGCACTTTGCCGCGCGACGTTATTAGGCCTCGGCGTTGGTCTGGTTGCCGTTCCACATGCCGCGCCGCATCTGGAAAGCGGCGCACTGGAGCGACTGTTACCGGACTGGCATGGCGACATCGGGCCGCTTTCGCTGTATTTCTCCAGCCAGAAACTGCTGCCGGCCAAGACTCGGGCTTTTGTCGATTTTGTCACCGAGGCGTTCCGCGCGCAGAAGCTGGCGCAAGTCCTATCTGTCAGGAACCTGGCAAGCGGAGACGCGGCCTGACGAACTCACGATGGTGCAAACTGCTGGAAGTCGCCGGATGGGCACTTCCTTTTCACTGCCCGAAACCAGCCGCTCATGAACTACCGCTTTTGGCCGTAGCTACTCATTCTTCTTTGCAAAGTCCTTACCTGATAGCTGCCATAGGCCCGCCTAATAATTGCATTGCTTCTAAGCAGTTGTAAAAAATAGAAGCTTACGTCCCTCTGCGGCAGTTGGCTTAATATCGCTTACTGACCGTTAGATCTTCGCAGACATTGAGAGTTTTCAGAAAACTAAATCAAAAATTAATGATATGTTGAGGTGAAAAGTAGCAGTAATATAGCAGCTAACCTCGCCGCCGCGCCGCAATGACGTTTGGTACCTGCTGTATCAGCGCCAGCAGGCGGTTGAGTTGCTCCAACTCTGATATCTCAATTGAAAACTGCATCAGCGCCAGATTGTTCCTAGTCATGGTATTGG
>Ga0209913_1000145_pt1 | contig 72864 bp, 56 predicted proteins | sample PersoiDNA2013203_FD_185805 | JGI IMG/M metagenome (GOLD analysis project Ga0209913, IMG submission 185805) | Permafrost soil microbial communities from the Arctic, to analyse light accelerated degradation of dissolved organic matter (DOM) -... | ecosystem: Environmental > Terrestrial > Soil >...
TTTGTTCAGCGATTTTGCTGGCCGCCATGCCTTCCGGACCAGCCTGAACCAGCAAGCGGAAGACCGCGAGACGTGACTCCTGCGCAAGCGCGGCAAGCGCAGCGATTGTTTCCTTGGTATCCATGATCTTCTCATTAACTCAATAATTCAATTATTGTTGAATCATTGAGTTAATGCAAGGAGTTTGCTTGCATGCATTTTGAAGCGTGCCGCCAGCGGGGATTAAAAAAGGGGGGCGATTTCTCGGCCGGATGTATTCCCAAAAACAAAAAAGCCCTGAAATCTCAACGAAATCAAGGCTTTGTCTGTTTTTGGCGGAAGGTGTGTCATTCAATCTGCTTTCCAGCGTATTCCATAGCTGTATTTTTATCTATATATATCAATGATTTAGTTGAGGGGTGATTCCACAGCTGTCTTTTGCGGAACACCAGATTCCAGTATAATTTTGATAGTCATTTTGTGAGTTGAAAATCTATGAAAACGATCAATCGATTAAGTGCGCAGGCAGTATCACGCAATGTAAAGCCAGGCTTGTATAGCGATGGCGGCGGCCTCTATTTGCAAATTACGAAGGCCGGTGTGAAGTCCTGGTTATTTCGGTATATGCGCAATGGGAAAGCCAGAGGGATGGGATTGGGGCCATTGCATACAATCACTCTCGCTGAAGCCCGTGGTAAGGCGTTAAATTGCCGGCACCAACTCTTGGACGGCACGGATCCTTTGGATGAGAAGATTGTTAAACACGCAGCGAGAAAGGTGGATGCAGCAAAGAAACATACCTTCAGCGAATGTGCGGCCGCTTATATCGAAACGCATCGGGCAGGTTGGAAGAATGTTAAGCATGGTGAGCAGTGGGAAAATACGCTAGAGACGTATGCTGACCCAATCTTCGGAGCATTGCCCGTTGCATCCGTAGATACAGGGCTGGTTATGAAAGTACTGGAACCGATTTGGGCAACTAAGAGCGAAACAGCGTCGCGTCTACGCGGTCGTATTGAATCTATTCTGGATTGGGCAACTGTTCGTGGCTATCGTACTGGCGACAATCCAGCACGCTGGAAAGGTCATTTGGATCACCTGTTGCCCAAGCGCTCAAAGGTACAGAAAGTGCAGCATCATCCGGCGCTTCCTCACTCTGAATTACCAAAATTTATGAAGTCGCTGAGGGCTTTAGGCGGGACTGCACCCATGGCGCTCGAATTTCTGATATTGACTGCGACACGTACCAGCGAAACGTTGAATGTCGTGTGGGACGAAATTGATCTGGATAAACGGATATGGGTGATTCCGGCTGCACGAATGAAAGCAGAGCGGGAGCATCGAATTCCATTGTCGAAAAAAACAATAGAGATTTTGAAGGTGCAGTTACAAGATGCTGAAGGAGACTTTGTTTTTCCGGGGCGGCGAGATGGTGCTCCGATGTCGAATATGGCATTTCTTCAATTGCTCAAACGGATGGAACGAACCGATATTACGGTGCATGGCTTCCGCAGTTCATTTCGTGATTGGGTCGGCGAGACAACGAACTATCCCCGAGAAGTCGCAGAGGCTGCGCTTGCGCATGGGATCAAAGACAAGGCCGAAGCTGCCTATGCTCGTGGCGATCTCTTTACTAAACGCGCGAAAATGATGCAGGAGTGGGCGGATTACATCTTAGATTAAGATTGCTGCGGCAGCGTAAATTACAGCCGTTGGGCTAGTAATCACAATCTCACTTTTTAGCGCCGAACAGGTGGGCTACTATGCGAGGGTTGGATTAGATCGATGCAGAAGTTCGTTGATGAGTTACAGAGAAAATAATTGGCCTGTTCCATTTCTAGGACCGATTTTTTTAGAGAGGGTAAAAGTGGAACAAGACGTTGGCAATAACAACGAACGAGATGCTAAATGGAAACGGTCAGTGAATTTTGCCTGCGTTCATTTCCTACGGAAGGCTTTGTGGCGACAAGGAGCCGCATCGAATGATATTGTGGATTCTTTGGCAGCGGAATTAACTGAGAAAATCTTTCATTGGACCGATTGGTGCGAGAATTTACGAGGGGATTCTGAGGTTGTTAGCCGTGCGATTCGCTATTTGACCGAGCAACACGATGGGCCTTGGAAGGGGGCTGACTGGTTTGTAGATTCTATTCAGCTTCTTATCCAGCTAGCAGTTCCTGAGAATATATTAGATGAGGATTCTGTCGCGTTTTTATATGACGTGCAACAAGGAATCTCGCAATCGATTCAGACGGCTCCGATAAGAAAAGAAGAGTTGAGAATTACGGATAGTATGACAAAACAAATTAAGCTGTTTCAAGAAGCTGGGTGTGAATATGGGACAGTTTCTGATTTGCTAGATTTGGTGGAGTCATTATTTCATGGTGAACGTCTTCAGGACTATCAAAAGGAATTGTTGCTGGTCGCAGCAACTGCGGCTCCATTTACTCGTGTGGAACGCATTAGGCGAAAGATTGACAAGCCAGATTGAAGATTGTTTTCTAGAAAAAACCCGACTTGCAGGGTTTTTCTTTTGGAGCGCGTTAAACAAAGGATCTCAGAACGAGGGCGGCAACTCCTGCGATGTCGTGCCCAAAGGAAGAACATACTCGTACGAATTTTGTCGAGGGGTGATATTTTTCTATCTGAAGCAAATGATTCTTGCGTGTCCTCGTACGTCGAGGTTACTCTCTTAAGTGAACAATTTTTTAACAACAATTTAAACGACCTACACAAACTAAAATGGGTATGGAATGAGCGATAACAAAAAGATCCCGACACCCCCTCCGCAACCGTCAAGGCCAGTACACGAGTCGTATCGCGAGACTAATCAACGCAATGATCGAGGTATCGCCAACGACACAAAAGTGGCTCCTGTACAGCCAATTACGCAGAATACGGTTAAACCACCACCTAGAAAATGACTGACGAAATTCTCTCCGATGACGCGGCAGTCTATTGGCTTGAGAAGCGTCATGAAGTCCTCTATCGTGCCGAGATGGGGGCCCTTTATCATCGCAAACGTGAGCGATTTCTGGCTCTTTCTGATCGCATCGGAAAAGCGTTGTCGCTTATAGCAGGTACTGCCGCATTTAGTTCGCTTTTACCTGACGCAAATGAGAAGGCTTGGGCTGGGTTTATTGTCGCTACTATGACTTTGCCCGGATTGGTATTTGCTTGGGCTGACAAAGCTCGATTACATTCTGAATTGGCCCAAAAATACGGAACTATAATTTCTGAGATTTACTTTAAAGGGCTAAGTAATATTGGCGAAAAAGAATGGAGTGAATGGTCTTCGAAAGTTCATGCGATAGAAGCGAATGAACCGCCTTCATTAGCTATTCTTGTAGCTCTTTGCCAAAATCAAATAGCTGTCGCTTCGGGACAGCCGGAAAAATATATACACATTCATTGGGCTAAAGCACTCGTGGCTCACGTGGTGGACCTTGCGCCCCATGCTAAACCAAGAAAAATTTGCTGAACTCTGCAGTTGCTTAAAAAGCTTTGCGGAGCTATCTCCCTGTAGTGACATACTAAGCTGAGCCGCCCAGCACGCTGGAAAGCCGTCTAAAGAAGGCGAGGCGCCGAGCGAGCCTTGGACGAACGAAAACTGACCCACTTTTGGAGTGAACCCCTCGGGCTGGACCAAGGTTGATCGAGAAACTAAGCCGCTTGCCGAGCGAGTTGTGCTTCGAATTGGTTCGGCGTCTGATATCCGAGCGCCGAATGCATGCGCCGTTCGTTGTAAATCTCTTCGATGAAGTACGGCAGCCTGGCTGCCACATCGCTAAATTTCTCATAACCTGCCAGATAGACCTCTTCGACCTTGAGCGTCTTCATAAAGCTCTCAGCCTGTGCATTCTGGTAAGGATTGGCCGGCGCGCTCATCGAACCAAGCAAGCCGAACTGTTTCAACGCATCCCGATACAAGGCGCTAGCGTATTGGCATCCGCGATCTGTGTGATGAATGCAGGTACCAGACGGTGGCTTTCGGCTATTGTAGGCCGCCGTCAGCGCAGCCAGGGCCAGAGGAGTGTCTATGCGTTTGGATATGGCGTAGCCGATCACCTTGCGACTGCAGGCGTCCAGAACGACTGCCAGATAGATAAAGCCAGAAGCGATACGGATGTAGGTAATATCGGCCACCCAGACGCGATCGGGCTCCGCAGGGATGATATTGCGATAACGGTTAGGGAATACCGCGAGATTGCTCTCAGAGCCTGCAACAGGCTTGAACCTGCGCCGGTGATGCGCATGCAGATCGTTCTCCCGCATGACTCTGGCTACACGCTTGTGATTGATGACGTGGCCCCGTGCCTTGAGCTCGAGGGTGATGCGCCGATAGCCGTAACCGGGAAACACATCATGGATATCGCCAATCAACTCTGCCAGCTCGAGATCGTTTAGCTGCTTACATGCCTGCGTTGGCTGATAGTAATAAGTGCTTCGTGGCAGATCGATCATTTGGCACCCTCGTCTGATGGAGCAGGCCTGGGGCCGCTGATGATCGATGAGTTCTCGTTGTTGCTGACGAGTTGCAGTCGTGGTGTTTTTTTAAGGAGATCAAGTTCCATCGTGAGCTGGCCGACCTTCCGCTCCAAAGCAGCAATGTGCGCTTCGTACTCTGCAACCGTTGACGCAGCAGCATCTTCCCGATCCAGCTCACCGCGATCAAACTGTCCTAGCCACATCTGCATGAGATTGGCCGACAAGTTGTGGGTCTTGAGAGCCTCTCGCCGCCCGAGTTTGCCGCTGCGAACGTCGCTGCATATTTGAATCTTGAACTGCAGACTGTGCCGCCGATATGGTCCTCGTGCTGCCATGGTGTCGCTCCTCTTGAGAAGGCTCGACAAGCGTATCACTTCATCGACTGGCCTTGGTCCAGCCCGAGGGGTTCACTCCAAAAGGGGAGCAATTTTCGACGCAAATTAACATTGAGATCTATCGTCGGATGGAGCCAAGGTCACTTCAATTGAGCCAAAAAAACGCAAGAAATTGTTGGCGCCGCGTTGCTGAAGGCTAACTTCCTGCCCATTGCGAGAAGATAAGTTTTTCTTATGACGCGCTAGAAATTATTATCGTTTGTTGTTCGCCTAAAAAACACTATCATGGCGGACTTGGCTTGTTAGCACTCATGTTAGCCGCAGGCAGTATTGATTTTTGCAATTGTGGCCATTCGAATTTATCCAAGATCTGGAAGGGCGCAGGAAAATTGTCCGTTTTGATTTTCGTGTATTTCAGCCCGCTTGTGGCCTCGCTCGACGAACATGCTGGCCTTAAGTTGGGCGTAATTCGATTTTACGTAAGAAAATAATTGCGTCTCCAATGTCGAAAAAATTGTTTAAGCAAATATGTTGATCGCATTGACTTTGTTCACGATGACGGATGCCAATGCTCGGTTGTGGCACGTCAAGAACCCCAAGGGGGATGAATGAGGTCTATTTTGATTGCGTTGGAAAAGTTAAGCCTCAGCTATAAGCTCGCACTGGCTTTTGGTGGCATATTGCTGATCACTTTGGGCTTAGGTCTGAAGGACATCCAGATGCAGACAGATCAGCGTATGCTGATCGAGAGCATTTATGAAGTCGATTTATTAGGCATTTCCAACGCCAAGGATGCCTTGATCCATCTGTCACAGCGAGGCCGCGCCTTGCGTCAAGCCATTCTGGCGCCTGACGAGGCTAGTCGGGAACAAGCGCTGGGCCTGGTTGACGATGCACAGGCGAAACTCAATAGCTCTTTAAAAGAGCTCAGGCCGCGCGTCGTATTGGCTGAAAACGTAGTCAACCTTGCCGATTTCGAAAAAGCGCACGCAGTTTATCGCGCGAGAGAAGAACGGGCGGTCCAGTTTCTGAAGAAAGGCGAGATAGCTCAAGCACGGGCGATTGTTGCCGATCCGGAATTTCAAAATTATGGTTTAGTGGCGAACATCGCCTTGAATCGCCTGAGTGAGCTCAAAGAAGAAACAGCACACCAACGCCTTCTAGAGCAGGGCCGTCGCAATGCATGGCAAACACGGTTCACAACTATCTGTATGTGCATTAGCCTGGGCTTGGGGCTCCTGCTCGCCCTTCTGGTGGGGCGTTCGGTCCGGCTACCAAGTCAACGGTTGCGCCGGGCTTTACAAGAGCTTACCGCCGGAGAACTTGGTCGCGCCATTCCGTATACAGATTATTCCAATGAAATAGGCGTCATCGCTCATTCGATTCAGTCGCTGCAAGCTGCGCTGCGCAAGGGAAAGAGTCTTGAAGAAGAAATCAAGCGGACGAATTTCCTTACCGACGTGGCCCTGGATCAGACCAAAAGCGGTATATGGGTAGTGGATTTCAAGAATCCGGAACACGTCTTTCTCCCTGAGCGAACAGCCCGTCTGCTGGGGGAGGAGGTCAGGTCGGGCGGTGGCTTATATCGGCTGGACCGTGAATGGTTTGCGCGGGTCGTGGAAGCGGACAATACTTTGGAACCGGCCCTGGCTTGCGCCGAACTGACCAACAGACGCTTTCAGGCGACGATTAGCGGGGAGACTGAAAAATACGAGGCGGTCTATGCCTACAAACGCCCCGTGGACGGTGAGGTTATCTGGCTACATGCGCATGGCAGGCCGGTGCGGGATGAAAAGACGCAAAAAATCCTCTTCATGTATGGCGCTTATCTGGACATTACAGCGCAGAAAGCCGCTGAAAATGAGTTGCATCAGGCAAAGGAACAAGCGCTGATCGCCACGCGCGCCAAGAGTGAGTTTCTGGCGAACATGAGTCACGAGGTCCGCACGCCAATGAACGCCGTTATCGGCATGTCGCATCTGGCGCTGCAAACCCAACTCGATAGCCGGCAGCGCAACTACATCGAGAAGGTGCTGCGTGCCGGTGAGAATCTGCTCGGCATCATCAACGATATTCTCGATTTTTCCAAGATCGAAGCAGGCAAGCTGACAGTCGAGAAAATCGATTTCAGTCTTGAAGACGTCATGGACAACCTCGTCAGCCTGATCGGATTGAAAGCGGAGGATAAAGGCCTGGAGCTACTGTTCCAGATCCGACCGGATGTGCCTGGCGATTTGATTGGCGATCCACTCAGAATCGGCCAGGTGCTGGTCAACCTTGGCACCAATGCCGTTAAGTTCACCGATGTCGGCGAGATAGTTGTTGCAGTCGAGCGGGTTTCCGGCGATGACAAGACCGCGACGCTACATTTCTCCGTCAAGGATTCGGGCATCGGCATGACGGTGCAGCAATGCGAGAAGCTATTCCAGTCTTTCAGCCAGGCGGATACTTCGACAACGCGAAAGTATGGCGGCAGTGGGCTCGGCCTCGCCATTTCCAAGAATTTGCTGGAACTGATGGATGGACGGATCTGGGTAGAAAGTGAAGTCGGACGAGGATCGACGTTCCATTGTCACGCGCGCTTTGGTCTGCAACAGAACGTTAAGCCGCGCCGCATGTTTCACGCCGACGAGCTGTTGGGCATGCGGGTGTTGGTGGTCGACGATAATACGATGGCGCGTGAAATCCTTTCGACGATGGCGCGTAACTTCGATCTTGAGGTAGACGTCGCTTCCAGTGGTGCGCAGGGCGTAGAGATGGTCATGCAGGCCGAACGGAAATCGCTGCCTTACAACCTGATGCTGATGGATTGGAAGATGCCCGGCATGGATGGCGTTGCGACAGTGCGGCGGTTACGTGCCACAAGTCTGGCGCAGACACCAGCTGTCATCATGGTGACAGCCTACGGACGCGAGGATGCCCTACTCAACGCGGCGGAACAGGGAGTGGAATTAAGTTGCATCCTGACCAAGCCAGTCACCTCGTCGTCCTTGCTGGACGCCATCGGCCTCGCACTAGGCAAAGGCACTTTGGTCGGGACGCGTGTCAGCGAGCGCGGACATCACTACAAAGAAGCAATGGCTCATCTGCGCGGCGCTCGGCTGTTGCTGGTAGAGGACAATGAAATGAATCAGGAACTGGCAGCGGAGCTCTTGTCCAACGCCGATATCGACTTGGTGGTCGCCGGCGACGGACAACAAGCGCTGGAGATCCTCGCCCAGGACAAACGCTTTGACGGTGTGTTGATGGATTGCCAGATGCCGGTGATGGATGGTTATGAGGCAACGCAGATTTTGCGCAGCAACCCGGCATTTTCGGGGATGCCGATTATCGCAATGACCGCCAACGTCATGATGAGCGACAAACAGAGAGCACTTGATGTTGGCATGCAGGACCATATCGCCAAGCCGCTCAATGTCGGCGACATGTTTGCGACCTTGGCGCGTTGGATCCATCCACTGGAAAATACTGCATACAACTTGCCTGCAAAGGAAATAGCTGCAGAAGCAGCCGATCTTCCAGAACTTGATGGTATCGATATACAAGCTGGACTGGCGACAACCATGAACAATGTGGCGCTGTATCGTCGTTTGCTGAAAAAATTTCGCGCCGGCCAGAGTAATTTTGCGCAGATATTCGAGGCGGCTTGTTGTGACTCAGATGTATCTGCACCGGCGCGACTGGCGCATACCCTGAGAGGTACTGCCGGGAATATCGGCGCCAAAGAAATCCAAGCAGCAGCCGCTGAGCTGGAAACAGTTTGCACGGCGAATGCGTCAACTACGGCGATAGATGAACTGCTGGCCGCGGTGCTACGAAAACTGGACCCGGTGATTGCTGCATTGACAGCACTTGAAGGCGCTGAAGCAGAAAATGTCGCACCGATGACGAATATCGATACGGCGTTGTTACAGGTACAGACCGCGCGCTTGAAGAGCCTCCTGGCGGATAGCGACGCCGAGGTCTCTGATCTTTGGCGTGCGCACGCAGAGCTCTTCAAGGCCGCTTATCCGCGGCACTGGCATCGAGTACAAAAAGAGCTGGAAAACTTTGATTTTGAGCTGGCACTCTCTTTCGTTGAAGCCGCAGAGCAGGAATATCGCATGTAAAGTGCGATACGAGAGGATATTGATGAGCGCAAAAGATGACGAATTGAATTTCGTGGCCAGGCAGACGATTCTTCTGGTTGACGACACGGCAGACAATCTCACTCTGATGAGTGATCTGCTGAAGGATCGCTACAAGATAAAAATCGCCAACAGTGGTGCAAAGGCATTGCGTATTGCGCAGGCTGGCACACCACCTGATCTGATATTGCTTGATATCATGATGCCGGAGATGGATGGCTACGAGGTCTGCCGCATATTGAAAAGTGACGGGCACACGCGCGACATTCCAGTGATTTTTCTGACAGCCAAATCAGATCCTGCCGATGAAAAAAAGGGGCTGGAACTTGGTGCCGTGGATTATCTGACCAAGCCCATCAGTCCATCCATTGCGTTAGCCCGGGTCAAGAATCACTTGTTGCTGAAGGCGAGTGCCGATTTCGTGCGCGATAAGAGCAAATTTCTCGAACAAGAAGTCGAAAATCGTACGCGTGAAGTCCTGGCGATTCAGGATGTGACCATACTGACCATGGCGTCGCTGGCGGAAACCCGGGATCAGGAAACGGGAAATCACATCCGTCGCACGCAGTTTTACGTCAAGACATTAGCGGAAAAACTGAAGAGTCACCCGCGCTTCAAGACGGTGCTCACTGAAAATTACATCAACATTTTGTTCAAATCAGCGCCATTGCATGACATCGGTAAAGTCGGAATTCCCGATCGTATTCTGCTCAAACCGGGACGTTTCGAACCGCATGAATTTGAAATCATGAAAACACATACGACGCTGGGGCGTGATGCTATCGAGCATGCCGAAGGGGCCTTGGGCACACCTGTCCCGTTTCTGTCCATGGCGAAGGAAATCGCCTATGGGCATCAGGAGAAATGGGATGGATCAGGGTATCCGCAAGGATTGAGCGGAGAGGAAATTCCTCTGTCTGCACGCCTGATGGCTGTCGCGGATGTCTACGATGCGTTGATCAGCCGCCGCGTCTATAAAGAGGGCATGCCACACGATATGGCAGTTCAGATCATCATTGATGGCAGAGCCAAACACTTCGACCCGGATTTGGTCGATGCTTTCGTCGAGATGCAGGATGAATTCCGGGCTATCGCGGCCCGCTTTCATGATACGGATAGTGATATGGCGGAAAAACAGCAGAAAATGGAAAAATTCCAGTAGGCGCGTAACGATTCTGTCCGCAACGTCGAGGCCGGCAGCAACATCGGGAAAGAATTGGCGGAACGAGACTGAAAATGTACCGGGGCTTGAACAAGACGGTGAAATCCTGCGTGGTGAATCCCAACGCTGCATCAAGCGGTAGTTTCTCTCCGCAGCAGTTGGGGTGGGGCCTGTCGGCGTCGACGGCCGTGGTCTCGAACTTGTCAGCCGTATCCGCGGATGTCATTCATTTTATTGCTGAGGTTTTCTTGTCGTGTCGGCTCTATCGTTTGGTGTGGCGATAGGAATTGTTACCTGCATTTCTTCAATTGCCACGTGCTTACGGGCAGGGATACATTTGCGTCGAACAGATATGGAGTCGGGTATTTATGTTTAGGATGGAAAGTAACAATGCCACATTCCATATAGCGATCATTATTTCATCGGTTTTTGGAATAGTCCTATGCATTTGTAACTTTTATTGGCGACATCAATTTCACGTTGCTTTGCGGACCATTCGTTCGCTTGAGGACAACAATCGCGTTCTTCAGAAACTCGCTCTGCATGACAGCCTGACCGGCCTGCCAAATCGAGGACTATTTGAAGATCGTTTGCAGCAAGCTATAGACAAGGCCACGAGGGCAAGATCTCGCTTTGCGATCTTATTCGTCGACCTGGATGGATTCAAGATGGTCAACGATATCCACGGTCACGACGCGGGTGACCTGCTATTGGTTGCAGTTGCACAGAGATTTCGCGACTCTGTCAGAGAGGAAGATACTGTCGCCCGATTAGGAGGGGATGAATTCATCGTCCTTGCGCAGATTGTTGAACCAGAGAACGCCGCATTGGTTGCAGAAAAACTCAGTGCAGTTACCCGTGAGCCTTTCACTCTCGCCCGGCAATCCATCCATATTTCGGCAAGTGTCGGCGTTGCCACTTTTCCGCGGGATGGAACAACCATTCCTGCACTGATGAAAATAGCGGATGTGGCAATGTATAAAGAAAAACACTCGATGCGGGATCGTCCTGTCTGTTCTTGATCGCATATCAGGACCATCTTGTGGAGCACGCCGGAAGAACAAGACATCAAAAATTTTCAGCACACAAGCCTGGCCGCCTACGCGGAGATTCGGTAGGGGAGTCGTGTTTCTACCTTTCGATAGATGACGGTAACGCCTGACTGCTTATCTACATATGACGTACCATTGGTTTGGATTTCGTGCATGGCTAATCGTCAAACCGAAGTGTGATCAGGCGGCTTAAAAGCGCGACTAGGCGTCTTAGTATTGCGTCGAAGTATGGCTAAAATTTAAGGACCACAAAACATGAATAACGAGACAATGAAAATTAAGCAGCTTCGCCTGTTCGTCGCTGTGGTTGAATCAAAGAGCATTCATCGGGCAGCATCTGTGCTCGGCATTTCTCAACCGGCTGTATCCATGGCGATACGCGAACTCGAAACGATGTACGGCGGCTCACTGTTGATACGCAAGACAAAGGGTGTGGAAGTCACCGAACTTGGCGCTTTATTGCATCGTCGAGGTCGTGCAATTCTGGCCGACCTGGATCGAGTGGGTGAAGAGATGGTGCGCTTGCAGGGCGAAAGGGGAGGGGTGGTTTCTATCGCGGTGTCTCCCGTCATTGCCAGTACAGTTCTTCCTGACGTGCTGCTGCGGTTTCGCGAGAAGATGCCCAATGTACAAGTGAGGGTAAATGAGGTCTGGGGGAGAGATGCTCTGATCAGTGGATTGGTCGAAGGAGAATTCGATTTTTCAATGGTACTTACTGCGCCTTATTTTTATCCGCTTCCTGACGACATTGAGAGACTGGTCGAGATAGACATACCTTTAATTGTCGGGGCGCGGGCCAGTCATCCGCTTGCGAACTCAAAATCTATCGTCGAATTGATGGACGCTGACTGGCTAATTCCATTTGAAAATACCAATCAACTCGAACTATCCCTTGAAAATGATTTTTCCAAATTTGGGCTGAAGATACCTAACAGACCAATACGTTGTCATTCTTTTTCCGCGGCAATGGAAATTTTTGAAAAAATGGATCTTATCGGAGTATTTACAAAGCGATTTGCAGATATTCAATTCAAGCGATACGACCTTGTTCAAATAAAAATTCGTGAGACTCTTCCGACGATACACGCGGGATTATTTCAGAGGCAGCCGTATATTCAGACCGAGGCGGCGGAATGCTTCATCGACTGTTTCAAGGCTGGTTTGTAGCTGAATTTCTTTGGGATTTTGCATATCTGCGGACTCTGCTGCACGGTCCGCAGTTCGACGATCTTTTGCGAATCTGCAGCGTTCCCTGCTGTGAGTGCGCAGTTCTGAAGCGCCTGATGCTGATCATGGCGGAGGCCAGAAAGCTGGTAGCGTGATGGCCTTGATCACTTTCTCTATTCAAGTATTGCGAGGATCTGATCCCAGAATCCTCGGGTAGCAATCCATTTTTCTTCATGTTTTCAAGAGGCTGAAACCAAGCCCTTGGTAGATCGAGCAATCAGGCGCGGTGAACTGGCCGGTTGGCGTTCGCCCGACACGAAGCTCTCGCTCCTCGGCATGTCCGGTTGATCAGGTGAGTAAAGTACACCAGCGTATGCTTCAGGTTGATCTGCTCTCATAGCATAGTGTCATGCGAGGTGGGGTCTCAGCTTTTTGATCGTTGCGCAATGATATTTACTTATTGCACCCTGGCAGGCTAGAAGCTGTTCCCAGCATAGGCGCATAGTTCACAACAATTTTAAATTTCCCACTTCAAACCTTTCCAAAATAGCGCCGTAGCTCGATGACCAGTAGTTCACAGGCCTCTCGGATAATCCTGGCATCAATGTACCCCTGACTACGCACTGTAACGCGATGTGGCTACCTTCGATTGTCAATTTTTGTTAAATATGATTTCCGAATCGGATTTGCCCGGATCATGCTGTTTTTGATTCAAGCGGCCCTCATGTGCATGAGGTTTTTTTCAGGCCATAAATACATCGGCATTCCCCCCCCCACACATTAAACGGTAAGTCGATTCGCTCGTTCTTTTCGTAGTGGGTATTACATTTTCAATACATGAAGAAAAAATATTGCGGTGCAAATTTGCGGTGGCGACTAGGTGATTGGTCGATGCCGCTCGTCGTTTTTGACGCCGTTCGAAAATCCACCTTTGTCAAGTTATTCCTTGCATTCGTTTTCTCGTTTCAAGTTGTAGCCGCATATGGCACGGACGTCGCCTTCGCAGGTTTTGCCTACTCTGGCGATTATCAATCCAGCATCCAGCGCTTTCCCTATTCAAAAAAATTAGAGAGCTCGTTGGGCGCGGCTGGTATGAATGGTCTCCTACAAAAAGCGTTACCTGGTATTCAACCAGTCAATTACAAACTGACTGCACGTATCAATGAACTGGCAGGTCGCGATCAGGCGGTTGCCGTCGCGCTCGTAATTACAAATGAAACTGTGACAGCCGAGCAAATTGGCTCGGTCTACAAACTGTTCGTTCATGTTCGTGGTCAAGCCATGTTTTTCGATTTTAAGTCGATGACGGTATTGCGAGCCTATCCCTTCAGCTTTGCCTATTTGGATGCTTTGCCAACCGCGCCATCCGAATCACAGAAGGTCGCTGCTATCGGCAAAGTGTATCTGGGAGCGGGTGGAAAGGCTGGGGTGCTTGATCGGTTTTATGCGGCACTAATGCAGGCGACCATTCCCGATAAGGTCACCCGATTTGTCCAAGTATCAAACGTTCTCATCGGCGACGAGGCACGCGCCGAATTCCCGGCGCAATATGGTAACGGCGTGGCGGAAACATGGGTGGCGGATACATTTTCCGAGGCCTTGGCCAGCAAGTTGGGTATTCCGCTGCTGCCTTATTCCAAAGGCTATGCCATCGGTAACGTAATGTCGTTGACGGTCGCGGATGGCACAGTATTCAACCTCAAACTTCCCAAGCCTGACTATGAATTCACTCTCGATCTCAGCAAACTCAGAAAAGTTGTCTTCGAAGAGAAAGCCGCAGGTAAGAGTCTGATCTATGGTGCATACGCGTCTATCAAATTAGAGGAGCCGCTATCTGCACACAGTTATATGAACGCTTCATTTAAAAATGGCGAGGTGAAGGTGGTACCCGCTTCACAAGTAAATACGGAAGATTTTCCAGCATTTCAAGATTCGATGCGGGGCCTCTTTACTAAACTTTCAGCCGTTGTTGCTGGCGAAAACTCGCCATGGTTAAAGGCTGCGTCATCGGAACGCGATATCGATAAACAAATAGTATCTACAAGGGATTTATTACAATCATGCAAATAAGAAAAATCATCTTCTCGCTCGTTATCGCGCTTTCCGCAAACGCAGCGTTGGCCGATGTAGTAATTTCCAAAGGCAAGGCCACAGTTCGTTATACAGAATGGCACCCGAACGCCGACACGAAAGACAAGGCGCTGTTCAATGCGCAGATGAAAGCCATCGAGACGTATTACGCAGAAGCCGGCGACTCAGCATCGGAGAACCTCGACGCTATCCGCGACAAGGTCAAGGAAAACCCGGACCGCTATATCCTGGAATCAACAGTGCTGCAAGAAGAGGACAAGAGCGACGTCCATCAATATACGGTTACCGTGCGGGTATCGTTAAATGGGTCGAATCTTCGCAATGCTTTGAAAAAATCGACCACCTCCGCAGCCGCTCCGGCAAGCCAACGCTCGCAATTGGCATTTGTTTTCGTATCGCGCCAAGTCGATGCACAAACCACCTATGACGCGCGTGTGACAAAGCGAGCTGTATTGTCCGACAAAGGGTCGATTTCCACCTCCACCTCAATGAAGGGCAGCGAAGGCGAATCTGTTCGGCGATCACGTGTTTCCACCGACGCTTCCACGTCATCGAAAGGCAATTATTCAGCCGAGCGCGCAGTGACATTGGAAACCGGTGGTGCGTCGGTGTCCCGTTCCGGTACTTCGACCTGGAAACTGATTCCCAGCCAGAACCTGAGTCAAGTCGTTACTCAGATTTTCAAGACCTCTGGTTACCGCGTAGTGGAAGCGCAGTTCGTTGAACCGCTGACGAACGGCAAGCTGAAGGTATCGGCCATCGAAAATGACTATAAATCAGGTAACGATTTACAAAGCGTCACATTGCAAAACGTGGTGACAGGTTTGCGGACGGCGCAAGTTCGTTATTTCGCGCTGGGTACGCTGGATGTCGGGGCTGTTGGCGTTGATCCCGCCAGTGGCTTGCAACGTGTCGCCGTGACCGTCAATGCAAAAGTCATTGATGTGGGTCAAGGTATCCCTGAAAGCGTTGCCGTTGCAGGCCCTACGCAATATTCCGGTGTCGGCCCCACTGAAGATGAAGCGCGCACGAACGCTTTGAAACAGGCCGCCCAAAGTACCGCACGTGAATTGACGAGCCAGCTCGCCAATGCCGGATTGCAATAACCATCCTCACTGAAAGAAAACAAATCATGTCCCGTTTGTCCACATCTATCATCGCTTCTCTCATCGCCATCACTCCAATGGCTTCTCAGGCTTTCGGCTTGCCTAACATTCCAGGTCTCGGTAGCAATTCATCGGACAGTTCTGCTGGCACCGATTTGTCCGGGTCGCAAGATCAATTAGTGAAGCAATATGTTTCTGCCGGAAAAAGTGTGCTGGACGGAAATGCCAAGATGGCCGAAGCAGTGGGTCTGGAAAAAGAAGCTGCCGCCTCTCGTGCTGCCGGCGACTCGTTAACCGATGGTGCTACCAGAGGTACGCTTAGCGATAGCGATAAGGTCACCAGCGAAGGAAATGCCGCAGTAGCCGCTGCACTCAAAAATACGGACAAGATGGATGCTCCGGCCAAGGCGAAGTTTGCCGGCGGCATGGTTTCGCTGGCGCAAGGACTCATACAATATATTGGCATGAGAGGGCCATTCAACTCTTTCCAGAAAGGACTATCGAGCGCGTCGCCAATGATGCTGCCGAAACTGCAAAGCGGTGCTTATGTCGCTACGTCATTTCCAACCAGCGTCAAGAACTTGACTGCGGCATTGAGCAACGCAGTTTCCTTCGCGAAGTCTCATGATATTGCTGTACCAAAAGATGCAACCGACGCTTTGTCAAAACTGTAATTCACTTTAAAAAAGGGGCGGTAACATGGGGTTGATTCGTACGGGCTTTGCTACATTGGCAATCGTTGTCCTCTGTTCATGTAGCGATAAGGAAAAAAACACGGCGCAGTCGGCACAACAACCGCCCCAGTCGGAAAATCGGGCTGCAGCAATGCCAGATGTCGGCAAGGTCGATACTGTCCTTACTTCGGCAGTGGGCTATGGCGCCAGCGCCGCCGCAGCAACTTCCGACGCCATGAAAAATGCCATTTTACAAGTCAACGGAGCCACTATCGACAGCGGCTCGGTGCAAGTCAAGTATGGCCTTGATGTTACCGATGGCAGAGATTCAGTGTCACTGCGTGCTACCGAGTTCGCTGAAGTCGTTGCCCAGAAATCTGGGGGCGCCATTACTAATTTTAAGATCACTGATGTGAATGAGCCGCTTACTCAAAGCGGGCAATATAAGGTCACAATTCAAGCCAACATCGCACATTTCACGGCGCCTGACAGCGGCAAGAAAATCAAAGTAGTAGTTGCAGCACCGCGTTTTGACGTACAGAATTTTACGATTGGATCACAATCGGTACCTGCGGCAAAAATAGGGGAAGATATCCGGCTACAGATCTCAACAGCGCTCACCAATACAGGTCGTTTCAGTGTATTGGATCGTGAAATCAACACCGATATTCAAAATGAGCTGGACATGATTAAATCTGGTGATGCTCCGCGTGCAGAAGCCGGAAAGTTGGGGCAAGCGCTGACCGCGGATGTCATCTGGACAGGCAAAATCAGTAACTTGGCCTACAATCGCCACGCGCGTCAATTGCGCGCCAGCGATCGGGAGCTTGTCAGCTATTCCGGAGGTTGGGCTGTTACCCAAAAACTGGTGAACGTCGCAACGCGGCAGATCATGACTGCGGACAGTTTGCAAGGCCGCGCGCCGGAGGTTGCGCCGACGACTATGGGCGTGGGCATTGATGCCGGTCAGGTATTGCAAAACATGGAAACAGAAATCTCCAACGAAGTAGTGGCCTCCATCATTGCTCAAACGTTCCCAATTACGATCCTATCGCGTGACGGCAATAAAGTGGTTCTGAGTCAGGGCGGGGCGTCGGTTAAAGTTGGTACCCGCTACGCGGTAGTTTCAATGGGGAAGGAAATGAAAGATCCCCAGACTGGCGAATCTTTAGGACGTATGGAAGCGCCTTGCTGCGAATTGATAGTCGACAAAGTCGGCCTTAAATTGTCTTATGCTCGTATCGAAAAAATTAGTATCTCTCTGGATAACATTCCGCTCGGCGGTTTGCAGTTACGCGAGAAGCTTAAAGCTGGCCAGGTCGCCATAGTTGAAAACGAAGATGAGAATAAGGCGACAGCAGTTAAAAAAATAGCCAATAAAAAACAGGTTTCATCAGAGACCGCTGCAGATAGCAGCGCCAGACCCGGCGACGATGGAAAATGGTAGGGCATTGAGATACCCGAAATTTTAGGGACGTTGGTTGAGTTTATAGCCGGAGGTGGCCATTTACCTGTTAATCCGCAGGTCCCTGTTTCGAGTCCAGGTCGCGGAGCAAAAATATATAAGGGGTTGCGAGCTTTTGATTCGCAATCCCTTTTTTTATTTTATGTAAGTGCTGTGTAACCGCCGCAGATCGACGTCGATTGCCTTTAACGTCGCGATTGCTATAAACGAATTTGCGTGATACCCAGCCATCTCATTAACTTTGGCGCTTGCCTTGCCTTATTGTTCGTAAATGAAGATCGTCCACATAACTATCCTTACTAGAAATAGGGATGGTTGTTCAGGGACCAACGCCAAGGGCTGTTAGTGTGGAAAATGTTCTCTGCATAGGTGCAGAGTTCGCAAAACTTTCTAAATTTCCGCTTCAATTCTTTCCAACTTAGCGTCGTACATCGACGGCCAGTAGTTGACAGGCCTCTCAGATAATCCGGGCATCGATGTGCCCCTGACCACGCGCACTGTAACGCGATGTGGCTGCCTTCGATTGTCAATTTTTGTTAAATATGGTTGCCGAATCGGATTTGCCCGGATCATCGCCCTGTCGTTGATTCAAGCGACCGCTATGTGCGTGCGCATGAGGCTTTTGGGCGGGCCATAAATACATCGACGTGCTGTCAACATAAAACGCTAAGTCGATTCGCTTGTTCTTTCCGTGGTGGGTATTACATTCGCGATACATACATGAATAAAAAATATTACTGTGCAAATTTGAAGTGGCGACTAGGTAATCGGTTGAGGCCGGCTCCGGTCATTAGCGGTGTCGCCAGGAAGGCGTTGACCATCGCCATTGTCTGCACTCTCGCAGGGGCGGTTGCTGCCCCCCGTGCGCAAGAACTTGATTCGGACATTACTCTGGACGAGCGCCTGCATTCAGAAGTGTTTGCAGACAGCGACACCTTATCGAACGAGTTACTGGACTTGCTCGGCATGGATCCGTCTCGCAAGGATACATCTGGCAATGTCTTTCCCTTAAATAGTAACGGCAATACGGCAGCGGTAGCGGCAACGGCGCCTGTGATCGATGGGGCAATCTTGACCCTGAACGAAGCGGTTTATCAAGCGGGCCGGCAAGATCCTGATTTGCTTGCAGATACGGCGGCTTTTGAATCTGCGCGCTACGTTGCCAAGTCCAGTCTGGGTCAATACGGACCAAAGATTGATGTGCACGTACAAAAAGGACATGAAACATCGTTTAGTTCGCTATCAGATCAGGCGGTCGATTTACCGCGTCATATGCGAACCGATACCGTGATTTCCCTGCGTCAGCCCATTTTCGATATGGCGGCGGTGGCAACCTATAAGCGTGATCTGGCATTGCGAAATGCCGCCCAGTATCGACGTCAGTCTACCGCTGAAAATTTGATGTACGACACCATTTCGGCCTATTTCGATCTGGTTCAATCGTTGCTTGCGATGGGGCTGGCGAAGGATTATCAGCAACGTATGCAGACTTTGTCCGAATACATGGGGAAGCGGGTGGCGGGTGGCGCGGCAAGCAATGCCGATCTGGAGCGAATCAAAGCAGTCTCCCTGTCTGCGCAGCGCGCCATGCTGGATGCAAAAAGCGGGCGTGACAATGCCATCGTTCAGATATCCCGATTAACTGGTTTGAAGCCGTCCAGCATCGCCATCCCTTCGCATATGGTGCCGGTTATCCCGCTGACCGCAGACGAGGCGGTCAAGACCATGGACGCTCAAAGCGCTGAACTGCTGGCGGCCAGACAGCAGATTGCGGCCGCGGGATTTGACAAGACAGGCTTGAAAGCCCGTTTCATTCCAAAGGTCGAGATCGAGGCTGGCATGTACCGTTCTGTCAATCCGAGCGGACAGGTTGGTGAAACCCGGGACAAGCGGATCATGTTGGTGGTATCCATGAATTTTCTCAATGGCGGGTCGGATCGGTATCTGATCAGTGCGCAAAGTGCAAAAGAAGAAGAGGCGCGTGAACGCTACCGTTCGACTTATGAGCACGCGCAACAGCGCGTACGCATCAATTATCTGGCTTTAAGCGGTTTGCGCCAACAATTGGAAGTTGCACGCAAAGAATATGAGGCGAATGCCGCAGTGACAAAGGCCTTCGATTTGCAATTGTCTGCGGCCAACAGGTCCTTGCTCGACGTGCTCGATACATATCAAAAACTTTATCAGTCGAAGCTGACCCTCGGAAAACTGCTGGTATCCAATACGCAAGTTTATTACCAGGTTCTCAAAAACATTAGCGCGATCAATCTGCCTGGCGGCATGGAGAATTAAATGGAAAGTCGCAAAGGTTCAATGAACTATTGGCCGGGATTCGTCGATGCCTTGTCGAATATGGTCATGGTGATGATTTTTGTCGTGCTGGTGTTTACCGTCGCACTGGTTTATTTTTCGATGAACGTCGCACAAAATAGACAGGCCGAAACAGATAAACATCTTGTCGATGATGGGGCGGCTGCCATGCGGGAGAAGATGTCTTCTGAAAATGAGGGCTTGCGTGCAGCCTTGGCCAATCAGGTCAGCGAGGTCGACCGACTGGAGGCCGAATTGGCCCGCGAACAGAAATCTTCAAACTCCGGCAAGCCAGTCATGCAAAGTGCGGTGATTGTCAGTGGCCAGTCCAAGGCCCAGACCATGATGCCTGGACCGGAAAGTATCGTTGATCGCAATGGTGTGGCCGTGGTAAGTAACGATCGCGGTGCGGCGGCGCCAACCGTGGCCGGCAGCAATGACATGATCAAGATCACATTTCAAAATGAGGCGACCGAACTTGGGGAAGCCGCAGCTAAATCACTTCAGCAGGCCTTGGTGCCCGCGTTGACGCCAGAGGCCCATTCCCATTTTGAAATCATTGCGGAAATTTCCGGTGCGGACGGTTATACCGGTGCTCGCCGCAGAGCTTATTTTCGAACGCTTTCGTTGCGAAACGCGCTGATGCAGTACGGGGTAAAAACAGAGGTAATTACGACCAAAATTGTCGAACGCTCTGGAACCGATTCCGGCGCGCATGCATTTATTCGTGTGTTTTAAAAATAATGAAAAGAGATCCTGATCAGGCTCATGAGCTGACGGTGTCAGAGCCCCTGCCTGAAAAAGAAACGGATGCGCCTCCCGCTCAGCTAAAGATGCCGACATGGTGGTTCGATTCGTGGTGGTCGGGCCTGCGCAGCATGGAGCGTCCGCGCGCCTTCGTCCTGGCGCTCGCCGTTTTGTTATTGGCGGCCACCATCTGGTCGATCTTCGCGCCCATCGATCGGGTCATTCGCGGAGAAGGCATTGTCGTGCCTTCTGGACACAGCCAGACTGTGCAGCATTTGGAAGGGGGGATGGTTGCGCAGATCGATGTGCATGAAGGACAGGTTGTCAAGAAAGGCGACGTCCTGTATCGCATCAATGATACGCAAGCCAGTTCCATGCTAGATCAGGGAGAGGTGCGCTTGTATGGTTTGCGCGCCCGGGTCGCGCGTTTGACCGCCGAAGCAAACGGGGATACTGAGATGATCATCTCAGCCGATACCAGGTCGGCTGATCCGGCCATGCAGGCAGAGCTTGCGACGTTTCGGGCACGCCATGAAAGTTTTTCTGAACAACAGGCAACAGCGCGTACCCAGCTTGCGCAACGCAATGCGGAATTGAATGAAGCAGAAAGCAAACTTGCGAGTGCCCGCTCGGAACATGAGACTGCCATGAATCAATGGCAAGTCATCAACGCTTTACAAGCGCAAAAAGCCGCTTCGCAAATGGAAGTGCTTGATGCTAAGGCGCGTGAGCAGCGCTTGGCGAGTGTCATTACGGAAACAAGCGCATTGTTACCGCGCATTCGCGCCTCAATTGCGGAAGCGCAGTCGCATATGCGCGAGACGAGTGCCAAAATTCGCTCTGATGCAAGTGTGGAATTGTCGGCCGCCCAGGTCGATCTTGCCCGGGAAGCGGGGGAGATTCGAAATCAGTCGGATCGGGTTAATCGTACCGATGTACGCGCGCCGATTGGTGGAGTCGTCAACCACGTCTTTTTCAACACGTTGGGGGGCGTTGTAAAGCCTGGCGATGCGCTGGTGGAGTTGACGCCGGTCGATGGCGACCTGGTCATCGAGGCTCGCATTCGGCCTAGTGATCGGGGTGAGTTGCGTCCGGGACTACCGGCCCGCATAAAAATCAGTGCCTATGACTATGCGGTCTATGGTTCGTTGCCCGGTGAGGTGACTGAGATCAGTGCCGACACCTTGTCCAATGAGCACGGCGATCGGTTTTATCGTTTGAAAGTCAGCGTGGCCAAGACATTAAAGCAACGGTCCGACAAACCAATTTATCCAGGGATGACTGTGAATGTCGACGTTGTAGTGGGCAACCGTACCCCTGCCGAATATCTGATCTCGCCCATACGTCATTTTTACCAGAGTGCATTTCGTGAAGCGCGCTGACGTGAATGAATGGGTGAAGGGACAACTTTTTATGAATGAAAATATACTGAGTGCATGCTATGAAACATTATAAAAAATTCTGGTTTTTCGTGCTCGCCCCGATTTTCCTGGTCGGCCTGGCCGGCTTTGTTGGTCGCGGCTTCGTCATTGAGGCCATTGCGCGCAATCCGCAACTGAACTTGTCCATTCTTTTGGTTATCGGCTGTAGCGTCGTTCTAGTGCTCTCTTTACAGTATGCCTATTGGAATGATGCCAAGACCCTGGTCCGGTTTCGTAAAATCTACCAACAAAAACACGATTTGCAGCAGGCCGGCAACGCTGTGGCTAATAAGTCGAAGCTTGCTGAGGTCCTGAAGTTGACTGCGCGCTTGGTCGGACATGAGCGTGCAATCGAACCGCAGGCTCTCAGTGAAGAAATAAACCACCTGAAAGAAAACTACGATTCGCGCGTTTCGTTGCCGCATTTTTTAAGCGGCTTCATGGTGGCGCTGGGCCTGTTCGGAACCTTCATCGGACTGCTTGAGACTTTGACTAGCACCAGCGACTTGCTGACCCGTTTTTCCGGGGGCAATATTGCGGATATGGGGCAAGCTGTCTCCGGCATTCTTAGCGGCATGCGCGCTCCGCTGGGCGGCATGGCAACTTCCTTTAGTGCCTCCTTGTTCGGTTTGCTGGGGTCGCTGGTGTTGGGGTTGATGTTGAATTCGATCGAAGGAATGTCTTATCGAATTTTGCAAGAGTTACGCAGCGTCATTGATGAAATCGTGGCAGATGTGGGCTCGGGACAAGGAACACAAGAGAGTAAGAACGCCCCCTCCATGGATTTTTTGCAGGCGTTCCTGGAGCGTATTTTGATGCAGCAGCAGCGTGCGGCAGATCTGTTTGACGAAAGCCGTCAGGCCGACGCGAAGAGCCAGTGGCAATTATTGCAGATTGCCGGGCACATCGGCGAGACCGCGAGCGTGCTTGACCGAGTCACCGAAACGTTGGTCGCGACCCAGGAAATAGCGTGTTCCCTGCTAAAAAATAATCAGTTTCTGGCGGAGCAAGTCGAGCGGCAGACCCTCTTGATTGATGCCATTGAGCGCCAGGCATCCAGCACGCAGATGCAGACCCAGTCGGCCGAATCAATCTTGATCGAGATAAGGGACGCCGCCGAGCGCCTGGCGTCGACGCAGCAGATGATTGTCAAGGTAGGGAATCTTGAGAGCAATAAGCATGCCGCGTTTCTGGAAGCCGGCATGCAATCCATGGGCTCATTTCAGAAGAGCACCATTGCGACACAATTGCAACTGCAAGCCTACCTTGGCGAGCTTCGACAGTTGATGGGCCAGGAGCGTGGAAGCGACAAGACAGCCATCGCGCGGATTGATGCACAGCTTGCACAGTCAAATGTCTTGCTCGAGCAGATCGTCGCTGTGGCGGGTAAGCCGGGCGGCGATGGTCATGAACTCAGCGTCCACGTTCAGACGTTCGCTTTGGAACTTAAGCGCAATCGTGAACTGCTGACGCGTGACTTGAGTGCCGAGATACGGGAATTGTCTCGTGCGTCTGTGGCGCAAATCAATCATCCTCTGCAATAAGGGCGGTGATCCATGGCAACCGCTGAAACGAAAACGATACAAAAAACAACCGAACAGACGGTGGTCGTCAAAGCAGATCAAGCACAGAATTTCAAGCTTGAAATCCCGCGAACTGCCGTTGGACATATCGATATTGTCGACGTCGACATCGTCCTGACGCTAAAAAACGGCCAAAAAGTCGTGTTGGCTGAAGGCGCTATCGATGCGATCGGCGGCGGGCAGGCCTCGATCCATTTTTCGGATACGGCGTTGTCGCTACAAGATGCGGTCAAGGACGTCGGCGAAGTAAAAATCGATGCTAATACGCCACAGGTTGGCAGCAATGCGAGTGACAGCAATACGACGCAATCGACACCCGTCGCCGAAGCGCAAAGACATCCGAATATTGTTGTGGACGCGCCAGACACTGCCGCTGTCGTCGCCGATCCGAGCGGCGCCAGCCTGGGTAAGATGGTGCAAGAGGGCGTCTCCAACCAGCCGCCCCAGGTTGTCAAACTTGACCTGAACACAAAGGCGGGCGAATCGGACTCGTCATTTGACGTGCCGCCAGCAGCGCCGTCGGTGAATAATCCGCCAGCGAAGTTCGTCACGGTGACGAACGCTATACCGTTGCAATTTTCCCTGTTGGCGCAAACCGGCGAGTCAGTCGTTGCTGGTGTCAGGTATGGAAGTTATGGCGCCACGGGGGCAGACGCCATTAGCACCATTGCAATGCAGGCAGCGCCACAGATAATTTCCGATGTCGCCGTGGGCGAGACCGTACAAGCCAATGTGCAGGCAGGTGTATCGTTTATCAAACTATTGCACATCGAATATACGGGCGGTGCAACGCCGAGCGCGCTTGTTCTGACCGGCCTGCCCGCTGACGTGACCATTCCTGGTCTGGTTCGCGCGGCAGATGGCAGCTACAGCATCAACTTGTCTACCATGGCCAGCACCTTGGGAGCAGGTCAGTACGATATCCCGTTGCAGTATCTGGTTCAAGGGGTCAATGCGTCCAATCCGGTCCATGAGAGTTTCCGCGTCACAGCAAATCTTATCGGCGACATTGCCGGAACCGTCGAGAATGTGGCAGTGTCTGTGGCAGTGGTTATTAAGGATGTGTCACAAGCATCGGATCTGAATTATATTGATCCATCAACCGGGGTTTCTGCACTGGTGCTTCCGGCCCAGGGTATCGGCTATGACATTACCGCTGCCGGCAACAATCACATTACCGGCGGCAGCAGCAACGACATCATCTATAGCGGTACCGGTAATAATGTTCTCGACGGCGCTGCTGGCGTCAATACACTTTCGTATAGCAATGCCGCGTCGGGGCAGGTGATCAACCTTCAGACTGGGCTTGTGACAGGATCGGCCGGCAACGACACCGTCTCCAATTTTCAAATTGTGGTGGGCAGTGCGGGCAGTGACAATATAACGGGCGCCAGTTCGACCTTGTCGATGTCTGGCGGCAGCGGCGGTGACGATACGTTTGATGGTGGCCACGGCGGTGTTGTCGGCGCAGCCGAAACGATTACCGGCAGCGCCACCGGCAACAATACCCTGACGTTCGTTAATGAAACGGTGGCGGGTGCTGCCGGCGGCGTGATTGTCAATCTTGCCACTGGTGCGGTATCGGGTGCGTATGGCGTGGAAGTGGTCAGTAATATCCAGAACGTCATCGGGGGCAGTGGAAACGATTTTCTGACAGGCGGCAGCAGCACTAAAACGCTTTCGGGCGGCGCCGGCGGCAACGATACCTTCGATGGGGGCGGCGGCAACGTCACCGTGACTGGCAGTAGTAGTGGTACCAATACATTGACATTTGCCCAGGCCAGCGGTCCGGTGACGGTCGATCTGCAAACAGGGACGGCGACTGGTTACGGAACCGAGACACTTACCCATATCCAAAGTGTGATTGGCAGCAGTTACGCAGATCTCATCGTCGCGGCGGCTGATTCGAGCGTCATTAGCGGTGGCGCGGCGGGCAACGACACCATTGATGCCAGTCAGACCGCTGCGGTCATTTCCGGTAGTGCCACGGGCAACAACGTGCTCACGTTTGCCAACGACGTCAATGCGGTCAACGTCAATTTGCAATTACAGTATTACGATGGCGGTTACGGCGCAGGATCGGCCAGTAATATCCAGAACGTCGTGGGCAGTACCCATAACGATGTGCTCATCGGCGCATTGAATACACGTTCTATTTCCGGTGATGGTGGCAATGATGTATTTGATGGCGGGGGCGGCGGTAGCGTTTCGACCCCTGAACAGATTATCGGCGGTGCGACGGGTACCAATACGCTGACGTTTGCGGCTGCAGGACAAGGCGTTAATGTTGACCTGCAGGCCGGCACAGCGACCGGCTATGGCGTCCAGCATATTACCAACGTTCAGAAAATTATCGGTAGCGCATACAACGATACGATAGTTGGTGCGTTGACGACCTTGTCGTTGAGCGGCGGGCAGGGTGGTATCGACCTGTTTGACGGTGGTGGTGGTAACGAGACAATCACTGGCAGCAGCAGCGGCGACAATACCGTGACGTACGCCAATGCGAAAAATGGCGTCGTGGTTGACCTTGGAAGTGGCGTTGCAACCGGCTATGGTAATGAAACGCTGATTGCCATTCAGCGCATTACCGGCAGCAATTTTGCGGATAATCTCACCGGCACCAGCACCACGGCGTTACTGAGTGGGGGCGCCGGCGGCGCCGACACGTTCAATCCGGGCGGAGGCGGCACCGTGACGGCGCAGGAAACCATTGCCGGCAGCAGTAGCGGCAACAATACGGTGACCTATGCCACTGCGACCAGTGGCGTAACGGTCAACCTGGCCACGGGACTGGCAACCGGCTATGGCAATCAGATCTTAAGCAATATTCAGAACGTGGTGGGCAGCAGTCTTTCCGATACGCTCACCGGTACCACGACCACCTTGAGTCTGTCGGGTGGCACAGGGGGCAACGATACCTTCGATGGCGGTGGTGGCAATGTCACCATTGCCGGAAGCAGCACGGGCAACAATACGGTGACGTTTGCCAATGACACGGCGGGCGCTGTCACGGTCAATTTGAAGACTGGGACAGTGACCGGTGCGTATGGCAATGAGACCCTGAGCAATATTCAGAATATAGTCGGCAGCAGTTTCGCCGATACCCTGACAGCGGGCGCCACGACACGTTCGCTGTCGGGCGGCGCCGGTGGCGACGATACCTTCGATGGCGGCGGCGCCAATGTGACCATTGCGGGCAGCACGACTGGCAGCAATACGCTCACCTTTGCCAACGATACGGCCAGTGGCGTGTCGGTCAATCTGCAGACGGGCAGTGTTACCGGTGGCTATGGTACGGAGACGGTCTCCAATATCCAGCGCGTCATCGGCAGCAGCTTTGCCGACACACTGACCGGCACAGCGACGACGGTGTCCCTGAGTGGCGGCACCGGCGGCGCGGACACGTTCAATCCGGGCGGAGGCGGCACCGTGACGGCGCAGGAAACCATTGCCGGCAGCAGTAGCGGCAACAATACGGTGACCTATGCCACTGCGACCAGTGGCGTAACGGTCAACCTGGCCACGGGACTGGCAACCGGCTATGGCAACCAGACCTTAAGCAATATTCAGAAAGTAACGGGCAGCAGTTTTGCCGATACGCTCACCGGTACCACGACCACCTTGAGTCTGTCGGGTGGTGCAGGGGGCAATGACACCTTTGATGCCGGTAGTGGCGGCACCTCGACCGCTCAGGAGACGATTACCGGCGGCACAGGTGGGGTCAATACACTGACCTATGCCGGCGCGGCAGCGGGCGTGACCGTCAATCTCAAGACGGGACTGGCCACTGGGGCCGGCTTCCAGACGATCAGCAATATTCAGAACATAGTCGGCAGCAGTTTCGCCGATACCCTGACAGCGGGCGCCACGACACGTTCGCTGTCGGGCGGCGCCGGTGGCGACGATACCTTCGATGGCGGCGGCGCCAATGTGACCATTGCGGGCAGCACGACTGGCAGCAATACGCTCACCTTTGCCAACGATACGGCCAGTGGCGTGTCGGTCAATCTGCAGACGGGCAGTGTTACCGGTGGCTATGGTACGGAGACGGTCTCCAATATCCAGCGCGTCATCGGCAGCAGCTTTGCCGACACACTGACCGGCACAGCGACGACGGTGTCCCTGAGTGGCGGCACCGGCGGCGCCGACACATTTAGCCCTGGTGGAGGCGGGAGCGCCGCGGTACAGGAAACCATCCTGGGTAGCACCAGCGGGCAAAACACGATCTCTTATGCAGGTGCTGCTGCTGGCGTGACGGTGAATCTGGCCACGGGTCTGGCAACGGGCTTTGGTTTTCAAACCATCAGCAACATCCAGAAAGTCATCGGCAGCGGTTTTTCGGATACGCTGACAGGCTCCGCCACTACCCTGAGTCTGAGTGGCGGTGCGGGAGGTGACGACACGTTCTCGCCGGGCGCAGGCGGCACCTCGACCGTTCAGGAGAGCATCACCGGCAGTAGTACGGGAAATAACACCGTCACTTATGCGGGCGCCGCCGCTGTCGTGGTTAACATGCAGACCAATCGGGTCACCGGCAGCGGCTTTCAAACCTTGGCCAATATCCAGAATGTCATCGGCAGCGCGAATGCCGACACGTTTCTGGCCAGTGCAACCACCAAATCGTTCGACGGTGGCAGCGGCGGCAACGATACCTTTGACGGCGGTGGCTTTGGTACAGCCAGTGCACCTTTGCTCATTTCCGGGAGTGTTACCGGTGTCAATACATTGACGTTCGCCAGTTCGACCGGCGGTGTGAATGTCAATCTGCAGACAGGTGCCGTGACCGGTGCTTATGGTGTTGAAACCATCAGCCGGATACAGCAAGTGATCGGCAGTAAATTCGCCGATACGATCACTGGTGTGGCCAGCGGCAATGCCACCATCGATGGCGGAGGCGGCGCCGACAATATCATCGGCGGCGCAGGAAACAATACGCTGACGTTTGCCAAAGCCGGCGCCGGTGGGGTGGTCGTCAATCTGCAGAGCGGCATTGCCACCGGCTATGGGACGGGTACCGAGACCATCAGCGGCGCAATCCAGAACGTTATTGGCAGCGCCGGCAATGATGTACTCACAGCCGGCACTGGAACCCTGTCCTTAAATGGCGGGTCAGCCGGTAACGATACATTCGATGGTAGCGCACAGGGTACGGCGGCAACGCCTTTACTGCTTACCGGCAGTGCCAGTGGTTCCAATACCGTCACGTTTTCTCACGCCACGGGCGCTGTCAATGTCAATTTGCAGAGCGGCGTGGTGACGGGGGCCTACGGCGTCGAAACCCTGAGCCTGATACGTACCGTGATTGGCAGTACGTTCGGCGATACGATTACCGGCGTAACCAGCGGCAATGCGACCATCGATGCCGGCGGCGGCGCCGATAATATTATCGGTGGCGCCGGCAACAACACCTTGACCTATGCCAACGCCGGTGCTGGAGGGGTCGTGGTCAATCTGCAGACCGGCCTTGCCACCGGTTACGGCAGCGGAACAGAGACCATCTCCGGTGCAATTCAGAACGTGATCGGTAGCGCAGGGGCGGACTTCATGACCGCCGGCGCGGGAACCTTGTCCCTGTCGGGCGGCACTGCCGGCAACGACACATTCGATGGCGGGGGCGTTGGAACGGCTGCGGCGCCGCTGGTTATTGCCGGCAGCAGCAGCGGCACGGGCAACACCCTGACGTTCGCCGCAGCGACCGGCGGGGTGACGGCCAATCTCAACACAGGATCAGTGACCGGGGCCTATGGGGTCGAAACCGTCAGTCGGATCCAGAGTGTGATCGGCAGTGCCTATGCTGATGTCATTACCGGCAGTGCAACAGCAACTTCACTCAATGGCGGTGCTGGCGGCAATGACACCTTTGATGGCGGTGGCGGCAATGTTGTCATTACAGGTAGTACCAGCGGCTTTAATACATTGACGTTCGCCAACGATACGGCGGGCGGTGTGGTCGTCAACCTGCAAACGCATCTTGTGACCGGCGCGTACGGTAATGAAACCGTCACCAATATTCACAATGTGATCGGTAGCAGTTTTTCTGATGTGTTGACCGGCACGACGACGACCTTGTCGTTAAACGGAGGAACCGGCGGCAATGATACTTTCGATGGCGGGGGCGGCGGAACGGTTGCCGCACCACTAGTCATAACGGGCTCGACCACCGGCACCAATGTTTTGACGTTTGCCCATGACACCATCGCCGGCGATCCTGGTGCGGTCAATGTCAATTTTCTGACCCACGCGGTCACCGGTGGCTATGGGATTGAGACTGTGACCAATATCCACAATGTCATTGGCAGTGTGAGTGGCAACGACGTCATTGTCGGCGATAACTTCGGCGATTCCCTGACCGCCGGCAACGGTAATGTCAGTATCACAGGCGGCACCGGTAACGATACGATCATCGGCGGCACCGGCAGCGACACCTTGTTCGGTGGCGCGGGTAACGACATCCTTACCGCAGGGGCGGGCGTCGTCAACATAACCGGTGGCTCCGGTAATGACACGATCAACGCGGCACTGGCCACGGGTGGCGCCATCCTGGGCGGCGTCGGACGCGCTGCGACTGATCAGGACTTGGCCATTGTTGGCTCGGCCTTTAATACGGCCATGCAAACCAATGCGGCCAATAACCATATCGACCTGGGTGGTGGCGTCAATACACTGCAGTTGAACTGGCAGTCTGCGGCCACCACGTCGTATAACTTCTCCACTGTCTCGGCGGCCATTCGGGATGTGAGCACCATTGATCTGACGCATAACACGGCGGCCTCCAGCGTGACCTATACCATCAGCGCAGCCGACATTATCGCCATGACGCCCGCCGCATCCGTTAACCTGAAATTATCGTCCGGCGACTTCTTGAATGTGGCACTGACAGCCGGCCAGACAGTCGCGATTGGCGGCGGGGGAGCGACCGAAGTCGTCAAGGATGCATCGGCAAACATTATCGCAACGATCCATTTGACATGATGAATATCGACTCCAACCTATCGCAAGATCACGCCATGCCCATCATCAGATCCTATTGGGCGCGCTTCATTGAAATTGGGCTGGCCAGCCTGATCATCAATTTGTTCGGGCTCTTCACCCCCCTGTATTCGATGCTGTTATACGATAAGGTGATCGGCAATAACATCTCGGAAACGCTCTGGGGTCTGACGATCGGCATGGTGATCGTGGTCATGATCGACTTTGTGTTGCGCCTGATCCGCGCCTATTACATCGAACAGATTGCGTATCGCAGCGATTTGTCGCTGGACCGGGGCGTCGTCGACAAATTGCTCAAACAAAACACGGGAATCATTTATTCTTCGGGCGAATTGCTGAGCAAATACCGGGATCTCTCTGCCACCCGCGACATCCTGTCTTCATCGTATATGTTGGCGGTGGCCGATTTGCCGTTCATGTTGTTGTATGTGATCTTGTTGGCAATCATCGGCGGTCCTGTGGTGGCCGGGGTGATCGTCGTTGGCGCACTGCTGATCGCTTTCAATCTCTTTATCAAGCGACCGACGTCGCACTACAACGGCGTAGCCCAACGCTGTGAAGCCGCCAGGCTCGGCTTGCTGGCCGAAATAACCACCCATGCCGATCTGATTCGTGTCAGTACACTCAGCGGCTATTTTATGAATCGTTGGCAGGCCATCGCGGAAGCAAGTTCGTCGGCACGCAGTCGGAGCCGCTTCTGGCAGGCCATCAGCTATTCCTCGATCAGCGATGGGGCATTGCTCATGTGGATCGTCACGCTGGTCATAGGCGTATTGTTTACAGAAAATAATACCCTGACCATTGGCGGCTTGTCTGCGTGCTCGCTTCTTGCGGGCCGTATCGGTGGCGGCATCGGCAGCTTTATTTTGTTGCTGGGGCGTTACGACATTTTCAAGAAGGCAGACAAAGAATTTTCAGCGATATTTTCGGATCAAGACGCGCCGAGCCAACCATTTTTACCACCAAGGGCCTTGAGTGGTCAGATGACGGTCAAGCAGCTCTATTTCCGGTTTCCGCAAGCACCGGCGTTGGCACTGGAAAATGTGCAATTCTCGTTCAATCTTGGTGAAAAAATAGGTCTGGTTGGCAGCAACGGCTCCGGCAAATCTACCTTGTTGCGTTGCATGGCAGGCATCCTTAAAGCCCAGGATGGCAGTGTATCCGTAGATGGTGCCGACATTCTGGCATTCGACCCAGCCTGGCGCGCGCAATGGCTTTCCTATAAACCGCAGGATCCTCTGCTATTTGACGCCAGCCTGGAGGGTAATATTCGCGGCGATGCGACCGATTTCAATGTACAGAACATGCATGTCGCCCTGCAGGTTTCCGGTGTTGCCGACGCCATCGCAGGCGGAGAGATGTCGCTCGATAAACGTATCCTGACCGGCGGCGCCAATCTTTCCGGCGGCCAGAGGCAAACGGTGGCGCTGGCGCGTTCATTGGTCAGCTCGCCAATTTTAATGTTGCTGGACGAGCCAACTGCCGGTATTGATCCAACCTCGGAAGCGAAAGTCGTCGCGCGCCTGATGGATTATTGTGCCGGACGCAGCTTGGTTGTGGCGACTCACAGTATGCATCTGCTCGGGAAAATGGATCGCATTATTGTGCTCGACCATGGGCGGATCGTGGCTGACGGTCCACGCGATCAAGTGATTTTGGCGTAACGATGCGCATACTTTTTGTTCACCAGAATTTCCCGGGACAATATCGTCATTTGGTCAAAGCCATGGCAGCGCAACCGGAAAATGAGGTCGCGGCGTTGACCATGAGCGAGCCGCCTGCGATGGACGGCGTTCGGATCGTCAGGCATGGCGGCGAAGCCGTCCTGCAGCCAAGCCCTCCCTATCTGTCACGTTTCGATCTGCAAATCCGTCGTGGTCAATCTGCTGCTGCGGCAGCCAATGGCTTGAAGCAGGCGGGGTTCATGCCGGACCTGATCTGTGCGCATCCTGGCTGGGGTGAAGCCCTGTTTCTCAAGGATGTGTTTCCCAGCGCCCGTCTGATCTGCTATCAAGAATTCTATTATCAACGTGAGGGTAGCGACGTCAATTTTGATCCGGAATTTCCGACCGTGGCCGAAGAGGATTTCCAGTATTTGCGCATACGCAACAGCAATGCCTTACTCAGTCTGGCAGCCGCCGACTGGAGCGTTAGTCCAACGGACTGGCAGAAAAGTCAGTTTCCAGATGCCTATCAATCGCGCATCTCGATTATTCACGAGGGTATCGATACCGATAAATTACGTCCTGACCCTGCGGCATGGGTCATGCTCAATGCACTTGGACGCAAGTTGACTGCCCAAGACGAGGTCATCACGTTTGTTAGTCGTAATCTGGAGCCCTATCGGGGCTTTCACATATTCATGCGGACCTTGCCGGAATTGTTACGTCGGCGTCCGAATGCCATCGTCGTCATTGTTGGCGGCGACGATGTCAGTTACGGTCATCGATTGCCGCAAGGGCAGCGCTATCGTGACCGTTATCTGAAAGAGGTCGGTCTTGAACTCGACGAGGAACGGGTCCGTTTTGTCGGCCGGGTGCCCTACGAGGTCTATATCAACCTGATGCAAATTTCATCGGCGCACGTGTATCTGACCTATCCGTTCGTATTGTCCTGGTCGATGTTAGAGGCAATGAGCATGGGTGCAGCACTGGTTGCTTCTGCAACCCAGCCGGTGCAAGAGGTCATTCGCGACCGCGTCAATGGTCTTTTAGTCGATTTCTTTTCTCCGCAACAGATCGTCGAGGCGCTCTGCGAGATACTCGATGATCCGGAACGCATGGCCGTTATGCGCAAGAATGCCCGCGACACAATCATCAAAAAATTTGATTTAAAGACGGTTTGCCTACCGAAGCAGATCGCATTGCTGCATGCCGTAGCAGGGAATTGATTGGATGAACCCATTCAACAGCCAAGCCGTGGTTTCGTGCTCGCACGTACAGAACCATGCGACAACTAAGTGAGCGCGAATTTAGCCTATGGCACCTGCTGTCGCTAACGCTTAAAAAAGCTTTGAGCTAGCGACAAAAATTGTTGACCACAAGAAGGCCGTCGAACTGGCGAAAGCAGGCTGAAAGTAGTTCGTACGCGAGTGATAGCTACATTAGCCAATAGTCATGACGATACGTTCGCATCAACGCTGCCGTAACAACCGCCTTGCAGCAAACCTTCAATAGAACCAAATCTGACCGTCACATAACTTTCGATAACTATGCACCGCTTTTTAGACCGTTATTACAAACAAGCTCATCGCCTCATGTTGCCATTGCTGTGGCTACTTTTTGTCTGCGGGCTCACCTTGTCGACACTGCACGGAACCTGGAATTGGGCGCTGCTGGTTGGACTTCCGACCGCCATTGTGCCGTCACTCTTCATCTGGCGTGCACCCGAAGTGTTTGCTACCCGCGCGCTAGTCGCATCAGCGCTAATGGTCTTCGCCGCCCTTTTCATTCATCAGGCGGCCGGCATGACGGAATTGCATTTCGGTATTTTTGTCCTGCTGGCGTTTCTGCTTTGTTACCGAGACTGGAAAGTGATTCTGGTCGCAGCGCTCGTCATTGCCATTCATCACCTCAGCTTCAGCTATCTGCAAGAATGGGGATATGGTGTGATTTGCTTCACCAAACCTGGCTTTGGCGAAGTTGTACTGCACGCTTTATTTGTGGTGATCGAATCTGCCGTGCTCGCCTATCTGGCACAAGTGCTCTATCGCGACGCGGTACAGGCCGGAGAACTGCGCACTCGGGTCGCATCCATGACGGGCGCCGGCGACGGCACCATCGATTTGCGTCTTGAAGCAGATGCACCGATAAGTAGTGCTGGTAAAGCCTTGCAGTTGATGATGGTCGAATTGCGCGACGCCATTATCGATGTCCGCGATGGCACCAGCACCATTGCCGCTGCGTCAGGGAAAATTACGAACAACAATAATGCCTTGGCCGAACGTACGGCACAGCAAAGCGGCTCACTCACCGCGACCGCGAGCTCAATGGGGGAGATCACCTCGGCCGTAAAGAATAGCGCTTCTCATGCTGACCACGCCGACGCGCTGGCAAAAATTGCGGCAGAAGTTGCCGAACGCGGCGGCGCCGAAGTAGGAAAAGTCGTTGCCACCATGGCATCCATCAGCGAATCGTCGCACAAAATCGTCGATATCATTTCTGTCATTGACGGCATTGCTTTTCAGACCAATATTCTCGCCCTCAATGCCGCAGTGGAAGCGGCCCACGCCGGAGAGCAAGGACGTGGATTTTCCGTCGTGGCGAGCGAAGTGCGCAGCCTCGCTCAGCGCACCTCTATGGCGGCAAAGGAAATCAAGCAACTGATCAATGCATCGGTACAGGAAGTTGATGCCGGCGGCATTCTGGTTACACAAGCCGGAAAAACTATGGGAGATGTTGTCGCCAGCATCCGCAGTGTCACGGCAACAATGACGGAAATCCGTGCGGCCGCGCGTGAACAAAGTTCCGCTATTGAGCATGTCAATCGGGCTGTGCTGGAAATTGAAGCCGTGACGCAGCAGAACACGAGCATGGTCGAAGAAGCATCCGCCACTTCAGCCACCCTCAGCGAACAGGTGCGCCGCCTGGTCGGTGCGGTAGAAATGTTCAGGTTTACCTCTTAGGCCTTTTCCGGCAATTGCTGTCGAAGGGATAATATATAGACGACTACATAGTTAGTCGGGGGCAAAAAAACGACGGGGGTCATGCTTGATGGAGCATGACTACCTTAGTAGTCCACTCTATCGGTTAGTGTGCGCAACAAAAAAAATCGATATCAAGGCTATAAAAGACAGCCTTGGAGGAAGGGGGTGATCTGTTTTCGCAGCGCAGTGTCATGCGGGGTGGGGGGCAGCTTCCTGATCGTTGCGCGATAATATTTATTTATGGCGCGATCAAAATTCTTATCATTTTACTTTCGTCTAAAAAACACTATCATCACGGACTTAGCTCGCCAATACTCATGTAAGTAGCAGGTGATATTCATTTTCGCAAGTCATTGCGAAAGGTTTGAATGTATCTGGGCATCTGAGGAGTGAAGTAAGTAAGGGAGGCAGGGACGCGTTCGCGTTTCAGTTCATATGCCATTCGACCGATCGTAGTGCCATCTTGTATTACGCATGTCCGGTCAGGTACATAGATAAAAATTCTCGTGTGATATCGCCACTTGAATTTATCCCAGATCTGGAAAGGATCAGGGAAATCTGCCTTTTCAATTTTCATGTATCTCAGCGCGCTGTGACCTAACTCGGTGAGCATCCTGACTTTACGTTAGGCGTAAATATCTCAGCGTTGAGCGCCAAGGGGGAACATGCCTTCGGGATTATCAAATGCGTCTTCGGATTCGCCAAGGTGCGCTAACGTCGCATGGCCAAGAATGCCAATCGACTCTTTGTCACTTGTGCGCTCGCTAATGTGTTCATGGTGCGCAAGAAACTGATGCGCCCTCAAGCAGCGATCAGTCAACACCGTCATAAAACATGTATTAATCAATCCTATCTTTATTAGCGAACATGCATATTTCTTCAGATCATAAAAAAATCCTCATTGTCGATGACAGTAGGGTGTCCCGAATGATTATTCGAGCCCATGTGAAACAATCCCATCCAGAATGGGCGATCATCGAGGCAGACAGCGGCGATCGAGCTGTTGAAATGGCTGGTCTGGAGATGCCAGATTATTGCACGATGGACATTAACATGCCGGGGATGCTGGGGACGGATGCGGCAGAAATCATCCAGCAAAGATATCCCGCAGTGCGTATCGCCATTTTCTCTGGAAATATTCAGCAGGCGAGCCGAGTACGCTCAACGATGCTCGGCTCAACATTCATTGCGAAACCCGTTACTGAAAAATCCATTGATAAGGCGTTTAATTTTTTCCTATATGGCCTCACTGAATCTTAATGAATTGCAACTCGATGCACTCACGGAAATATTCAATATCGGTGCGGGTAGGGCGGCTGAGAGCTTGGGCGAAATGGTCGGCGATACGGTTATTTTATCCGTGCCGGCAATTGAAATTCTTGATCGCAAAGACATTGGCGCGACCACATTTGCTCTGTATGACAACGAATTTGCGGGTGTTAGCCAGATGTTCAGCGGTCCGTTTGATGCTGAAGGCTTGCTCTTGTTCACCGAAACCCATGCATTAGAGATTGTCAGGGAGATGATGGGGTCCGATATCTCCATTGAAGACTTTCCAGAATTCGAGCGAGAGGCAATGTGTGAAGTCGGCAACATTATTCTCAATGCGAGTATGTCGGCAATGGCTGATATCTTCAATATCAAGCTGAGCAGTGGGTTACCGAAATACACACACGCTTCACCGCAATGGATATTGCGTTACGTGACCCATGAAATGGAGTACGGTTGCCTGGTGGTGCTGCATATCGATTTGATGATTGAAAAAAGCAAAACAGAAGGGCATCTGATCTTCTTTCTGAGTACGGATTCGCTTGAGCAGTTGGTTGAGCATGTCCAGCGTTATCTCGATTGCATTGGAGATTGAAAATTGCACAATACGTTTACGGCGCAAGATATCGGCGATGCCATCAACGTGGGGATGATCGTTGTTGATCACGAAGCGCAGGTGGTATTCTGGAACCGCTGGATGACCGAGTACACGCAGATTGAGAGTGCCAGTGCAATCAACAGAAAACTCGACGACTTATTCACTGAACCAATCGAGCCCGCCTTAAAGCAAGGCATCCAACGAATAATAAGATATGGTCTGCCAGTCTTGTTGTCGAACGCATTGCATCGTGCGCCATTGCCGATTTATCAGGGGCATATCCGCCTGGACCAATCGATTGTTCTCTCCCCACTAATGGATGGGAAAATGGATCGTTGTTGCCTGATTCAGATTGTTGATGCGAGTGGCGCAGCCAGACGTGAAAAAATTCTCCGTGCCAATTCCCGCAAGGTGCGTTCTGACACCGTCGATATGCTGACAGGTATGGCCAATAGGCGCGCCTTTGAGGAGCATGGTTCCATTATGCTGCGGCTTGCAAAAAAAACGGCCAGTTCTATCTCGATTTTTATGATCGACATCGATCATTTTAAGCACTACGTCGAACATTATGGCGTTCCCGCGGGTGACAATGTTCTCAAACTGGTGGCGAATGCTTTATGGGAAGAAATTTCTCGCGCCACTGATATTCTTGCTCGCTACGATGGATCAGAGTTCGTCATCATGATGCTGGGTATAAGTGCGGACGCAGCGGCCAGCAGCGCGGAACGAATGCGGCAGGCAGTCAATGATCGGGGGATAACGCATGCGCCAGAGAGTGGGATGAAGCATGTCACCGTTAGTACCGGTGTTTGCACGTGTGTACCAAAAGAAAAGGATGATCTACATAGCCTGATTGACATCGCCAAATATGCATTAAAGCAAACGAAACGAAAGAACCCGATCGCTGTAGATTTGCATTGAAAACTGACCCACTTTTGGAGTGAACCCCTCGGGCTGGACCAAGGCTGATCAAGAAACTAAGCCGCTTGCCGAGCGAGTTGTGCTTCGAAATGGTTAGGTGATTGATAGCCCAGCGCTGAGTGCAAACGCCGTTCGTTGTAAATCTCTTCGATGAAGTATGGCAGCCTGCCGGCCACATCGTCGAATTTCTCATAACCAGCCAGATAGACCTCTTCGACCTTAAGCGTCTTCATGAAACTCTCCGCTTGCGCGTTGTGATACGGGTTGGCTGGTGCGCTCATCGAACCAATCAAGCCGAATTCTTCCAGCGCCTCTCGGTACAAGGCACTTCCGTATTGGCACCCGCGGTCGGTGTGGTGAATGCATGTGTTGGGCGCCGGCTTGCGACTTCTATAAGCTGCCGTCGGCGCGGCCAGGGCCAAGGGCGTGTCGATACGCTTGGATAAGGCGTAGCCAATCACCTTACGACTGCGAGCATCCAGGACAACGGCCAGGTAGATAAAGCCGGATGCAATTCGGATGTAGGTAATATCGGCGACCCAAACACGATCTGGCTCCGTTGGAATGACGTTGCGGTAGCGATTGGGAAAGACTGCGACATCAGCCTCAGAGCCAGCCACCGGCTTGAATCTGCGTCGGTGGTGGCCGTACACTTCCTGCTCACGCATGATCCTCGCTACACGTTTGTGATTGACCACATGCCCGCGTGCCTTCAACTCCAAAGTGATTCGACGATAGCCATAACCTGGAAAGACATCATGGATGTCTCCTATTAGTTGTGCCAGATCATGATCGTTAAGTGCCGCAGTGGCTGGCTTAGGCTTGTAATAGTAGGTGCTACGCGGCAGATCGATCATTTGGCAGCCTCGTCGGATGGAGCAGGCCTGGGGCCGCTGATGATCGATGAGTTCTCGTTGTTGCTGACGAGTTGCAGGCGTGGTGTTTTTTTAAGGAGATCGAGTTCCATCGTGAGCTGGCCGACCTTCCGCTCCAAAGCAGCAATGTGCGCTTCATACTCTGCGACCGTTGATGCAGCAGCATCTTCCCGATCCAGCTCACCGCGATCAAACTGTCCTAGCCACATCTGCATGAGAGTGGCCGACAAGCTGTGAGTCTTGAACGCATCTCGCCGCCCGAGCTTGCCGCTGCGAACGTCACTGCAGATCTGAATCTTGAACTGCAGACTGTGCCGCCGATAGGGGCCTCGTGCTGCCATGGTGTAGCTCCTCCTGAGAAGGCTCGACAAGCGTATCACTTCATCGACTGGCCCTGGTCCAGCCCGAGGGGTTCACTCCACTGGCAATACCCCGACATCGTACTGATAGATAAATATATTAAATTTTGTCAATTAAGAAAGCGGTTAATGCAAATGGCGCATTATCGCCTCATGTTTGGTTGAACGATGTTTTCTCAACCAAACATGCTCCCCCATTCCCGATCGGATCCCCCCCGGAGTAAGCGCCATCGGGAATTTACCCCACATGTCGTTATGACATGTGGGGATTTTTTTAGGCTGGCGCGGAGGAAGGCTCGGCAAATGACTGTGGCGACTGTCAATATGGAACCGTTGGAGGAATTCGTTCAGTGCAGGTAGTGCGACATCATTGTTGTGAAGTCCTGCACGACCTGTGCGTCAAAATGAAAATTGCGCAATGCATTCATATGCGATAGCGCCTGTTCTGGTTCCCAGGCATCTTTATATGCGCGTTGTGAAGTGAGCGCATCGTAGACGTCGCATACGGCGGCCATCTTGGAAAGAAGCGACAATTGGCTTCGCTGCAGACCTGCAGGGTAACCTGTGCCGTCGATTTTTTCATGGTGCTGCATGCACACGTCCAGCACGGCGTCGCTGACGCCGCTGCCGCGTAGTATTTCCACTGCCGCTGCCGGGTGCTGTTGTACGATGGCGAATTCCTCGCGTGTGAGGCTGCCTGGTTTAGACAATATCTCTTCCGGGATAAAGACCTTACCGGCGTCATGCAGCAACCCTGCTATGCCAGCGTCCCGTATATCTTGATCGGACAGTTTTAAATGATGCGCCAGCGTGACCATCAGAGTACAAACTGCCACCGAATGCCGGTAAATATCGTCGTTGTGCCGCTTTAATTGAGTCAGCGCGATCAGCGTCGCCGCGTCGCCCTGAATGGATCTCGTGATGTCATCAACCACCGGAAAGACTTCCTGAAGGTCGATTGGTTTTCTCAGTCTGGCAGAGTCAAATATGGCGGCAACGGCGTCGCAACCGCAAAGAATGATATTTTCTGCGTGCTCACATCGATGTGATGCCGGTGCGCGCGGGGCCGTAAGGCGATCCTTCATACTGACATAGGCAGGCAGGGAATGATCAATATGTTCCCAATCTTTACCGTCGGCATAGATATGCCTCGACGTGTCAATCACAATCTTTAAGGACTTGCTCACGCGTAAGGAGTTCAAGTCTTCCATTTTCGACAACATAAACGACTGACTCCACTGCGGGCGCGCCAACCAAGTGCCGATCAGACGCTGAATATACATACCCAAACGCAATTGTTCGGGAGAGACGATTTTAAACATCCGCTATCCTGTAATAGAACTGTTCGTTCCTACCGCCGCGTAATAAATAGGGCTCGGTCTCCATGTTGAAGGAGCGACCCGAAAAATGTCTTCGTGGTAGGTACTTCCAGAGCAGAAGACCATTCCTTCTGCTTGATTCAGGCACAGTTTGAATCTGAATTTTGTTCTATATCTGGATGTTGCGAAAGTTGACAATTTAACAGTCTTTTCGACGATGCGAAGCGATACCGTATTGCCTCCGGGTAGTAACATCACAGGGGGAGGGAAGGTATGGCAGGTGACGTGAGGCTCGGCGGGCAATGATTGCAGATCGCCTGACACGTCTTGCCTGGCAAGCGCAATCAGTGCTTACTCAATGGCAGGTAAACTAGTTGATAGTTTAAAGTGCATCTCGATGCGTGTACCTCCGTTTTTGCGTCGTCGCGCAACGAGCGTTCCACCATGGCGTTCAAGTGTCGTTCGCACAATTAATAGCCCCATGCCACCGCCGCGGCGGCCCGCATAATCCAAGGCAGGCGCGCTATTCATGCCCGTTTCAATATTGCGGATGGCGGTGTCCGAGATACCCGACCCGCGATCTGCGACGGTGATGCTTGCCGACGAAGGATGATCTTTCGTTATGACGATTTGGCAGAGAATTTCAGTGCCACTTCCAGAATATTTAATAGCGTTGTCAATGACATTGACCAAGGCGCGCTGGACCAGGTCGCGATCAATATGAGCCCAATATTGGCCCTGTGGTTCGAATATCAGGGCGATGCCCGTACGCTGTGCCAGGTACCAATAATCATCGATCACGCCAATGAGCAATTCTGAAAGATCTGCGTCGGTGCGATTCAAAGATATCGATTTGGCGCGCCCGAGGGACACCAACTGATCAGCCAGGCGTAATGTATGTCGCGCAAGGCGTTGGATGCGCATGCGCCTTTCGGTGACATCGGGCGTCTCGTCGTTGAATGCTTCGCTCGACAGACTGACAATGGAAGTTTGTGGCGCACGCAAATCGTGCGTCAGGAATTCCAGCATCGTATCCCTTTCCCGTTCTACCGCACGCAACGCAGTCACGTTGGTGAGCGTAATGATGAAGCCGCTCAGAAACTTGTGCCGCTGAAACAGAAATAACAGGTTGTCCGGATCGATCGCCTCAATGCCTTGTGCTATATCGTATTCCCGCCCGGCAGGCAGGGTATTGAGCGACTGGCCTATATTTTCGCCAACGGTGATGGTTAGATCCGCGAACACGTTATGCGTCGATGCAGGTTCTTCACCGACCCGGCTTAGTCCGGCAATATATTGTTTGGCATTCAAATTCATCAAGGTAATGACATGTATCCGATTAGTGACGAAAATCATATTCGGAAGCGCTTCAAATCCCTCAGAGATAAATTTGCGGAATTGTTCGGACTGCACATGCGCCGTATCGAGCGCCATCATGTAGCGCTTCAGTTCTCGCTGACTTTTGATGAGCGCCTGTTCACTCGCGAATATTTCTGTGTTGGTTTTCTCCGCCACATTCAATTCCGCGGCTAACTGGCCCAATAGTTTGTCGTGTTCGCCAGATAACTTAGAAATAGAATAAAACTGTTTCCAGTTATTGCGCAGAAAAATCACCTGACCAGCCAGCATCAGAACCAGCAATAGACTAAGAGGAGTGCTGGACGGCCGACTGCTACTCCATGTGACAAATATGGCTGCCGTCATCATCGGAAGAGCATAGGCCATGCATGCCGCCGGCATCATGTATAGGCTGGCGACGGCACTCATGCTCAAGTAGGCGCAACCACCGGCCAGATAGGCAAACGTTGCCTGATCCGTTCGGGGTAAATAAAAACATTCGAGCGCGGCCCAGGTTGTTCCAAGCAAACCGGAATACAGGGTGATGTTAATAATGCGACGTTTTGACACTGTCTTGGGAATACTTGCGTTACGCAGGCGTAACCAACTGCGAATCGCGGGCAACATCAAAAGCCACATCAATACAGGAAGGGTTGCCACTTCCACAAGAGACAAGTCAGGCGCCAATGCGATGCAGCCAATGATCGCAGCAATGCCATTGCCCAAGATCGCCATCGGCATTTTCTTAACGGTATTGACAGCCTGAGCGATACGCACCGCAGGGTCTTGGGGGACGCCGAAGATGTTGGCAAGACGGTCTATCACGGAACTCGACTTCATAGTGCTTTCGAACGAATGTGATTGCTAAACGGTAATGGTTGGTGGGCTTCCCCCGCCGGTACGGACACATCCATTAGGCGCTTAAAAGATTTTCAAATTGTACTGGGCTAAGGTGGTCGATAGTTGAATGTCTGCGTTTTGGATTGCAGAGCCTTTCGATATAATCAAAGACATCAGCACGCAAATCGTCGCGAGTGCGATATCGCCAGCGGCTCCGTCGTTCCTGGTCCGAATGAATCCGCTCATGCAGTACGAGCCAGAGACCGTCGAAATCATGTTGTGTTCAACAACGATGAAATTGAATTCCAAATTTCTCGACGAATACGTCAAATTCATCGGCGTGTTCCGGTAAAATTCACTTCCAGTTTTTGATCGTCCAAGATACTGCAGGGCGGTGCAAACGACCTCGCTTAGTCGGGCTGTCCTTTGCAAAATTTCCTTCCACACGCCCGAATGTTAAATCTTGTTAAATCGAGCTGCGTTCAAAGAAATATTATTGGTTTTTGCGTGTGATGCTCACTGCCTAGAACTAATGTTAAATAATGTTAACTACAGGCGATCGACGGCAAACAATTCAATAATGGTCAAATGATATCTCTGATTGGTATGAGGGCGCTGACTCAGAAAATGCATGGAATCTCTTTGAGCAACGTTCCCACCTGTGTTGTGGGCGTCAAGCGGTCCCTTTTTCCTCGGTACAATAGTTTCGGAACCTCATAATGCGCATTGCGATCCTTGATGATGATTTTGGCCAGGCAGAGTTTACGCAACAGCTGCTACTGGAAGAGGGACATCTTTGTTTTTGTTTTTCTCATGGGCGAGCGTTGCTTAAAAAATTGAAAACCGAGAGTTTTGATTTATTCGTATTGGACTGGAATCTTCCGGACATTTCGGGCCGGGAAATTCTGCAGTGGATTCGCACACAAGACACGAAACCAACACCGGTTATCTTTGTCTCCAGTCGGCGGTTCGAAGCAGATACTGTTTCCTGCCTGGATGCAGGCGCAGATGACTATTTGACTAAGCCGATTCGGCCATCTGAATTCAAATCACGTGTTGCAGCGTTGCTTCGTCGAACTTATCAAAGTAAGCTCAAAAATGATGGTGCCGAGATTTTTGGCATCTATGCATTCAATCATTACCACCAGACGGTAAGCCTGGGGAAAGAGGACGTGCAACTGACGAAAAAAGAATTCGAATTGGCATTGTTGTTCTTTCGCAATCTGGGGAGTCCTTTGTCACGACAGCATTTGCAGGATTCGGTCTGGAGCGGGGCTGGAGAATCCCTTACACGAACCTTGGATACCCATCTTTCCAGAATCCGTATGAAATTGAAGTTACGCCCAGAAAATGGCTACCGGCTGATCCCGGTTTACAGTTTCGGCTATCGGTTGGACCCCGTAGAGAACCGCTTGGATTTCGAGGAAGTCGGTCCCAGCATCTAGAACTCATTTCATAAATAGCCGACTGCGCGACACGCCTTGCACTACGCTCAAATAGCCTCATTCCCACAGTCGGCTATTTATGAAATGAGTTCTAGATGGTTTTACTTACCTTTAAGATTCTCCCGCTTTGTGCCGGCTTCCGGTTGATCTGCTCTCGCAGCGCAGTGTCACGTGAGATGGGGGTAACACTCCTGATCGTTGCGCAATAAAATTTACTTATGCAACGATCGAAATTCTTATCATTTTCAGTTCGTCTAAAAGACATTACTATCACGGACTTAGCTTGCTAGTACTCATATAAGCAGCAGGTGACATTCATTTTCGCAAGTCATCGCGAAAGGTTTGCATGTGTCTGAGCTGGTGTGGAGTGCAGTAAGGGAGGCAGGGGCGCGTTCGCGTTTCAGTCCATATGCCATTCGGCCGATCGTAGTGCCATCTTGCATTACGCATGTCCGGTCAGGTGCATAGATAAAAATTCTCGTGTGATATCACCACTTGAATGTATCCCAGATCTGGAAAGGATCAGGGAAATTTGCCTTTGCAATTTTCAAGGGCTGGCAGTGTAGAAGCTGTTCCCTGCATAGGCACAGAGTTCACAAGCATTTTCCAATTTCCGCTTCAATTCTTTCCACAGTAGCGCCGTAGATCGATGGCCAGTAGTTGACAGGCCTCTCGGATAGTTCGGGCATCGATGTACCCCTGACCACGCGCACTGTAACGCGATGTGGTTGCCTTCAATTGTCAATTTTTGTCAAATATGATTTCCGAATCGGATTTGGCCGGATCATCGCCATTGTCTGTGTTCTCCGGCCTTTAAGTAGCGTAGTGCGCACAGCGTACAAAAAATCGCACTTGGACCTCGTAAATCGGCCGACAAAGTGAGCGATTCAACTTCAAATTCGTTCTCTTGAAGTCGCATTTTTTGAGTCAACGAATTTTTTTTATTCATAACATCGGTGTGTCTGGGGCTTATTCAGGCATTCCCTGTATTTATTAACAGCGGAGCTTCTCATGCTAACCCACCCTTCGTCGGCCCGTCCTACGCTTCAGGTAGTCGCACCATCTACACAAACAGTTTTGCCACACGGCAGCCGTGTTTCCCTGCTGGTGATGAGCCTGATGCTGGCCTTTCCCGGCACCAGCCATGCAGGTGGCGCTGCGTCAGTGAACGGCCCATCCGTTACGGCAGGCCAAGGTGCTGGCGCTGGCGCCGGCTACGATGGCGCCGGTAATTTCACTACCGCCGGTGCAAAGAATGTCAGCGGCACCGCCCTTGGTGGCAGTGCAGGTGGCGGTGCGGGCGTCACCAACGCCGCAGGCGCCAGCGGTGGCGGCATAGGGAGTCCCCAAAGCTCGCCAGGCGGTCTGACATCTACGGTGACTGGCGGCGCCGGTGGCGCCGCCACCAGTTCCACTGGCGCCGGTGGCGGTGGCGACGGTGCGGTTCTGACAAGCGGTGGCATCGTCAACGTCGCCGTTACCGGTGGTGTTGGTGGTGCCAGTGCCGGCTTTTCTGGTGGCGGTGGCGGTGGCGCCGGCATTGTCTATACAGCAGCGAATGCATTGACGATCGGGAGCGCCGTGACTGGCGGCGACGGCGGCGGCGGGGCCTCTCGTAGCGGCGGCGGCGGTGGCAGCGGTGTTTGGGTAATCTCGAACGGCGCCGTAAACGTAACGACTGGAACCGTCACGGGCGGCAAGGGCGGCAGCGCCGTTGCCGGCTACACCGATGGACAAGGTGGTGCTGGCGTCGTTTTCAGCGCTACCGGTGGTCAACTGGAAGTCGGCGGACAGGTTCGCGGCGGCGTGTCTGGCGGCAGCGGTACAGGGGGCGCCGGCGTCAACATCATTTCCGGCGGTGTCATGGTGACGGTCGATAGCGGTGCGGTCATTGCCGGGGGCGCAGGAGGAAGCGTAAGCGGTGCGGCGGTGACATTGTTCTATGGCGTGGGCGGCGCCGGCAGCGGGGGCGCCGCAGGCGGGAATGCGAATGCTCAGACTGGCACCGGCGGCGTCGGTATTGTTGCTGCAGGCGGCAACAATACCATCGTCACCAGCGGGGCCATCAATGGTGCAACCGGCCTTGCCGGTCAAGCCAACGCCATCACCTTTGGCGGCGGCTTCAACACCCTGGAACTGCGGGCGGGCTACAGCTTTACTGGCAATGTCGTCAACAGCGTCAGCCTAGCCAATACGCTGGTGCTGGGTGGCGCGACAAACGCCAGCTTCAATGGCTCGTCCCTGGTAGCCACCGCATCCGCCAGCAGTCCGACCACCCAGTACTCAGGTTTCAACATACTGAGCAAAACCGGCACCAGCACGTGGACCTTGACGGGCACCAATTCAATAACCGGCGCCACCAACGTCGCGCAAGGAACGCTACAGGCCGGCAACGCCAATGCATTTTCTGCCAGCTCTGCGGTGTCGGTTGCCGCCAATGCGACGCTGGATTTAAACAACTTCAACCAGGCCATTGCCTCGCTGGCCGGGACAGGTAACGTCACGCTGGGCACTGCGACATTGACCACTGGCGGCGCCAACGCCAACACCACCTTTGACGGCGTTATTTCCGGTACGGGCGGCGGCCTGACCAAGACCGGCACCGGCACTTTTATCCTTACCGGCGCCAATAGCTACAGCGGAAACACGACGATTTCCTCAGGTGTTTTGCAGGTGGGCGCTGGCGGCGCCAGCGGTTCGCTGGGTACCGGCGCGGTGATCGATAATGCCGCACTGGTGTTCAATCGCAGCGATGCCGCGACTGTTGCCAACGTCATCAGCGGCTCCGGTAGCGTCGCGCAGAACGGCAGCGGCAATCTCATCCTCACCGGCGCCAATAGCTACAGCGGAAACACGACGATTTCCTCAGGTGTTTTGCAGGTGGGCGCTGGCGGCGCCAGCGGTTCGCTGGGTACCGGCGCGGTGATCGATAATGCCGCACTGGTGTTCAATCGCAGCGATGCGCCGACTGTTGCCAATGTCATCAGCGGCTCCGGTAGCGTCGCGCAGAACGGCGGCGGCAATCTTATCTTCACGGGCGCCAATAGCTACAGCGGAAATACGACGATTTCCTCAGGTGTTTTGCAGGTGGGCGCTGGCGGCGCCAGCGGTTCGCTGGGTACCGGCGCGGTGATCGATAATGCCGCACTGGTGTTCAATCGCAGCGATGCCGCGACTGTTGCCAACGTCATCAGCGGCTCCGGTAGCGTCGCGCAGAACGGCAGCGGCAATCTCATCCTCACCGGCGCCAATAGCTACAGCGGAAACACGACGATTTCCTCAGGTGTTTTGCAGGTGGGCGCTGGCGGCGCCAGCGGTTCGCTGGGTACCGGCGCGGTGATCGATAATGCCGCACTGGTGTTCAATCGCAGCGATGCGCCGACCGTTGCCAATGTCATCAGCGGCTCCGGCAGCGTCGCGCAGAACGGCAGCGGCAATCTCATCCTCACGGGCGCCAACCTGTATACCGGACCGACCGCCATCAACAGCGGCACGCTGTCGGTAAATGGGTCGATTGTGAGCGATACCACGATCAACAACGGCGGCACGCTGGGCGGCAATGGCACGGTCGGTAATGTGAATGTCGCCGGCGGCGGCGTGCTGGCGCCGGGAAATTCCATCGGCACTTTGCATGCCAACGGCAATCTGACCTTCAACCCCGGAGCGATCTATCGGGTCCAGGTCGATGCCGCAGGCAATGCCGATCGCACCGATGTGACTGGCAACGCGGCGCTGGCGGGAACGGTCGACGTGCAGGCCGGCGCGGGAAGTTATACGGCCAATACCAGCTACACCATCCTGACCAACACCGGCACGCAATCCGGCGCCTTTAGCGGCGTTACCAGCAATCTCGCCTTCCTGACGCCGACGCTGTCGTATCAGCCGAATGCCGTATTGCTCAATCTGGGGCGCAACAACATCAGTTTTGCCGATGTCGCCGCCACCAATAACCAGAGAGGCGTCGCGACTGCCTTGCAGAATGCGGTCACCGGTGCTACCGGCGATATCGGTACGGTGGTCAATGCCGTCACCAATCTGTCTGCCGATCAGGCCCGTGCCGCATTCGACGCCATGGGCGGGGCCGGCTTGACTTCCATGCGGCGCGCCAACCTGTCCTTTGTCAATGGTTTCGACAATCAGGTGCGCGCACGGTTGAATGTCGTCGGCGCATCTGCGGATGGTCAGCAGGCCGCCTTCGACACGCCGGTGCTGCTGGCAGTCAACGATCACGTATCGGACCTGATGCCGATGCTGGCGCAGCCATCGTTCTCGCTGGATGGCGGTGTGCCGAGTGCTGTACCCAGCGTTGCGCCGGCATCCAATCGCGGCTTCTGGTTGCGTGGCTATGGCAGTGATCAATCGACCGCTGGCGATGCCAATGCCGCCGGATCGCGGCAGAAAGATGTCGGCATCAGTGCGGGCTTTGACGCCAGGGTCGATGACAATGTGGTGGTCGGCATTGCGCTCACGCATGACCATGCCGACGTCGACGCTGCCAATCAAAACGGCAATTCGAACGGCAACGCCGTGGCGCTCTACGGTAGCTATGCAAGCGGCCCCTGGAATGTCAACGGCGTTTTCAGTTATGCGCACAACAGCAACGGCACGCAGCGCCGCATCGCTTTCGGCAGCATCGACCGCGCGGCCGTGGCCGATTTTGGCAGCCGCACTGTGTCGCTGTATGGCGATGTGACCTACGATGTACCGTTGGCCGGTTGGACTTTGCAGCCACTGGCAGGCCTGTCGTTGAGTAGCAATCGCACCGCCGGGTATAGCGAAACCGGCGCCGGCGCCTTGAATTTGCAAGTCGCCGGCCAGACCGTCCAGTCGACCAAATCGCTGTTCGGCGCGAAGGCACTGATCAATGTCAGCAAGGTGCAATTGCAGCCTCGCCTGATCTGGGCGCATGAGTTCAGCAACGTCGACAGCGCCGCCATGACGGCGCAATTGCAAGGCGCGCCAACACCGTTTGCGATCAATGGCGTCGACGTGCCGCGTGATTCGCTGATTGCGGGGTTGACGGTTTCCGGCCAGGCCAGCGAGCGGATATCGGTGTTTGCAGATGTGCAGGAGGAGTTGAATTCCTCCCAGAACAAGCTCGGGTTATTGCTGGGCTTGCGCGCGAGCTGGTGATGGCGGAAGGTAGGAACCCGTGCACACTGGCCGCGTATGCTCATCCCGTGAGGCAGCACGCGGCCGGGAACGGCGTAGCGTAACGGATAATATTTTCTGATGGCGCGCTCGGAATTTTTATAATTTTCCATTCGCCTCAAAAAAATTATCAACGCGACATCGGTTCTTTAGTGCTCATGTGAACGGCAGACGACATCAATTTTCGCAAACCGTGGCGAGAGATTTGAATGTGCCTGAGTTTGTGTGGAGCGCCGCAAGGGAGGGGAGGGGCGAGTTCGCGTTTCAGCCCATATGCCATTCGACCGATCGCAATGCCATCTTGTTTTGAGCTGTCTGATAGGTCTGACATTGCTCACCGACTCGTTGCAAAAATTACAGAAACTGCTCCCGTTAATCCGGGAGGTGGGCGGGTAGTCGCACGACGTTTTCGGTAATTCGGATGCATCGTTTCGGTGTCGTGAGGCCATTGAGGTCAGGCAGTGAGTATTTATTTATTCTGATGTGGGAATTGAATGTGTGTAGGGGCGCTAATCCGGCCGACTATTTCGCATGTTTTCCTTTCTGTCGTAAATATTTTTTTAGGTAAAAAAATGAATCCGATCGAATCCAGCATCCCCGCGCAATTGTCGTCACACACTGTTATTAGCGGCGACGACCTGCTCATCTACATCAGCAATCAGTCGGATTTATTCGCCGCATACGGTGAGGAATCTGTCCGGAAGGCGATTTGCAACGCCTTGCTGCATCGTCTTGAGATGCTTGGGATATCGACGAATCACGTCTCGTTTGTCGTTTCGTCTGTCGGTGAATATGTCGCCGTGAGCCTATCCGAAGTGGAGCACGCCGACCCGGTGAGCGACGACCTGTTTCTGGAGCGAGTCAAGGCTGCATTATCTCGACTGCCGATCGCGTGCGGACAAAGCATGGCCTTCATGAACGTCTTTGTGACACTGGGCGCTGTAGGGAAATTCCGTAAGCAACTGTTTGGCGATTCTCGAGACGGCCTGCAGCCATGGAGCGTTACCCAGGCCAGTCTTGAATCGATGTTGAGAAAGCATGTCGCCTATCGTGACGATATGGACACGGCGGTGAATTTCTTCGAGCAGATTCACGCAGGTACCATCGTATTGGCATTCCAGCCGGTGGTGATGGCGGATCACGGCCGGGAAAACATTTACAGCGAATGCTTGCTGCGGCGTCTTGCTGCTGGCGACGGCAGGTTGGAATCGTGCGAGATGGAAATCCAGGCGCTGGAGCGGTTGGGCCTGATCGACAGGCTTGATCGCAGTATTCTGTGGGCCATGATCGAAACGCTGGAAGATAATCCGGAGGTCCGGTTGGGGTGCAACATCTCTGCGTTGTCATTGAGACATGACGGTTGGTGGCGAATGTTGCAGAAATATCTGGCGGAGAACCCGGACGTGGCGACACGCCTGACGCTGGAGATCACCGAAACTAGCGCGATTTCGCAGTCCGACGAGGCGGCCAATCTTTTGCTTTCGTTGCGCCTGATGGGGTGCAGGATCGGGCTGGATGATATGGGGGCGGGCTATAGCACCGTGAATTTCCTTGTCAAGATGCGGCCGGGCATCGTCAAGATCGATAGCACCTTCGTGACGCATGCACATAGACTGACGCAACCGCCAGATCTGCTGCGTCATCTCATTGCCATGTGCACCGAATTGAGTTCATGTGTGGTTGTCGAAGGCATCGAATCCGAAGAGGAACTATTGGTGGCCGTGAATGCGGGCGCGCATGGCGTGCAGGGTTATCTCATCGAACGGCCTACCATCTTGCCCGGCTGGCTGAAAAAGCCTGTGTCGGTCCAAGACGCTTTCGCACTCGGCCATCGATGCATGGTGACAAGCGAAAGTCTTCCGGCGCAGTCGCATTGGTGGGCGAAGGACGGCTCGTAATGGACGAGATGCATATCCAACCCCGCGTATTGATCTTGTCGCCGGATTCCACTATTCGGAAAGAAGTGAATTTCGACCATGAAATGATCGATGCGCTCGCACAGGCCGGATTCTGGCTGCGACTATGCACCGAGATGGACGAAGCACTTGCGATACTCGGGGAGGACAACAATTATATTGTCGTGATCGATCATAGCAAGAATAGCGAAGCCGACCGATTCATGTCGACATCCGGCATTCGCGCCAAGTTTCGAGGTGGGATCGTCCTCTTCGTGGGGGCATCAAGCGACGATCGGCGGCGTGGTCTAGACAGTGGCGCCGACGTCGTTATCTCGCCGCCAAAACGAACTGCGGAGTTGATTGCTTACCTGTATTCGTTGCATAGGCGCGTGACGATTCTGTCCTCGATGTCGAGGCCTGCAGCAACATCGATAAAAAATTGATGGGACGATGTTCCTTTGCTCGCAGAATTGACCTTATCTAACTGATCCGCTTTCCATTGCTGAGCGAAGGCAGCAACGCGATCATAAGAGTCTTCAAATCCCCGCACACATAGACCTGTGTGCATCTGCTTGAGACTTAATTTTGCTTCCTAGCTTTGGTGGACTCCATTTTAAGCCATGCGGATAGCTTGAATGCGTATAGATCCAAAGCACTGGGTGAACGGCGGCCCACAGGCTGAGAGTGAAGGAAAATTCGTTTCTGAAAGCTTGCATATTGCGATGCCAGTTATTCTTGAAGCGGCGGAGATGTACGTAACGCCGCAATTGCAAGGTCTGAGATTTTCTTATTGGGCTTTAATGGATATGAACGATAAAAAGCCACGAGTAGTGGCGAAAGCTCTATTTTTTGTCGGACTGACTATTATGTATGTCTCCGCCAAATATATAGAGAATAGCTATCTAAACCGCCCCGGGAATCGCGGAGGTTAGCAGCCATCACATTTTCTACCCCACCTGTACAACCGAAAGCTGTTGATGTGCTTGTGTGATGGCTGATCGGTTTTGCGGCAGTTAGGATTCCGCATATCCCCCTCGGGCTTCGTAATTATTAGTTTTCGCAAAATCGACCATCTGTAATATTTCGACCAGCGGCGGTCTCGCAAACGGCATGGATTGAATGGAAGCGAAGTAAGCGTTGCGAGATGGTTTGATCAGGAACAACGCTGGCTCCGAGAATACGGTGGGCTCTTCTAAACCAACCGAGGTTTCCCCACGATGAGAGGAGAGATATAAATGCCAGCTCTGGGCACTTTCTACTGTCAATCCGTGCCCGATATGCAAGTTTTCAGATTCAATAGTGTTCTGCATCAAGCCCGCCCGCTCCTCAGTGTCCATACTGATCGCAATAACCTTCACACCTCGCTCAGAAAAATCTGGGACGAGTGTCGCCAACGAAAGCAAATAGCGCCTGCAGATAGCGCAATGCACTCCTCGATAGAAACAGACTAATGTCATGAACGAAGAGTCTTGTAAGTTCAGATCAAAAATCTGATGTGACATGGTATTGACGCGAAGTTCGGGCGTTTGCTGGCCAGGGATAATCATTTGCGGCTCCTATCTGAGTATTGGATGAAGGAGAGATTGTTTCATCGTTTAGAATATGAAACGTCCATTTGTCATGATTAAAAGTCTTATGAAAACATCAAAAAGAGACCGTCTTGCTGCATTCATTGACGCATTTCCATTGTCTGTGTCTGTGGCAAAATCATTCAAAATCGACGCCATGCCTAACTTGCTGCTAGAGGCACCCGGTATGGGAGAAGGATTTCGCAAATGCGTTTTTACGCGCGTGGGGGAGCCTTACCTTCTGATCCTGGAGGGAAAGTAATTGCAGCAACAATAGACTTCGGTGGTAGTTCAAATCCATTAATCAACGCACTGCCAGAGTGCCTTACATTCAATCTGAATGCAGAGCCAGTTATGCTCGGTTTAACGGAGGCTCATGAAATCGAAGTTGAAAGGGGCCAGTGCGGAAGTCATGTCATCATCAACCGTCTCGTTGAGGTGATAACGTTAATCATTTTACGCCGGACGATCGGTCGTCATGCAGGAGGTTCCGGCCTGTTGGCGGGGCTGGCTCATCCAAGACTGCATCATGCACTCGTCGCGGTGCACGATGCGCCAGCCGCACTACGGGATATTGATAAAATGGCTGACGCAGCGGGGATGTCGCGGAGTTACTTCATCGCGCAATTTCGCGCTGTCATAGGTGAGACACCCGGCGCATATGTAACCCGTTGGAGAATCGCGCTAGGGCATCGATGGCTCACGAGAGGAGAGTCTGTCAAATTGGTGGCTCGACGCGTCGGCTTTGGCAGCGCAGCGGCATTTTCAAGAGCGTTTACCAGACAATTCGGATATGCACCGGTCTCAGTGGCAACAACCTAATGTAGACGACGAAGATGTAGACGCAATATCCGCCGCCTGGCTTCGAGTACATTGACATCTACTAACGATTCACGGAGGCTATTCAGTACCAGCTTGCCCGTGTTAAATCCTTATTATGCGCGGCTTGGCGCCTGCCGAAATGGGGCAGTGGCATGAAACTTGACCCATGTAGCTCAATGGTAGAGCAGAAGCTTTTCAAGCCCTACCGCGAGTCAAAACCACACTGTTCATGCGGCTCTCCGCCGCATTGATATGACATGGATTAAAAGCTCCACACTAATCAACGCGTTAGCGGCCGTCACATTTTCTACCCCACCTGTGGAGACCTTTGCCAAAGATGCTCACTCGGCCTCTGCTGACCGATAGCAAAGGCTGGAATCCGCGTTTATCTGCAAGGTAGATAAATACCTCCCATCACACTTTCCCTTGCCAATCAATTACACCCCTAGGTCATCCAGGATCTTACCGAAACTGGCATAGAGCACGGCAACGAGTGAGCGCGATGATCCTGCTTGATGCTCTATGCTGGGCATCGATTTATTCAACAACGCCTCTTTGTATTTAAAAAAATAAGTAAAATGAGCGATGAGAAAAATATCGGTTCTAATATCAAGAATCTTAATTGTTGGCGTGATTATCTTGTCCATGTCCGCTGAAGCGCACTCATGCGATAGTTTGGTCGGTAGCTATGCTGTGCACAAGGGAGAAGTTGCACGGATCTGGATCGAGCATCAGGGGCAGGGTTACGTCTTGTCCACGTACAACCCGGAGCAAAAGATCTGGACTGCTTATCAGCGATTGCTCGCCCCTCTGACTCACGACCAACTTAGCCAGATTCCGGTGCAAACGGATGCCCAATCCTGTGGGCTGGCGGGTGAAGGCATATTTTTTGCCAAAACCTTTGTTGCTGCAAAGTTCTCAGGTATGCAAACGAGCCAAAATTTCGCTGCGCCTGTACTCACAAGCAAGACTGGCATCGTTCTGGTTTCATTGGACGGATTTGCCTCGGGAGGGATGGATTTGTTCCGTGTAGAGAAGGCGACAATGCCACCCGCACCGACAGAAACCCAACCTGAGCAAACTGGATACTGTCCCGACGACAGGCCTGCGGATATGAGCCAGTCAACATTCAATGCGTTGCCGCCTGAGATTAAGCGACAAAGGAGGGAGCGTTCACCCCAGGACTTCCAGCGTGACGTGATGTGTGGTCAGTATCTGAATGGATTGATGTCTGGCACCGAAAATCCGACCCCGGCCAGTGACGCTGTTACACGCGCTGCGGTACTACAGAACGTCCGTGTCTTGCTGGCGGCGAGCTCTGTGCCGCGTACCAGCGAGGGGAAATTGGCATGGTGGGCGGCATCCGGATATTTGTTGGCAGGCAACGAGTCGCCAATGTTCTCGGACCAACCTCCGCCCACAATGCAGCAAGACTATTACGCACTCTTTGCCCAGGAGATTTTGCCGCGTCTTGCCAGCAACAGACCCGATCCGACAGACTATGAGCACATACTGTTTCTGGCACAGCACGCGGTCAACTTACCTGAAGAATCCGCATTGCGCACGCTGGATCTGATCAAGTCCATGCAAGCACTTGGTGACTTGGAAAAATTTCACAAGGATCTGGCGGTTGAAGTACTTGGCAAAGTCCGTGTGGGTGCACTTCCGATATCGGTATTCAACTGGTTTGTGCGAGGAAAGCCGATGATTGATGCAATTGATGCATCCAGTACGCTTGATCACGTGATCGCCCGCGATGATGTTATTGGCGTCAACCGCCTGCTTGCGGCAGGAGTCAGCCCGCTCAATCGCTGGGCTGCACCTGATATTTTCGAGCAGTCAGCCGCAGCCAAAGCGTACAAATCTACGTTGGTCGAGTATGTTAAAAGCGGTAAAGGTAAGTTGCTGGCTGACGTGGCGGATGATTTGTTGCGGCGTGCACTCGATAACTGCGGTGCCAATGGCAATGAGGATGTCTCTTTGGCTCTCTCGTTGGGCGCTAGCCCGACGCGCTTTTTTCTACACCCAAATACTCCGCAAAATGTAATCGCTGCAAGATTGCTCTACTGTCCTGCCGTGTTCACGCCATTGTTGAAGGCAGGATTACAGCTTAATCTGCGCTACCCATTGTCGACCGGGCGCGACGCGGAAATGGACACACCACTGAGTGGCTATTTGAGGATGCGAGATCCGTACGGACGTATACTGACGTCAGCAGAAGCGGTGCGCTTGATGCTAACCAACTACAACAATGTCAATGCACAGGTAGTGTCTCGGAATGGGTTTAGCAGTTCGCTACTAAATTATGGCATTGACACCGGCAACGTGGATATCGTCAAAACGATGCTTCATTTCGGCGTCGATCCGCAAGCAAAAGACAGTAATGGATTTCCCGCCTGGCTGAGAGTCCTTGATGGCGACAAAGCAGATATTCTGACCCAGATCATTCAAGTCAAACCAGATATTGACTTGAACACATCACCCGACAAACGGGTTTCACCGCTAGGTTATGCCGAGTGTCTGGATGCTCCTCGCGTTGCATTGATATTACGCCAACACGGAGCACAGGAAACGGGTACGGCATTTTGCCGGCGAGCCAATAAGGCAAACGTGATTGCTCCGCAGTAGCGTAGTGAAGTTGGGCGGTGTCAGGATTTATACACGCTGAGTCGACCAACAATCCAAGTATCAACACCTGTATCAGGTGTACCTGCGCTCTGAAACTGTAGAGCCAGCCTATGTTCCTTTGCTCGCCGAATTGACCTACCTAAATTGAGCCACCTTCCACTGCCTAGCGAAGGCAGCAACGCGATCATACGAACCTTCAAAACCCAACGAACATAGATCTGCATGCAACTGTCGCAGACTGCGCCGTTATTTCCGGAATTTACTGGATTCTGTTTTAAGCCAAGCGGATAACTTAGGGCGTATCCGTCCAGCGCGCTTGGGGTATTGCGTTCTGCATAGACAGGTTCTACCGCTTCAGAGCGTAGATAGCGTCTGACTGTGTTTCTCGAAATGCCGAGTCGTCTGGATATTTCTCTTAGAGAGACCTGATCGCGAAAGTGCCAGCGTCGAAAATGGGCTATTCAGTGTAATTGTGTACGTCGAAGACAAGCCGGTTGGAATTGGGCGAGTAGTTGGTGACGGTGGGTGCTTCTTTGAGATAGTGGATATTGCTGTCCTGCCGGATCATCAAAAAAAGGGACTCGATCGGATGATCATGGAGCGTCTAATGGCATTTATCAATGACACCGCACCAGCAACGGCATATGTCAGCCTGATGGCTGATCACGGAAAGCCTGAATTTTATAAACGATACGGCTTTGAGGTTTCAATGCCGCCTCAGAAGGCTGGAATGTTTTTTGCGAATCACCTAGTCCGCGTCCGGCCAGAAGCAGACTTTACTGTTTAACAGCATGAGATACGAAGATGGGTTACTTAAGATTATTGCGACGTCGGGGCGAGAGGCTATATACAGCTAGTGAGCAAAGCGAACTATTGCTATTGCTCACTGATTCTGCTGGGGTTCCGGATGCGAAGATAGATGGTATATATCCTAAGGGTGGCTATCGTTGCGATAGATCACCGCACGCCTGCTTACTACTTGTGGCGCTGGGCACGCCGAACACTATTCTCATCATAGAAGCAACCGACGTCATAGTTGACCGCATTGTTCTCGGTTGAAATCACCTGGATCGTTCGTTCGCCATCCTCACGTCGATAGTCAAAATACTGATCGTTCGGTGCGCTTTCCTTGAGATCCAAGGCCTTAACTATTTGTTGGATATCGACACGCGGCTTGGCTGATTCGATCAGCAAATAAAAAGTAAGGCGGTCCGACATTACGACGACATTCGACTTCACATTGCCGATTGTGATAGCGGGATCGACTTTCCATGCCAGTCCGCCCCAGCCAGCGTTTTTCTCATCGGGCGGAAGCGTGATCTGGTGCTTGTCGACCAAATTATCGAACTGCACCACCTCGTTGACGGTTGCTTTACATCGCACGAGATTTTCCAGCATGGCGCGTTGATTGCTAACAGGTGCACTGATGGCTGGCATGGAGACAACAGGTGCCAGTAGCGCCACAGCCAAAATCCAATTTTTCTGCATGATTTCCTTGTTTGATCAGAATGAACATTGTTCCAACGACATGTAGCTGCTGCCCATGGTAAAACCCACTTTGCAGGTTGCCTCGAACTTGGCGCCCACAGACAAGCGGCGCAATTTCTCATCTTCCTTGTCATGATCCCCTGCAATAAGGGCCAACTCCTGAGGCAATTTTTTGGTGCCCACGCTGACCACCGGCTCGCCGTACAAATTCGTACTCTGCTGGACTACGACACCAGAGAACCTCACTCTTTTCTGAAATTCCGGCATCTGGTCGGCTGAACGCCCCGACTTGAGGTAGCTTTGATAGAGCTTACCCAAATCCACGGCTATCGCCTTCTCCGCTGCCAGGGCGCTGTACGAAAGCGCCATCCCCAAAACCATAACCATCCCTGTTATTCTTTTCAAGATCGTTCTCCAATTAAAATTGTTACCTTGCGTCTTTAAATGCAACAGCGCAATTTCTCACGCCTTTGCTGATGATCCGATTCACTCTGCTCTTGTCGCCAATGCTTGGGAGTCAAGCCGCTCACTCAGTATCGATCTGGTTTCGTCACGGTCCTCTGCATGTAAAATTATTGAACTACTGCCTTCGTCGCGGCTTGCCCCCTAAATCCTAATGCCATGCCTTTCCTCGACTATTAGTATCGTTATCGTTCTACTTCATCCAGATGGCACCACTTGATGCGGCGACGTTATGAAGACGCCAATACATCAAGCAACTCTGGACGGAAAAATATTTTATATATGATCAAGGCTGTTCGCTTCTGAATTCACGAATTCATAAAACTTAACAATTGCTTTGGCTTACGGGGCGCTGGACATGTTCATGTCGGTCAACCGAGATGTTGGACGGCACAAAAAGTAACAATTCGAGAAGGAGGCGATAGCAAAATCGAACATAGCCAGACCATGAAGCATGTTATCGGCCAATGGAAATAGACCGAATGACCTTCGTGTATAGGGTGGCTACATTAAGATGCGAATGGGGGGCGGATGTTGATGCAAATATGCAAAAGTCAATTCAGCGCCTTGATATTGGGGTATTTCCTTGGCACGGGTCTGTCGAATTGTCGATACTCGACGATACTTGTAACGCCAAAGATATCGCAGGATTGTTGATTTTCTCGCAGAATTGACCCTCTCCAATTGATCCACCTTCCAGCGTCTGGCGAAGGCTGCGACCCGATCGTACGACCCCTCATAACCCAACGCGCGCAGCTCCAAATGGCACTGTTTCAACGTACGGCGTTGCTTGCGTGACTTGGCAGCTTCGGTCTTTAACCAGGCCGAAAGTTTGAGTGTGTACTTGTCGAGAGAGCTTCGGGGACGCCTGTCTGCATAGGCCGGCTCAATGGTTTCAGCGCGAATGTATCGCCTGACGGTGTTTCGTGAGATGCCTAAACGCCTGGCGATCTCTCGCCATGGGACCTGGTCACGAAGGTGCCAGCGTCGAATAATGCCTAGTAATGCCACGTCGATCACTCCGATCTCCTGCTTATGGTCATAAGCAGAATTGTGTTCTTGAGTAACACGGGCGGTGATCTCGACGGCCTGGATGGCAAGTTCTTTTCGGTCGTCGACGTACTATCCGACTATGCAGCAACTCTTAACGCTCTCCTTACTTATTTCGAATGAGTTTCCCCTGCTCAAAGATGTTCCCATCTTCATAGTAGTAATTCGTTTTTTGTCCTTGAAGATTTGTCATTGTTAATGTAATTTTCTTATCCACGATTACGATGGCGGGGCTGTCATCGCATGTGCCAAAGGACGGGGATACTTTGATATCTGCTTTGCCGATTAAGGTGATGAAGAAATACATTTGACACGCGGCGCTCTGCGTATCTGTGGCGAGAATTACCTCTCTATCACTAAAGTCATATTTTCTCTTAAATCCCAGTGACATCGATTGAGAACCATCTCTTATTTTTTTACCGTCGAGATATAAATCGTATGTTCCCATTTCACCTGTTAACGACAGCACGCCTGCTCGCGTATCTAGGATTTTATCTTCCTGAATTTCTGAGCTTGCGATTGACGGCGGCGAGCTGTCTTCTTTGAACGGGGTTGAGTCAATTTTCTCATTGATGACATAGGGCGCGGATGCTGTAGCGACAGCTTGAGTAGCCGTCGTATTGGTCCGAGGCGTAATCGCCGCTATGTAAACAAAGCTGCCGATGACAACCAGGGGAATCATCACGATAAGAAATTTCAGCTCTTTTCTTATTTCACGCATCGAGAAGCTTTTCGATCGCGTTTCCTTTCGTATGCTTTCAACCCCGGATTCCCGCGTCTTCGACTTAAGCAGGGACAAACTCCAATACGACTCCGCTATCGCAGCGTCATCCTGTAAAGGGCATTCGTAGCCTCTGCGAAATAATGAGCGGGCGGTTCTTCTGTTTCCCCATAATGCATAACCTGCTATAAAAAGCCCATAGGCGAACCAGAGGAGGAGGCCGACCATATACGTATCGTCTGAAGTGTAGTCTTCGGCTGCGGGATACAGATCAATGACCGCCAACCAAATAACCGTCGTTTGGCGTAAATAAGTTTGTGCCACGATATACGCCACGACAATGGCGGCTTGGATAAATAAGCGACGGTGCAAGAATGCCAGTAATCCGATCCATGGGAACACGAGCGCAAACCAAAATGACCAGGCGGTTCCAGTCCTGAGCGTGATGACAGATTCATTCTTCTTGAAGACAACGTTCATATTCACATCCTTTGAATTCAACAAAAATCCAAGTCGAGGGTGTTGACGTACTCGTGACTCTCTTAAATTGATCTAGCTTTTGAGCGAACCTAATAAAGCCGAGAGGCACTCCGATCAACAATCAAATTTAAGATTAAGTGTTCCTTTGCTCGCAGCATTGACCCTATCTAACTGATCCACTTTCCATTGCCGGGCGAACGCGGCAACGCGATCATAAGAGCCTTCAAATCCCAACACACACAAGTCTGCGTGCATCTGCTTGAGACTGCGCTTTTGCTTTCGAGATTTGGTGGATTCGGTTTTAAGCCATGCGGATAATTTGAATGTGTACACATCCAGAGCACTGGCTGAACGCCGGTCAGCGTAGGCTGGCTCTACAGTTTCAGAGCGCAGGTAACGTCTAACGGTGTTCCTGGAGATGCCAAGTCGCTTGGCGATCTCCCTTAGCGATATCTGGTCACGTAAGTGCCAGCGCCGAATAATTCCTAGTAATGCCACGTCGATCACTCCAATCTCCTACCTGATTGCTTAGGTAGGATTGTGTCTCAAACGTGGGTCAATTTTCGATGCAAAATTCCCAGCAAATGGAGTGAACCCCTCGGGCTGGACCAAGGCCAGTCGATGAAGTGATACGCTTGTCGAGCCTTCTCAAGAGGAGCGACACCATGGCAGCACGAGGACCATATCGACGACACAGTCTGCAGTTTAAGATGCAGATCTGCAGTGACGTTCGCAGCGGCAAACTTGGGCGGCGAGAGGCGCTCAAGACCCACAACTTGTCGGCCAATCTCATGCAGATGTGGCTAGGACAGTTTGATCGCGGTGAGCTGGATCGGGAAGATGCTGCCGCATCAACGGTTGCAGAGTATGAAGCGCACATTGCTGCTTTGGAGCGGAAGGTCGGCCAGCTCACGATGGAGCTCGATCTCCTTAAAAAAACACCACGGCTACAACTCGTCAGCAACAACGAGAACTCATCGATCATCAGCGGCCCCAGGCCTGCTCTATCCGACGAGGGTGCCAAATGATCGATCTGCCACGAAGCACTTATTACTATCAGCCAACGCAGGCATGTAAGCAGCTAAACGATCTCGAACTGGCAGAGTTGATTGGCGATATCCATGATGTGTTTCCCGGTTACGGCTATCGGCGCATCACCCTCGAGCTCAAGGCACGGGGCCACGTCATTAATCACAAGCGTGTAGCCAGAGTCATGCGGGAGAACGATCTGCATGCGCATCACCGGCGCAGGTTCAAGCCTGTTGCAGGCTCTGAGAGCAATCTCGCGGTATTCCCTAACCGTTATCGCAATATCATCCCTGCGGAGCCCGATCGCGTCTGGGTGGCCGATATTACCTACATCCGTATCGCTTCTGGCTTTATCTATCTGGCAGTCGTTCTGGACGCCTGCAGTCGCAAGGTGATCGGCTACGCCATATCTAAACGCATAGACACTCCTCTGGCCCTGGCTGCGCTGACGACAGCCTACAATGGCCGTAAACCGCCGCCTGGTACATGCATTCATCACACGGATCGTGGATGCCAATACGCTAGCGCCTTGTATCGGGAGGCGCTGGAACAGTTCGGTTTGCTTGGTTCGATGAGCGCGCCGGCAAATCCTTACCAGAATGCACAGGCCGAAAGCTTCATGAAGACGCTCAAGGTCGAAGAGGTCTATCTGGCAGGTTATGAGAAATTTAGCGATGTGGCAGCCAGGCTGCCGTACTTCATCGAAGAGATTTACAACGAACGGCGCATGCACTCGGCGCTGGGGTATCAGACACCTAACCAATTCGAAGCACAACACGCTCGGCAAGCGGCTTAGTTTCTTGATCAACCTTGGTCCAGCCCGAGGGGTTCACTCCAAAAGTGGGTCAGTTTTCGATGCAAATCTACACGGCTTACGCACGTGGTGATCTTTTTATGAAACGGGCGACGATGATGCAGGAATGGGCAGATTTCGTTTGTTAATCTGCCCATTGTGATGTTACCTCTGTCCGCTCTGGTTAACGCTTGAATATAGATGTGTCGTGCGGATCGTGAGAGGATGAATTTTCGATTTTCCTGTTCGCATTGCATTGTCGACTAGTCGAGCGTTTCCTTTGACCAAGAGACTCAGGATTACAGATTCGAAATTTACGCTCCTGAAGAGGGTCAAACCCAATCGCTTGGAATCAGGCCGTCGGATCTATTTTTCCAGGCGGCGACTTCATGAGTGTTTGGAACTTTTCCCCAAATGGATTTATCTGCGTGTTCCAGAACAATAATCTGGTATTTATTCTTTGAGCGTGTCAGTCCCCGCGCTAGTCCTTTAAAAATTCTGGTGGTGGCTAAAATATCAGATTCCCGCTCTTGGCGAATTGTTGCCAATTGCTCCTCATCGCCGTCTAACTGATTTGCTCCGGAGTCTGCGCTGGGAAAGTAAACTTGGCTTGGCTGATCTATGACCAAAAATGAGAAAACTGGAGTGTCTTCTTTTTGGGTAATACAAAAGTATTCGTGTAGGGCTAAGAACGTAGCTAGATGGTATCCCATCCAGTTGGCTCCACTTCCTACCTCCCATAGATACTCTTTTTTGTGTTGCCCTGCGGCGAAACTTAAAGTGAGCTCGTTCTTATCTAGGCGAATTTCCCCACGTGCCTCTAGGTGATAGTTCTTCGAATATCCTTCAATGAGCGTTCCGATCTTCTCATGTATGGACTTCTCTCTAGATTCTCGCATGGAGTGCCGGTTATTTTTTTCGATCTCGGCAATCTGCTTCTTGACTTCGTTAATCTGATTTTCCAGATCGTCGTTCTTATTGAGAGAACGCAGGGCAATTAGCAGTGCCTGTAAGCGCCCAAGTAAAACGTACGTACGACTTAGAGAGTCTTTTGCAGAATTCTCGATAGCTTCTAAATGCAGTCTTTCTTTACGAATAGTATGGAGTTCTTCGGATTGTGTCAGCAATGCCGCTTTTAAATCATCAAGTTCTTTATCCACGACAGGATTCTTTGTCAGCACGTTTGATATAGTCGTAACACGTTGGAATTCGTTATCAAGTCGTGTCATGATAGGCTGAAGGTCTGCGTGTGGATTGCCGCATACTACACATTCTTGATTTTCCAATAGACTGTGTTGGAGCCATTTGAGATTGATTACTCGAGACTTCTCTTCGGCCACGGTACTGGCAAATCCAGTCGCACGTGCAGATAGTCGCTCGAAGCCTCTTATCTCTCTACGATATTTGTCGACTTTGGCTTGTAGGTCCTCTTCTCGCTTTTTCACTAGCTTGTAACGTTCGTTCGTGTGAGCGTAATTAGGAGCACGCATTTGTTGCTCAAGTTTTCCCTCTAGGAACGCTGAGTTGAGAGCAGTCAGCACCTCTATCCGACCAGCAGTGGTATCGGAACTTCCCTTTCTCACTAAGCCAAGCTCAATAGTCTCATCCCACATTCGATTGACTTCATTTTCCCAAGATGAGAAAGCTTTGGCGTGATCCTGCTGCCTTTTTAGCAGTACATCGAGTTGCTTCTGATGTCGGTTCTTTTCCCTCTCCAACAGAAGATCTTCAGCGGTAACGATCCCAAGCGCATACGGAAGGATTTTCTTTAGTTTTTCCTTATGTTGATAGGAGTCAGATTTAAAAAAAAGCGTGTTCGGGTTCGCTACGATATGTTGTGGCAACAAGTTAAAAGGAACAAGATCTCTATAAGATGGGCGCGCGTCACCAAAGCTACCTGGCTGGTCAGTCGACATGGGCAAGTTGGTTATTTGCGTAAGTCGATTAAGCTCATCCTTGAATTGATGAAGATTGTGGGTAGTCGTTGGGACATTTCGGAGTGCTGTTTTCTCCTCAATGACAGAAAGATGAAGGTCGGAACTATTTGTTCCGTTGCCGGGGCTATGACGAGCTACGAGAATGCGTTCATTTTTGATGTGTAGCTCAAGTCCAAACCACGATACTTTTTCTCTGATTGTACCTACAGGGATCGCACAACGACTCGCCCCTAGACAAAAATCAATAATCGCAAGAATGGAGGATTTTCCTGTTCCACTTCGTCCATGAATGATATTGATTTTTCCAGGAAGGAAATTCAGTACCTGCAAGCCTTTAGTACTGTCTTGAGGCCACAAGATGACTTTTGAAATATGTATTTGCATGATCAAATAATCCGAAGAATTTGGTATAGCTCGGCGACTGACATGTCTTTGAACCAGTTTGCGAGTCGACTTAGGGAGTTCAGCATTTTTTTCGGAATTGTCCGCGGCTGACTTCCTCTTGGCCAGTTCTGATGGAGGAAAGAGAATGTAAGGCCATTGTTGGCTCTGTTTGCCTTTATCAAGCCACTAGCACAGCAAATATTGAGTGCGATGCCAGTTTGCCGAGAGTACGCGGAAATTCGATCACTAATTCTATCTATGATAAGTGGGCCGTCTTCTATCGCCGCATGTAGAGGAGTCGCGAAATTCTTAGAAAGGATAGCTTGTCGCGATGGTTCGTGAAAGATAAGTGGTAAAACTAGAAGGATTTTTTCGAAGCTTGGCAATTCTGTGCTGGCTGTTCGCTCTTGATATTCTTTTATAAAAAAAGCCAAGAGAAAAGCAGCGAGGGCAGGATTTTGAAGAAGGGGGAGGTCTGACGTGGACATGCAAATGATCATCCTTATCGATTTTAGTGTTATTTTCTAGAAGACGGTTTGAATCCAACATGCCAATAGACGTAGTGCTTTTGTTCGCTGTTGTTGGCTAAGTGATGATAGTGCCCATGCGTGAAGTACAGATGATTGGTGTTGTGGCCAGCCAAGCTTTCCTTGTAGTCCGGCGATATGGTTTTCTTATACAACTCAAGACCTCGCGCATCGTCGCTCGGCCAGCTGTTCGAAGACAACTTGACATCCCTATTAATTGTCTTCCAACGACTATGTAATTGGGATTCTCTTTTCTCCCAATGGGAAGGCAAAATTTCACCTTCGTCGACTAATCGATTTCGCTCAGAATAAAATGCCCAGTAATTGTCCAGTTCATCTGTAATTTGTTCTTCATCTAGACCAATTCGAACCAACTGTCTGAGAAAAAGATGGTCTTTCGTGTCGTTTTTGACATAGGATTGAAAGTCGGTGGAGAGCATCTCTCTGTCGAGGTATTTATCAATAGCCCTCAAACTAATCTCATTACTTAAACGATTTCGAATCTGCTGCGCGGAGAACCAAGCTTGGCATTTTTTAAGCCAGTTCTTCTGACATTCATCGACGATATAGCCAAGCAGGTTTTGATAGATTAGTTCGGAGCTTGGTTTGAGGTCAGAATGTAATTGAAACCGCTGGACCGTATTGGACTTCGTGGACAAATTTTCTGCATTTGTTTGTGCGTCAAAAAGTTCAAGATTCCTAATGAGGTAACGTAGGTCGTCATGTGTCGCACCAATTACTTCTGATAGATATGGCTTCGCATCTCCTTCAGATAGTGCAGCGATTTCTTTGATTCTTATTATGCACTTGTCGCAATCTTCGTCCGATCTTGCTGCAGCCATTTTGCGCACTATCGTGTCTTCTGGGATGATCCTATTTGTAGCAAAAAAGAACGTGAGAGATGTATAAGAAGCCTGGAGAGAATTTAACTGCTTGAGCCAGTTCGAAATAGTTTTCCAAACATTGGAGTTCGCATCCTGCAGATTATTTTCATCGCGGATAGAATGTTTATCTTGTTCAAGAATTGCTTCCACCGAGCCATCCGGCAATGTTCTGATTTCCGTGACATCGTCGAAAGTTTCGATGCTGACGAGACTTTCATCATTTAAAGTATCTACTAGCCTAAAGAGCGCTCTCTGAAATTGATAGGTATAGCCGGCAGCCGTAGCGCTCGCGTTCTTAGTCATTCACTTTCTCCCCGTTTTTCCAAATTGTCCTCTAAATTAGATCTTGTTTCTATGCTGTATAAAAACACAGACATCTACTTCCTAGCGGCTAGTTTGAATTGATGCAGAGAATGGTGGTGGTTCGGAGGGGATCACATCCGGCTATAAATTATTTGTAGATCAACTCGGTGTCTTTCAGAAGTGGAATTTCCCGACCTGCAGCATAGTTGATGTTAACGTCAGCACCTTTGTACAGTTAGACGGCTAGTTCAAGCCGAATTGTAGGCTTCATGAATTATCTAATCACTTATCCCTGTGAATCTCTCATGACAAAAATAGTAAAAAATATCGATAACAAGCAGACCCAAGTGTCGACTAAGAAAAAGATGAAAAGCCTTTCTTCCTCGAGTGAAAATATAGTCCCGGTAGAAATAATTCCACTACCAAAAGGTAAGTCTGTTAGCGAATACAAGGGCTACAGAAAGTGGGGCATGAAGCGATGGTCGTGGGAGTTTTTGCGGCGGAATAAAGACTTTCGTGCTCGTTGCGAAGTTTTAGAAACCATGGAGGAAAATAAACGAGGCATCGAGGAAATCGACATCGCCCGTGATTTCGGCCTTAAGAAATTCAAGCACTGTGATGCCCCTTTTGGGGAAAAAGGAAAAGGTCTTCAACCGCGCTTCAATGCTATCGCGTGCTGGTATAAGGTTGAAGATGGAAAAAAGCGTGTAGTTAAAGTTGGCATGTACCAAGATCAAATGATTGTCCGGTTCGACCTACGCCCTGTATTGAGGAATAAAAAAGCATTGGCGGATCAACTATCTCAGGCGCTAACGGCGCTGAAATGGTATGTCAAGGAGGTTAAGAAAAAAGAGCCCAGGGGGGCGCAGAACCGGACTAGAGAAATCAATGATTACCTTCGATATCTACGGATGTTGGATTTAAAAAGATCCAATGTCAGCCCCGCGGCAATTTATGCCGAGTTATATCCAGATAATGAGGATGTGAAAAATATAGGTAGGGGATCTGGCATAGTTTTGCGCGATAAATTTCGCAGTACTTTCTCGGCCGCAGAAGGATTGGCGGAGCGTGGCTATTTAACGCTGGCATTGGTCTCAAAGGGATTAAAAAAAGGCAAAGTAGTAAAAATTAAGGAATAAAGTAAAAGTTCTAGGGGGCAAAAGTGCAATGCTTTTACCCCCCTAGGGGATGAATAATTTTTAAATTCATCACCTTTTTTTGTAGCCTCATCGACTTTAAAGTTCAGTCCTCGCCGAGTCATCGGTAACTTAAACAGGACTGCTTATGAAGACACTCCCATCTCAACAGAACATCGACGCCTCAGGCGTCAACACGTTCTCGTTCAACAATAAGGTCGCATTTCTTCGTCGCAAAAAAGTCGAAGAAATCACCGGCCTTTCTCGTTCATCTATCTATGCACAGATGGCTGACGGTACGTTCCCAAAAAATATCACGATAGGTGCAAAAGGCGTGCGCTGGGTGGAATCTGAGATTGCTGCTTGGTGCTTGGAGAAGATCAAGAACCGTAAATAAGCACGCATTTAGGCATCAGCAGTAATACCCAATTTTAACGTGCGCTTCCCCCTTCACGATGATGTAGGGAATGTAGGTTTAGAAGCACATCTGTGTCGTCATTCTTTTTTCTTGTTAAAGAACATTGAATAAAAAAGAAGCAATGACATTAGTGATCATCCTACATTCCCTACATCGGGAGAGGCGCCTTCCAAGCAGTAAATAGCTGCAGTAAAAACTAAAAGGATAGCAATGATTAAATGTGATCAAACAATGATGTTGAAGCATCTTAAATACGTAGCAGTCGGTGGCAAAGTAACCGTGCAGATGTTTAAAAAGTCGGCAGGAGGTAAGCCGGTAATTCCATCGCATCAAACAATCGCGGTGAACAAAGAGAACATTGCTAAACTGGCCAAGCTTAGCGAAGCTGGTGCAACAGTAGCTGTTTGTGCTCAAAAAATGGATGGTAATGGCCGTAAGAAAGAAAACGTCGAAGCTATCCGCTATTTGGTCGTGGACTTGGATGCTAAGACATCAATGGCTAAAATCAGCAAATTGGAAATGCACCCATCGCTGATCGTTAAGACCTCTGTTGGTCGCTACCATCTGTATTACAGGGTCAAATGCAAGACCGCCAATTATCAAAAGTATGCCCGTGTGATTGCGGAGAAACTTAACGGCGATCCCCAGGCTACAGACCTGTCCCGTGCATTTCGTATTGCCGGAACAATTAACTGGAAACCTGATGAGCCGTTCGTTGCTCGGTTGATGCGTTGCGAGCGTGTGGACGCCATTTCAGTCGGCGATTTGCGAAAGGCATTGGGTGCGAAATTTCCCAGGGCGACTAGCCCGGCTATGGTGTCGTCAGATAACCAATTTACTTCGAAAGATCAGCCATCTATAGATGCCGTGAGAACCGCGTTGTCTAAATTTTCATCTGACGATCGTGGTGTCTGGTTGCATGTCGGTATGGCGCTGCATTCCTGGTCGACGTCAGAAGGTCGTGCACTTTGGGATGCTTGGTCGAAAAATTCATTGAAATATGATGAGGACGATCAAGAGAAAGCATGGGCAGGGTTTAAACATGGTGGCGGCCGCAGTATTGCTACGGTTTTTTATTATGCGCATCAGGCTACCGGTCATGCTGCTAAAGGGGACAAACGGACGCTTCCGGTGGAGGATGATGACGTCACTAACTACGCAGCAGAAAAATTGAAGGATCGGCTGCTGATTGTTGGTGACGATAGCTATTATGTTTTTCGTGCACATCATTGGTTCCGTGATGAGAAATTGGCCGGCCGTCTCATGTTAGAGGTGGTCAAAGAATTATATGAATTGGCAAAGGAGGGCGGTACCGACTACGCTAAGCGGAAACTCAAAGTATTGAACAGCTATGCAGCTGCTTTGCGCTTATTGAAGGGATTGAACGCCTTTGCTCACTTTGATGCAAAAGCGGATGATTTCGATAAAAATGCGGAATTGCTGGGAGTTCCAAATGGCGTCGTTGAGCTGCGTACGAAGACCTTTCGTGCCGGTCGTCCAAGCGACATGATCACTATCACCACGCAGGTGGAATATGACGCGGCTGCAAAATGTCCGAACTTCGCAGTGTTCTTGAAAAGCATCATGACAACCAAAGAATATCGGAGTTACTTTCGGCATGTCTGTGGCTATTGGTTGGTCGGTCGCGCGACGGAACAGCATGCTTTCATCTTCTTGGGGAAAGGTAGTAACGGTAAAGGTACGATTACGCGGCTGGTCGAAGCGGTGCTGGGTAAGCAGTATTTCACGACCATTTCACCATCGTTTATGAAAAATGCGACGCGGAGTAATCCGAATGGCCCAACGCCGGCAATCATGCCATTGCGGAATGCTCGCGTGGTTTTTTGTACTGAATCGGAGCGCACGCGCGGTGTGGACGAGGTCTTTTTTAAACAATTGACGGGTAACGACACGTTGACTGGTCGCCATCACTATGGCGAACAGCAGTCATTTACTCCACCAGGAAAATTGGTGCTGACAACTAATGTAATGCCGGACTGGTCGCATAGCGACGATGCACTATGGCGCCGGGTAAAGGTGCTCCCGTTCCTTCATAGCTTTACAGAAGAGAATGGTCGCGATAATAGCTTGGACGAAACGCTTGCAAAGGAAGCATCAGGGATTTTGAATTTCATGATTCTCGGCGCTTATCAATATCTGCAGGACGGTTTCGCAGAGCCTCAGGAAGTTGTGAAGGCGACGAAGAAGGCGCGAATTGAAGCTGATAGCGTGAATTTCTGGATTGCGCAGGAATGCAAAAAAGAGAAGGGCGAGTTGCTGGGGGCTAAGGCTGCCTATGACGCCTATGCTGCTTTTACTAGGCAGCAGAAGAAAGTACCGTCTTCAACAAAGGCATTTGTAAAAAGCATGGATCGTCTTGGCTTTTCATCGAAGCGCAACAAGCAAGGTAACTTCTATATGGGCCTAGTACTCTTGTCGCACTGATTTTTATAGGAGTCGATCGGGGACGATGTATTTTGTCCCCGATTAACCAGACATGCACACGTCAATGCGATGCACTCTGTCAATGCCGGCCGTTAAATATTAGGTGAATAATATTGCCCATCCTCCTGGGGAGTTCATTTTCAAACCAAGAAAAGAAATCGCCGGACACCAGCAGGTATGACAAGAAGAGGAGGGCCGACGTCACAAGTATGTTCTTGTACACTTGCTGATACTTCGCAGTTTTTCGGGCCAACCTAAGAAGCATCTCGGAGTGAATTCCCGACACATAGAGTGTCATCGACGCAAAGAAAATAACTGAGAAAATCATTCGCAGCTGGACGAGAAAGAGGAGAACTATTCCCAAAAAATGGAACGTCAACCATTTGAAATCATGGAGAGAGAAAAAGCGCGATAACCCAGGAATACCGAATTCGTTGATGATCTGCTGCACGTAGGGAAAATTTTTGGGCGCTGCGATATCTGGGGAAATTGCTTTGTCCACGATAACAATAATGAAAAAACAGAATAGCAATGACAGCAGAAAATTCATAATCCACTGGGTGCCGACAAATACGCCTTTTACCAGCGAGTAGAGAACGAGACCCGACCACGCACCAAGCACACACAAGGCACTATAGGTAGCCAGATTAAGAATTTCGCTCTTAAAGAAAAGATAAAATATACCCACAGAAAATGCTGCAAAAAGCAGCATCCAAAATACACTTTCTTCGTTGCTTTTGCTTCCTCGCTGCGAGCTTTGGGGAAACTGCTGAACATATGCCTGCTGAATATTATTGATGGAAATATGGACTTCAGTTGGTGAGGTAGATGTCGAACTTGAAGCATCTTTCTTGGAAGATCCATCGCGTAACAAATCAATGATTAAGCCTAGTACAAGTCCGACAAGGGTACTAACAACCGTCAGCCCAATATCAAATTTCTTAGCATCCCACAGCTCACCCCAGCCCATACGCTTCCCTCTTCTAAAATAATGACGAAATAACTGTATGTTTAATCAGTATTTCCGTCAAGATATTTATAGGGGCGGACATGCACCGGCAGGCCTCAATTCAGCTATACAGATACTCTTTACGTAGATGCGAGTTGTTTACTTCGAAATTTTAAATGCGAGCTAATCCGTAAAATTTCTCCATTGTTTTTACGACTACTATCGCTTCTGCTCATGTTTTAGGTCGCCAACATACTGGTTGGTATATTGTTTTTGTTGATTTTAATGCATCAATATCATTTTTATTTCAATTTGTTGTCGATGAGAAATGTATAAATGATAATAAAAATAATGCGAGCTGTTGTATTTTCATTGTTTCTTCACAAAAACTAACATTCCCGTAAATCAGGAATGTGATCTCCCTATAAAATCCCGCCCGGCAACAAATTCAAAAAACAAATCAGAATTTTCGGGGTGGGGTTTTGTATTATCAGAAGAAAAAGTTTTCTTACGGCAAGTGTATCGCGAGCTTTCTACTAATAGGTGCAGTGCACGTTAGCGCTGTCGCCCAGACTGTTCAAACATCTGAGAGTGAAGAGCAACGTCGACGCGCTCGTGCTGAAGCAGCAGAGCGCGAGCGCTTGGCGAACGCGCCTAAAGTCGAGCTACAAACAGCGGGCTCGGTTCCTGATTCATTGGCGCTGCCGACAGAATCACCTTGTTTTTCCATCAGTCATTTTTCCTTGGTCGTTCCAGCGCAATTGCCTGCTTCCCTGCGCGCATTGGGAGCCAGTGCTTTTCCGCAGGATCCTTTCCGGTTCGCTCAGGAATATCTGGAACAGTACACAGGCGCTTGCGTTGGCAAAGACGGTCTCAATCTAATCGTCAAGCGCCTGACTGCGCTGATTCTGTCCAAAGGCTATAGCACCACTCGGTTAGGGATTCCTGCGCAGGATTTGTCCAGCAGCACACTGACATTGACGTTGGTGCCGGGTGTCATCCGCGCCATCCGCTTTGCTGACCCATCGTTGTCCGGTACCTGGAAGAATGCTTTTCCGACAGGACCGGGTCAACTGCTCAACCTCCGCGATATCGAGCAGGGTCTGGAGCAAATGAAGCGGATCCCGAGTCAGGACGTAGACATGGAAATCGTCCCGGGCACCTTGCCTGGCGAGAGCGATGTTGTGATCACGGTCAAGCGTGTCAAGCCGTGGAAGGTGACGGTTTCTCTGGACGACAGCGGTGCCAAGGGTACGGGAAAGTTGCAGACGGGTGTCAATGCCGCGCTCGACAATGCGCTCGGCGCCAATGATCTCTTCAATTTCGGTGTCAATACCGATGCTGATCGCAAGGGGGAACAACGCGGCACTACCGGCGGCAATCTCTACTACGCCATTCCCTACGGCTACTGGACCTTCTCGGTCTACGCCAGCAGCTACGACTACCACCAGCAAATCGCAGGTCTCTTTCAAACTTTCGTTT